>OJPW01000333.1_pt1 | contig 44446 bp, 32 predicted proteins | sample 1598571 | NCBI WGS metagenome assembly OJPW01 (sample SAMN03922493, study PRJEB24848) | human gut metagenome | isolation source: stool sample | host: Homo sapiens | place: Germany | collected 2011-05
GTTAACATCAGCACCGGCGCCTATAAGAAGCTTTGTGATTTCATCATTTGGCCATACGGCGATGCTGTCGAGCAATGGGCTGTAGCGGCTGCCGTCAGCTAACACTCGCTCACAGTTGGGGTCTGCACCCTTGCTGAGCAGAAGTTTTAGGATATCCACATTGCTTTCGCTGATAGCAGCGTGGAGGACAGGAAATTTAACGCCCTTCGTAAATCCAACATAGTTAACATCAGCACCGGCGCCTATAAGAAGCTTTGTGATTTCATCATTTGGCCATACGGCGATGCTGTCGAGCAATGGGCTGTAGCGGCTGCCGTCAGCTAACACTCGCTCACAGTTGGGGTCTGCACCCTTGCTGAGCAGAAGTTTTAGGATATCCACATTGCTTTCGCTGATAGCAGCGTGGAGGACAGGAAATTTCACACCGTTAACATTTCCGATGTAGTTTACATCGGCTCCGGCATTGATCAGAATACTTGCGATCACATCATTTGGCCATCCGACGATGCTGTCGAGCAATGGGCTGTAGCGGCTGCCGTCGGCTAACACTCGCTCGCAGTTGGGGTCTGCACCCTTGCTGAGCAAGCGTTCAACTATTCCAACGTTGCCTGCGCAGATAGCGTAGGAGAGGACAGGAACTTCAAGAGCCCCGTTAATGCTGCGATAATTCACATCTGCGCCTGCTTCGATCAACATCTTTGGAATTTCGGTATTTGGCCGATCGTGGATACTGTCGATCAATGGACTGTAACGACTGCCGTCCTCCAATATTCGTTCACGGTTGGGGTCGGCACCGTTGCGAAGCAAATACTCAACCAGCATCGAGTTACCCAGCAAAACAGACCAGGAGAGGAGAGAAGATTCGGCAGCGTAACTGTCATCAATATAATTCACATCAGCACCGGCGTCTATAAGAAGCTTTGCAATTTCATCATTCGACCAGTCGACGATACTGTAAAACAATGGAGAGGTACGGCTGCCATCGGATAGTATCAGCTCGCAATTGGGGTCTACTCCTTTGGAGAGAAGTTGCGACACAGCAGAGATATCTTCGTTTTTGATCGCATCCATCAGCGCCTTTTTGTCGCTTTCGCTTGTGGGTGCGAATGAACGGGGGGTCTGACGCTTGAGCGGATTTTTCGGCGTGTCAAAGCCGCTGACTTTTGGCTCGGTGCTGCTTGCTTTGCCGGAATTAAATATGCCGACCGTTTCATCTTTGAGCGCAGTCTTGTTGCCGGAGAAGATGCCGACTGTTCCGACGTCAGAAGCCGTCGGCAGCGGCTCCGCAAAAAATGCTGCGGTTTCCGAAACGGGTTCTTTCTTGTCTGTCGGCTCCGCTGCGCTGCCGAAAACGCCGACGGTTTTTTCAGATGATGACACGTCGATGCTTCTGCCGTCGAGCAGCGCCTCTAAGTCACGACGCATGTCGGAGGGACTCAGGTAGCGGTCTTTGGGACTGTATGCGCAAGCCTTGAGGATGACTCTGGAGAGCGCCTCATCCGCATTTGCGGGGGCGGGGATAGTCTCACCCTTCATTCTGCGGGCCAGAGCCGCATCGCTGTCCGAGAACTTGATCGGAGAGGGGAAAGGCGGGAAGAATGGGAGGCGGTTGTTGTTCATAAAACGGTACAGCACGATGCCGAGCGAGTAAATGTCGACGCTGGCGCCATACGCCTCGCCCTTGTAGACTTCGGGCGCCATGTAGTGGTATGTACCCTTTTTCGACAGTCCGCCCGTGGTTTTTTCAACGGTTTTTGCGATGCCGAAGTCGCCGAGCTTAAAGTCGCCGATGTCGGAGTAGAAAATGTTCTCCGGCTTGATGTCACGGTGAATAATATTGTTCTTGCGGCAGACCTCAAGCGCCTTGCAGATGTCGATACCGAGCTTTATAACGTCGCTGCGTGAGAGTGGGTTCTTGCTCACGTGGTCGAGCAGCGGGGTGAGCAGCTCCATGCGGATAAAAATATCCCAGCCGATGCCCTCCGCATGCTGTATGACGTCGTGGTCCTCGTAGCTGACGATGTTGCTGTGACCCTTGAGCTTCGACATAAGCACGAATTCTGCGATCATTTCCTCGACGAAGCCTCTGAAGTACGACGTGACGCTTTGCTCGTCCATTCCGGAAGCCAAAATGTCTTTGACCTCGCTCTGGCCCTGCGGAATGGTTATAGCTTTGAGCGCCGCTTTGTATGTGCCGCCGAAGTCCCGGCGTTCGATCTCGAACACCTTGCCGAAGCTGCCCTCGCCAAGCTCCCTGACGATGTGCCACTTCCCGAATATGGGTTCATATTTTTTGTAATAGCTTATATCCATGCTTATACCTCGCTCTTACTTCTCTTTATAACGGTAAAAAGTTCCGGTTTCGACCTGTACGGTGCTGCTGGGGCTTATCTTCTGCGTTGTCCAATTGCTCCAATCTCCCCAGCGCTGGAAATGATAGGTCGGAACCTGAGACCGGTCGCAGTAGCGATAGGCGGTTCTCGTGCGAACTTCTTTGGTTGAAGACGACGACTGATATGTGTCGCTGTAGCTTGACCAATCACTCCACTTATAATAATAATACGTTGTGACAATACTTCTAGATCTGTACTGTGTTTTATATATTTCTTCTGTGTCCATAACAAAATATTTCCAACAGGTATTTGAACATGTTTCTCCGTCAACTTGGGTACCAAGGCTTTTTTCTCCATCATACCAGCCCAATTCGTGATATGAGCAACGGCTGTCAAATTTCCAATTTGCTGATTTATATTTGTTATCGTCTCCGGTATTACCTGTGCAATAATGAGCAACCAAGTATCTAGCACCCGTCTTAACTTGTCTGGTATCAACTTGTCTATTACTACTAGAAGAAATATAGGAATCACTCCAGTCACTCCACGAACCATATGATTCTTTGGTATCATATAAAACCCACCCATTAAGGCTAGAACTGCTACTACTGGTTGTGCTCTTTGTGCGATAACTGTATTGGGTTTTTGTCTCAACCTTTCTGGAGTCGGATGCGTAGGCGGGGCTTGTGCTCCAAGAGCTCCACGAGCCGTAGCTGCCCCGTTCGTGGCCGGCGCCGAGCGGCTCCCAACCGGCTAAGCTCGAACTGCTGCTCGTCGTTGTTTCAAGTGATCTGCTTCTGTAGCGGGTCGCCTGCTCGATGACGTAGCCGTCCTCCGTCACTCCGGCGGGAAGCTCGCTCGTCCATTCGCTCCAACCGGGTTCCGGGGTCTCGGCTGCCACGTCGCTCCCGTCGCTTTCCGAATTACCCATATTTGAAAACGCAGCGATTCCGATCACTATTGCGGCGACCAAAATCGCAGCAATAATAGCCGGAGTTTTTTTACGCTGCTTTTGCTGAGAGTCTGTCTGCTTCGCACCGCCGTTAGGCTCCGTGCGGGGAGAAGAAGGCCTTTGCTCGATGCGCTCCGTTGCTTCGGAGTATACGGCAGAGGCAGGCACTGTATCTTCGGTTTCTTCGGCATTTTCGGAAGTGCCCGAATTGCCGAAGTCAGCTTCGTCGGATTCCACTACGGTAGGAAGCTGCACGGGGACTTCATCCATGAACAAAGGACCGTCTGCGGAGCCATACGCCGAGAAAACGCCGACCGTACCGACTTCGGTTGCAGCCAAGGGGACTTTGATGTTAGAAGAATCCGTTTCCGCAAGGGCCTCGGCTTCTTCCGTGGCGTTGGGCGCTGCTGCGGGAGCATCGACTTTTGCCGTGCCTGTGCCGCTGAAAACGCCGACGGTCTTGTCGAGGTCGGGCTGCTGCTCGTCCTCGCCGAGCAGCGCCTCCAAGTCATGGCGCATATCGGCGGCGCTGCGGTAGCGCTCCTCCGGCTTATATGCGCAAGCCTTGAGAATGACCCGTGAGAGCGCCTCGTCCGCATTTGCGGGTGCGGGGATGGTCTCGCCATCCATTCTGCGATTCATGGCAGACTCACGGTCTGCATACTTTATCGGGGTGGGGTAAGACGGCAGAAACGGAGTGCGGTTGTTGTTCATAAAGCGGTACAGCACGATGCCGAGGGAGTAAATGTCGACGCTTGCGCCATACGCCTCGCCCTTGTAGACTTCGGGCGCCATATAGGTATATGTACCCTTCTTTGACAGTCCGCCCGTGGTTTTTTCAACGGTTTTTGCGATGCCGAAGTCGCCGAGCTTGAATTTACCGTTCTCGGAAACGAAAATGTTCTCCGGCTTAATGTCACGGTGAATGATGTTGTTTTTGCGGCACAGCTCCAGTGCGCTGCATATGTCAATGCCGAGTCGGATTACATCTGCACGGCTAATGCCGTGTTCCTTGGCATACTTCGTAAGCGGGGTGAGCAGCTCCATGCGAATAAACACGTCCCAGCCGATCTCGTCCGCATGCTCGATGACCCGATGATCCTCATAGCTGACGATGTTGCTTTCGCCCTTGAGCTTCGACATGATGCGAAACTCCTCGACAAGCTCCTGCACGAAGCCCCTGAAGTACGCTGTGACGCTTTCGGGACCCATGCCGTCGTCAGCAATGCGCTCTATCTCCGATCTGCTCTGTGGAATGGTGATCGCCTTGAGCGCCGCTTTGTAGGTATAGCCGAAGTCCCGGCGCTCGATCTCGAACACCTTGCCGAAGCTGCCTTCGCCGATCTCTCTGACGATGCTCCACTCCCCGAATATAGGTTCATATTTTTTGTAATAGCTTATATCCATTAACCCCACTCCAAACTATAGAAAGCCAGTTTAGTATAAATGTTCATACTTTATTATTATATAATTGTGTGGGAAGTAATGTCAACGACAATATGCGGTGTTTTTGAACATGTTGCGCAAAAATATGCAAAAAACGCACCAGTTTCGGGTGCGTTTTCGCTATTGTGTTTAAATCCGCAAATGCATGCGGGGAAAGCGCCGGCGTCGGCACGGATCGCAAAGCGGAACGTTCAGATCAGCAGCAAATGATCGCCGTTGCGGATGCCGTATTCCCCAAGCACTTTGTCCTTAATGAGCAAAATGTCCTTTTCGGCAAAGCACAGAAACTCGGTCCCGGATGATTTGTAGGTCTGATTTGAAAGCTCCTCGACCGCCTTCGCTATAAGCTCCGTTACCTCACGAACCGTCAGAAACGTGGGTATACGGACATCATAATGCTCTGAAATTGCAGGAACACCTACATCTACAAGTGTTTTCATTGCTTAACCCTCGATTGCAATTGCGTAAAATTTGATCGGCAAATGGCTTTATTCAATCTGCAGACTATCAAGATCGTAGGCAATATCATCCAAAGCCGCCCTGTTGTCGGCTTTGATTGCCACAACTTCCGCATTCAAATCTTCAAGCCATTCGATCCTGCCTTCGACACTGTCCTCAAGCTTTTTGATTTTCTCCGCAATGATCCTTAGCTGAAGCCCTTTCTGATCGCTGCATATCACACTGTCGTTGAGAAGGCTGCTGTGTAAACGAACAAGCTCTCTTTTTTCGTGATAAAGTTTGTCAATGTGATTCTTTACCCTGCGTGAATCTATGCGTATATACATTGCCCGAAAAAGCGTTACTTAATGTCCAGCGCACCAAGAGTAGACGCAATGTCGGCAACTTTTTCTACGATGAGAGTCGTTGTGTCCTTCATGCCTGCGATTATTTCCTTGTTTGCTTCGATATCGTGCTTGACCTGCTCTTGGGCATTATAGACGGCTCTGATCTCTATATCGAGAAGCTTGCCGTAGTGAAGAGCTTCATCGCTCTCCCAGAAATTGCAGATTTCGTTGCGGTAGCTTTGGAGTGTTTCATAGTGAGCATTCAGCTTGCTTAAACATGTTTCCAATTCTGAAATTCTGTCCTCATACTGCTTTTTCTGATAGTTTAAAATCCAGTCACTGGCTGCAACTCCTGCGGCGAAGCCCGCTCCCATTGTTAAACTCATTACTGCTACCTCCTCTTAAAGACCAAAATCTTCTAAGCGTTTTTGGATTTTCTCAAATGCATCGCTGACGCCCTTGCCCCAGCTGGAGATGATCTCTCCGGTTTTGGTGCTTACTTCCTTGAAAGTGTTGGTCAGCTTCTCCCAGGCTTCATTCTCTACCTCGGCGAGTTTGGCAATAGCCATGTAAATCGTGTCATCTTCGCCGGGGATCGTAACGCAGAGCTGAGAAATTTCTTTGAGCAGGGATGCAACTTCGTCTAACTCAGCGTCTACTTTCTCCTTCCATCTCTGCGCACCTGCACAGTCAAAAAATGTAGATTCGCCCATAAAATATTCCTCCTACTTTTATATTTCAATATAGGCTTGCTCGATTTCGTAATATATGGCTTTAAGAGAAGATAACTCCTTCGAGAGAAGCTCTTCGTACTTTTTGAGAAGCTCTCCGTCAATGGCGAGGGAAATTTCGTCACGGTCCTCTTCAATTAAGCGCATAATCTGTTTGCACAATATGGCATTTTCACTTTGACTCATTTTAACACCACGTTTAAATCACATTTTTCATAAGGTCAAAAAATGTCCATGTCGTCGGCACATTGTGTTTCCTCTGTAAGCTCTCCGCAAGGCATGATCAAATCATAAAGCTGTTCTCTGTACAACATAACGCACTTGTTATAAGGCTGAATATCCTTGATCTGGGATAGTCTGCGATCAGATATTCCAAAGGGCTGGATGTCACACCTACCGCCGAACATCATTGCCAAATTGTCGGTGTTATACGATGAATACAGAGCGTTTCCCCTCGTGCTGAAAGAGTCTGCCGCATAGAAACCGCCGAGCACATAAATGTTGTATTGCCGGCACAACCCGAATATTTTGCAAAGAACTTTTTGTGCATCGCTGTCGGCGGCAGCCGAGAGATCGGCAAAGCTTTCAATAAGCAAAAGGGTCGGTTTGGTGCTGACAGACATATAATCGAACGTTGCCGCATATATGTCGCTTCTCTTTGCGTCAAGATGGTTTTCGGCGCAATAGTTGACCAACAGATCCTTCCGTTCGACAACTATGTCGAACAGTTTTTTCCACAAATCAGCAACTGACTCCGAAGAACACTCAAAAACAGAGGAATCGTCGGGCAAAATGCCGTCGCTGAAAATACTGCCAAATCGACGTTTGAGCGCAAGGATCTGCATTTTTGCTGTTTTGGCGGTATAAATGAAGTTTTGCCATATCGGGGATATACCGGCAGGATTGCCAAAATACAGCGACATGGAAGAGAATTGCCTGAACGGGAGAGCGACCGGTTTGGCGTCCTTCAAAGAATAACCGAGCGGGAATCTTGCTTCGTCGAACTGCTGGGAAAATTCTTCATATGTTTGAGTTTCGGAAAGCGTTGGCAGACGCAGTGCGGATGAACTGCCGACGTAAGCATTTGCAATGCTATCGGCGAACATTTTCAGAAGCTTTATCCTGCGGGCGGAATCTTCTTCCGGCTTGAACATTGCAGCCTGAAACTCCAGAGGCAGTCCTTCGTATTCGTATAGACCACGTCCCGGAGTTTCACCCGGAACGTACTGAACTTTGCACCCTAAAACGTCACCGAAGTCGTATTTGTCTTTCACATGCAGACAAATGCGGTCAACAAATTCCTGCTTCGTGCGCATAGGCATTTCATTGAGACGGTTGCATGAAACGATAAACTTAATGCCGTAATTGGTGTAGTTTTTAACGCATGTATACAGCATACCGGAGAGCGCTTCACCGAGCTTCGTGGATGCAAAAGCTGAGTAGTTATCTATCACGACAAGGATCAACGGCAACTTTTGCACGGCACAGGCAGCGTCGAAGCTGTCGACTTCAAGTGCGGTGAAAAGCCTTTTGCGTTCGGTGACGATCGAGGAGATAAGCTTAAATAGACTCTCCAAACGGCTCGTATCCTCTTCAAAGAACACGCCTCCGCAATGCGGGAGATTAGAGAACACCTTGAACATTCTGCTGGAGTAGTCAAGTATGTAATAGTTAAGCTCCTCCGGGGAATAATCGGAGGTCAGAGAGTAGAGTATGCTTTGAATGAGCGTGGTCTTGCCGCTGCCCTGATCGCCTACGATAAGAAGATTGCGGCAGTGGCTGAAGTCGAAATTCAAGGTGAATTGCTTCTGATTACTCGGATTGTCCAAAAGCCCGAGATTTGCACAAACGACAGCATTTTGTTTATTATACTTCTCTGTGCTAATTTTTTCAAGATCTATTTTCTTCGGGAGAGCGGGCTGCCATAGAGGTCTGCATTTTATGCCGTTTTCCTCCGCAATATCCGACAGCATTTTTACCGCCGAAACGAGCTGCGTTCCGCAGGAGGCGCCTCTTGTCGTTTTGGGCTTTGCCTCAAGAAGACCGGAGCCGACTGCGTCTATGAACTGAACACTGTCGTCAAGATGAACGACGACCTCGTCTTCGGGGTAATAATCGGCTCCGCTCCATGCGGACTGACCGAGGGCAAAAAGCTCGTTGTAGCCCACCTGCAAGTAGAACCTGCCGGTGTCCTTCAGCTCTGCGGCCTCTGGGCGCTGAAGCATATCAATACTGTCCGATTTGTCTTGAACCTTGAGACAAACTCTGAACTTCGTGTTGCTTCTGATCTGATCGTTTACAACGCCGGAGGGCTTCTGCGTCGCAAGTATCAGGTGGACGCCCAAGCTTCGTCCGATACGGGCGATGCTGATGAGGTTATCCATAAATTCGGGCTGCTGCTGTTTCAGCTCCGCAAATTCGTCGGAGATGATGAACAAATGCGGGATCGGTTCGCTCACAGCGCCGTTGCGATAGAGACGCTGGTATTTGTAGATATCCATCGTTCCTTCGTCGGTGATATTCTTGACCTCGTTGAATATGCGCTGACGGCGAAGCAGCTCGCTCTGAATGGACATTATGGAGCGCTGGATCGTTGAGCCGTCAAGGTTTGTAATGGTACCGATAAGATGCGGGAGATGCACCCCGTGCGCCGGATCGTCAAAGGCGCCCGCAAGACCGCCGCCTTTGTAGTCTATGAGAACGAAGGCGACCTCGTCGGGGTGGAAATTGACCGCCATTGACAGTATGTAGGTGAGCAGAAATTCGCTTTTTCCCGAACCCGTCATGCCGGCGACAAGACCGTGAGGTCCTTGGAACTTTTGGTGAAGATCGAGATAGAACGTCGAGCCGTCGGTCGCAATTCCTATGGGAGCGGCAAGAGACTTGACGGGATTGTTGTCGCGCCAGCGCTTTAAGGGGTTGAGATGCTCAAGACGTCCTGCCCCGAACATTTCAAGAAATGTAAGCGTTTTGGGCAGAGAATACGCCTGAGTGACGATCTTCAGATCGGTGTTGGCAAGTATGCGCATGCTCTCCGCCGCTGCCGCCCAATTTACGGGGTCGATAGAAAAGGTCTCGCTGCTGCGCTCCGGCTGGTTCAGATAAGTGATCTCCGACTTACCGCCGCAAACGGTGTTGAAGAGCAGGGAACACTCCTTCGGCAGATCGTCGAACAGTGCGACGACGGAGACACCGCAGTTTTCCTCGTCCTCCTTCTGCATGATCTCCTTCAGGATCTCAAGACCGTCAAAAATACGCTTGCTCATGGCAAATATCACATAATAAGGACGCATCTTCATTATGTCCTTGAGCTTTCTGTTCCCCGTTATATCGTCTTCGACTTCGCTCTTTAGATATTCGCCTATTTGATAAGCCTCGCTCGGACTTGTGGCTATAAACCTTACGGTACGCTGATCGTCCCATGTGTGGGGAAGGTACTTTATATACTCCAGCTCGGCAAGATCGTCAGGCTCAAGCAGGAAAATGAACTTCACTTCGTCATAACTGTGGAGGATCGCAGTCTGCATTATGAGCCGGTGAGCAAGCTCAAGCCTGTCGGACTTGTCACCCGTAACACCGATGACGGGATTTTCAACAAGAGATGCGGTTATGGGAACGTTTTCGAGTGTGACCGGAGTCTCGGCAAGGGAGTACATTTGAGTCTCAAGCTCGTCCTCGTTCAAGTCGAAGCGCTGCTTTGGATAATCAATTTCGGCGATGAGCGGGATGCGCCCGGAGCCGAGACGCACGCTGAGGAAGTCATCGTCGATTTTCCTGCGTTCCCAAAGCTGAGTTTTTGTTTTGGGATATTTCAGAACTTTTTCAAGCTCGGGGTAATTCTGGTTTAGGACGCTCTGCTCGGCATTGACCTCGTCGGATATTTCCTTCCTCTTGCCGTTCAGGTAAGCGGTATACTTTTCGGTTCGCAGCGCCTCGTATTCCTTCTTTTCCTTATCGCTGTACTTTTGGTTGAGCAGAGGGAACAGGACCGAAGCTATAAGCGAGGTGTAGTGTCCCGACAGAGCGGATATGCCGCCTACGGCCATTGAGCCGCCCATGCGGAGAAGGAGCGGAATTTTGTTTGAATTCATCGAGAGTGGGGGCGCTTCGATCGTGATCTCCGTGTGCGCCAAAGCGGTTCTGTGTCTCGGCAGACGGTTAAAAAGAGCATTCTCCCCGACGCTGCCCTTAGGGGGCTCGTCTCCCACGCTGAGGTCGGAGTCTATGGGCTTGAGAATGCTCGATCTGACGTAAGCCCTGTTGTCTCCGTCGTTTATGGCGATGAAATTCGGACCGATTATCAGGCGCAGACCGAGTATGTACACCACGTCTCCCGTGTGAAGGGAAGAACGAGAGATTCTTCTGTTGTTTACGAAGGTGCCGTTGCTGCTGTTGCTGTCCTGAATGTACCATCCGCCGTCGGTCTTATTCAGCAAGGCGTGCCGACGGGAGACTAAGCTGTTGGGGTAAACGATGTCGTTCCCGTCCGAGCGGCCTATGCTGACCGAGCCAGAGCGTGTGAGCATATATTTGCGGAAAACGGAGCTGTCTTTGCCGATGTTCTCAACGTACAGAACGCAGTCTCCGCCTACGTTTTCGACCGGGATAAGGAGACGGTCGCAGAGTGGGATATCGCAAACGCTGCTGCCGTCGGACGAAATGAAGCTTATCGGAGCATTGCAGCAAACGTGCCATTTGCCTCCCTTTGCTTCGATGTATATAAGATTGCGGATATCCTGCCTGCTGCAGTTTTCAAATCTGTATTTTCCCTCGGAAACGAAAGGAAGAGTAATGCTCGTTATGTTGCCGGTGTCGGACAGCAGAGTGATCTGCATACTCGTTTCTTCGCCGTTTACGGAGCGGGTAGGAGCGCTGCTGCGCTGGTCGGGCCGACCGTCGTAGGTCAGCGGCGAATCACTGAATTTGTCGATCGTTGACATATTTCACCCTCACATACGTTCAAATTATCGGAGCGGCTGTCAGAGCTCACGAAGCATTCGGCAGAGCTCATCTACCAGCTCTTTGCCGGCGGAGGTGCCGCACCTTTTCAGAAGCGCTTCGGCGGCGTCATAGGCCGTTTCGCATTCTTCTGGATCGGCGGGAGCGTCCTCGCAGACGGAGAGCAAAAGCACGGTCACGTTATCACGTCCTCCGGCGTTGAGCGCAGCTTCGATCAGGGCCTCGGCCTTTTCCTTAAGCGTGCCGCTGCCGGACGCTGCGGACAAAATGTCGCCGTCCGAAAGCATATCTGTAAGCCCGTCGCTGCAAAGCAAAAACATATCGCCCGCTTTGAGGTCTATCGCTTCGGCAGCGTAAGGCTCAATTATCATTTCGTCGGGGAAGATGCCGAGGTGCTGCGTCAGCACATGCCGTGCGGGATGACTTTTCGCTGCCTCCTCGCTCACAAAGCCTTGCTTTATAAGCGACCGGATCTGGGTGTGATCTTCACTGATGCAGCGGATGCCGTTTTCGCTTATGTGATAGATCCTGCTGTCGCCGATGTTATACGCAAAGGCTTTGCCCTCCGCAATCTCCAAAGCGGCAAAGGTTGTCCCCATGCGCTTACCGCCACGACGCTCGATCTCGGAGCAGATCTCTGCGTTTGCCTGCTCGACATAGCGCTCGACGGAGTCCTTGAAGTCTCCGGCGTATTCGTCAAAAAGGCGCACTGCAATGAGAGATGCAAGCTCTCCGTTTGCTTCGCCGCCCATGCCGTCGCACACACCGAACAAATACCGCTCTCTTTTTTCGTCAAAGGTGCAGGTCATGCTCGGCGTATCGGTGTCGGCTCTGTACTGCCCGCAGAGGTAGAAGTTATCCTCGTTGTTTTGCCTGATCGTGCCGACGTTGGTCGACGCAATGCTGTTGATATACATACTTAACTCCGTTCTGCCGCCTTGCCGCCGACACAAATGTGTGCAGTCGAAAGGCGACTTGCAGATATGTAGTCAATATATCACAGCATTTGGCGATTATCAACAAAAAGGGCGATAAAGTACAAAAATAAATACGTCACAGCGCACCGTGTGCTGTGACGTATTTAAAATCATGCTACTCCGGGTCGTTCATGAGGCGGGAGTGGAAGCCCGGCTCATATGCTTGATGGTCGTAGGAATCCGTAATATCGTATATTCTGCTGTCCAGACCGAACAGCATACTGCTCATGCTCAGGCACCGGACGTTCGTTATCCTCGTCGCCATAAGCTCCGGGCTTTCCGGCTCGTCCGAGAATATCCAGCCTCCTCACCGAGTATGTACTGCATCCATCTCGGCATAAGCACTGCGATGCCGTGACCGTAGGGTATCTCGTAGAACGCTGCGATGTCGTACTCCATGAGGTGCAGCGGCATATCGGTGTTGCCGCCCTGATCGACGATGCCGCCGGTGATAAGTGCGGAGATCCACGAGAGGTTTTGGTTGAACGATACGACACCTATCCAGGAGAGCTATATCACTTTGTTATCTTTGAGATGAAAGATATCAATGGAAATATAGGGTTGGGAATTGGGCATACCAAAACAGCTGTCCACAAATTTGTTCTAAAGGTAGGTGCTGAATTAGGAAGTGTGACTATGAAAATACCCTCGTTTTGAATTGGTGTAGAAATCTGAACTTTTATTTTTGGAAAGTCAGATTCTACACCAGTTTTTTATTGTAAAAGCAACGTTTTCTGGCTGATTTTACAAATTCACCCAATTGGACAAATTTTGTTGATTCGGTGTAGAAATTTGAACCTGGCTGTCCAGAAATTCAGATTCTACACCGATTTTTTGCCGCATTACCAATGCTTTTTGAATAATAACGATATTCACCCAATTGGACACGTTGCCTGGGCTGTCGAGAATGGCATCACCACCGGCTTTGCTGACGGCACCTTCCGTCCCAACGCCACCTGCACGCGCTGGGCGGTGGTACTCTTCATGTACCGCGACATGGCATAAAAACGGTTCTATGTCAATAGTTGGGGTAGAACAAAAGAAGACCTAAGAAGAAGGAGTATGTGGCGAGCCATCCCAGCACGGCTCTGTTCCTCGGAAAAGTGCCAAAAATGCCGTGCTTCTGCGGTATTTGAGGGGTGGGTTCAAATGAACCCATTGATGAACCCAGTGGGTTCAAAAGCAGAGGGAAAATTAAATTGTATCAACGCCGTAGTTATTACGCAAAGTAATTGCCTGATTTGTCTACCAGATAAATCAGGCAATTTTCTTGTTTTCAGGGTAAAAACGGCCCAAAATACTGTAAAACCAGAGAAAACCGGCTTCGGAATGGCGATCACAGCCAGACTGAGGCCGGTTTTTTGCGCTTTCAGGCCAAAAATCCCGCGCACCTTTTGGGGCAAATTAACTGAGCAAAGTAGTCGGAAAAAGTTAGCGGTGGGTGGATTTGAACCAGAAAAGGTTCGACTCCTGTACCCTGCTCCACTAAAGATACCTCTTTTGTCTACCAAGACAAGAGAGGTTTTTTCATGCATTTAGGGGCAAAACAGCCCTCAATATAGGAAAATACCGCTGAAACAGGGGTTGGAACGGTCGATCAGACTGCACCAGCCCCTGTTTTTTGCTTTTCAGCGGTCAAACATGTGCAATACTTTTCGCGTTTCTTTACAGAGCAAAGAAGTTGGCAAAACAGCACCCGACGGGATTTGAATATTGGGGCTGTGCGAACCGCATCGTGAACGGCAGAGCCGTGTGCGACAGTCACCACATAAACGAAGACGTCCTGTACGCCACCTACCACGCAGCCGTGGAAGCCATGATTGAGGATGCCGGAGTCCTCCTCGAAGTGATCCAGACCGAGACCGAGATGGAGATGCAGCCCGGCAACAAAGCGGCAATGGACGAAGTGGAGCAGCAGATTATCGAGCTACAGGAGCGGGTGCTCGACCTGCATAAGCAGAAACGGGCGATGAAGATCAGCGACGCCTACTACAACGCGCAGGTAAACGACTACAGCCAGCAGCTCGGAGCGCTGGAGTCCCGGCAGCAGGCTCTCCAGACAGCGGACGCCCGGTATGCCACAGTGAGGATGTGGCTGGCAGACTTCCGGCAGCACATGCAGGAAGGCGCCGCCACCGACGACAGGGACGGCAGCATCATGAAGACGCTGGTCGAGGCCATCATCGTGTGGGACGACCGCATCGAGGTGCGCTTCAAGTGCGGAGCCACGGTTGAGCAGAAATATGTAGAATGAACGACGCCCTCGGCAGCTGGAGCAATAAACCGGCAGCCGAGGGTGTTTTTTCGTTGTGTTTGAGATTTTGTAGATGTTTTCAGCGTTTACACGTGGTACAGACCACAGCCGGAACCAGCAGCTCAAAGCGCCTTTCCGACGAATATCCAGCGACTTTGAAAGGACGCAGGCGAAACCGACCCTATTGGCTTGAAATACTCCATAGTACAAAATACATTGACGAACGCTCGTATAAAACTCTTTCTGCAAAATGTACATCTTTGCGTGTTATGCTGATTGCATCCTGCAAAACCGCAAAGGAGAATGTGAAATGAACATAACCGGGGCTTGACTTGTCCTTGTTCCCGGTATATACTGTATCTGTCAGCTCAACTGACAGATACATGGGAGGGAGCATTACTTGCCGCACGAGGAACAACGGGAGAAAAACATCCGGCTGGTTACGGAAAAGGCCCTGGACTGTTTTCTTGAAATCGGAATCGAGAAAACAAAGATTGCAGACATTGCACGGCAGTGCGGGCTTACCGAGCGGTCGGTGTTCCGGTATTTTGAAACCAAGGCGGATCTGGTTCTGGCCGCTTCCCTGCTGTACTGGAACCGGGTGTTGGAACGCATTGACCAGATGTTTCAGGAGGACAGTCCCGAAAGCAGCACAACCGGTTTGGAGGATGCGGCAAAGATTCTTGTCTGCTATTCCAGGCTCTACCGGCTGGACCCCAAAGGGATGCGCTTTACCCTTGATGCAGAGCTTACCCTGCACAGTGCGGGAAAGCTCCACGAGATCAAGAACCAGCCCCCCGAGTCCTTTGAAACCTCCAACGGCCCCATGGCCAAGGCCATCCGAAAGGGGCTTGCAGACGGCTCCATCAGTCCAGATGTGGATGTGCGGGAGATTTACTACAACTCCTATGACGCGATTCTGGGAATCATGCAGCGCCTTTCTATCGGCGGCACCCCCAGCGCCAGAGAGTTGGACTACGACAGCCGGATGCTCCATTTAAGCCAGTTGTTCGTAAGGGCTCTGAGCGGCAAATAACTTTATACACTTCAAATCCCGATTCATCGGGATTTGCGTTTTCCCTCTTATGTCAGTTTAACTGACATAAGAGGGGGAGAAAAAATAACACATAGAAAGAAGGGCGGCAATGAAAGAACTGAAGCATTTGATCTACTTTGAGAATCTTCTGGAAGACGCAAACAACGAGTTAGTGAGGAAAGCGGAGGCGGAGGGGGACCTGGCCATCGGTTACACCTGTTTCCATGCGCCGGAGGTACTGCTGAACCTGGGGAACTGTTTCTCGGTCCGGCTCCGTGCCCCGCATACCAACTCTATGGAGCTCGCAACATATTACATGGCCAACAACAGCTGCGAGTTCGCCCGTGCACTTTTGGAGCGCGCACTTGAGGGCAGCTACGCATTTCTCCACGCTATGATAGGCGTTGACGTCTGCGAGGCGAATAACCGCGCCATCGAGAACATGGAGATCTTGCACACGCAGGGCGAAGACAAGGACAAGTTCTTCTACTGCAATCTGGACATTCCATATTCCGACGACGAGGACTGCGTCGAGCACATCCGCGAGCAGGTCTCCAGAAAGATTTTGAAGCCCCTGCGCGAAAACTACGGCGTCGACACCTCGGACGACGCCATCCGCGCCGCCGTGAGCGAGCACAATGAGGTCTGCCGCATCCTCACCGAGATAGGCGAGCTGCGCAAGCTGGATATCCCGCCCATCACCGGCTATGAGTACGCCGTTTTGGTTCTGGTCAGCTACACCTGCCCCAAGAGACTCATCCTCCCATATCTGCGCGAGACGCTTGAGGAGATAAAAAGCCGCAAGACCGACGCCGAGAAGGACTACCGTGTCCGCGTTGTCGTTGTCGGCTCGGAGATCGACGATCCCCAGCTCATCAAGCTCATCGAGGGCTGCGGCGCACTGGTGGTCGCCGACCGCTACTGCTACGGCTCCTTCCCCGGCAGACAGGAGATAGAGCTCTCCGATACCGAGGACGCACTCACGCAGGTCTGCCGCTGGTATCTGCAAAACACGGAGTGCCCCCGCCAGAGCGCTCTGCACAGGGTCAAATACCGCAATGACCATGTGGCTCAGCTCGTCAGGGATTTCAGGGCGGACGGCGCCATTTATGAGCAGATGAAGTTCTGCACCTACTGGTCGTATGAGCGCGTCATCGCAAGTCAGGTAATGCCCCGCGACTACGGCATCCAGATGCTCTCCATCGACCGCCCCTACATTTCCGGCCAGAGCGGACAGCTTCGCACGAGAGTGCAGGCATTTGTGGAGAGCCTTGAAATCAAAAAGCTCAGGACAGCTCAGAAGGAGGAAAACTGACATGGCATATAACCCCAAAACCGGCAAGGGATTGGGCCGGTTCTACGACGCCAATCACCGTGCTTTCCGTGCCCGCGAATGGAGAGGCTTTAAGGACACCTTTTACGATTTCTTCCGCTGGCTCTACCTCTACGGCTTCATGGCCGTAAAGCTGGGCTGTCACCCCATCCTCATGGTAAAAGCCATGATGCGCTACCGCTGGATGGTGTCCTATCTCACCGCCGCACACATGGTGGACCGGCACACCATGGGTCTGCGCAGCAAGGAGCTGCGCTATGCCCACAACCAGTTCTTCTCGGTTCTGCACAACTCGGTTCTCGGCGTGCGCGACATCATCGTCAGAGACGAGAACCTGCGCCCCAACAGCAAGCGTGCGGCAAAGCTGCGCGAGAACACCGTCATGTTCGACGAAATGACCCCGCACCTTATCATGATGGGCTTCCCCACGGTCAAGTGGATAGACATCGCCATGTTCGCCATCGGTCTGCCCTCCGAGGTGGATCAGAACGCAAGTATGTTCTACATAGACGCAATGGAGCACCTCGGTCTGCCGGCAGACGTCTGCCCCGAGCCCGCCTCCGAGTGCGGCTGCGCCGTTGTTGACGACTATCCCCGCGTCGGCAAGTGCTACTTCACCGGCACCATGCCCTGCGATGGTGCGATCTCGCAGACGAATATCCTCACCCGCCACTTCAAGGATCTGCCCTCGTTCCAGATAACTCCCCCGCAGAGAATAAACGAGCCTGAGGTACAGACCTACGCGATCAAGAACCTCAAAAAGGGCATCGCCTTTCTGGAGCAGCAGTTCAATGTCAAGTGGGACTGGGACGCTTTCTGGAAAAACGCCGAGATGTACAACGAAAGCTCCCGCTGCATGATTGAAAAGTGGGATGTGAACTGCACCGATTATCCCCAGGTCTGCGGCGCTGCTCTGGCTCTTCAGCGGGAATATGAGTTCATGGCTGCGGCTTGCATGGACGAATTCATGCTCAAGACCGACCGCAAGGTCACAAAGATGATGCTGAAGGGCTATGAGCAGGACAAGGCGGCAGATGCCAACAAGCCCAAATACCGCTGCATTGTCTGGGCCTGCCCCGCCCATTATTACACCAATTTCACCTATTGGACACAGCACTGCTGGGGTGTCACCTGCGTCAACGACATGGAGGCCATGCTCAGCTATCTGCCCATCACCATTGGTGACAAGGAACAGGCCCTTGCGGATCTGGTTCGCTGCTACGAAAAAATGATGATGCGTTCCCACACCAATGGCGGCTATGTGAATCTGCTGGATGAGTGCTGGAAGATGTGCGAAAAGTTCAATGTGAACATCGTCATCATGTACGACCATGTATCCTGCAAGAACGTGGGCGGTCTGCACGGCCTGTTTGAGGATCAGGCGCGGGAGCGGGGCATTCACCTTATCTGGGTTCCCCACGATGTTATGGACCCCCGCACCGTTTCCCGCCGCGAGATGCGGGAAGCCTTCAACCAATACATGATCACCGTCTTGCGGGAAGAGCCGCTGGATCCCACGCTGTTGGATTACGAAGACGCACTAAGCTGGTAAAGGAGGATAAAAAATGGCCTGGTACTGGATTGTTCTGATTGTGGCTGCAGCCCTTTTCGGTCTGCTGTTTCTTGCCTATATGACCAATGCGGACATGAAGCTCATTGAGAAGCTGTACGACGCGCTCATCAAATACCACGACAGCAAAACCGTGGAAGAAAAAATCTGATATGAGTCAAAGGCGTTGTCTCAAAACAGCAGAAAGGCTGTTGAGAGACAGCGCCTTCAATGATATCCGTTCCACGCGGAAAGGATGATTTATCATTGTATCGCGGCATACCCTCCCCTCTAGCGCTCGCTCCATGGGGTTTTGGACAGTTGTTGCCGGCGGTATCATTTTCGTCATGTGAATTCTGTAATGAGCAGAGGAATGTCTTGTCTGTATCCTTACATCCTTTTATCTTTAGAAAAAGACATTGGAGTACGAGATATACTCAGTTTGCTATGATATTGGCTGGTGTACTTTTGGGGCAAATACCCTGCCTCTACGCACCGTTTGGGGCAAATACAGCAAATCAGTTACCGTTGTTGATACAATTTCAACAACGGTAATTTTTTATTTATTGCCGGTCTGGGGATGTTTTTGGAAGGAAACTGGGGATATTTCGAACATTTCCGGCCAAAAGTAAATTGTATGCCCGGATTTGATGCGGCCATGGTCTGAAAAGACAGGGCTTGGTAAAAAGACAATCGTTATAAGAATATAAACGATAAATTATTATTTTCTATATACACAGAACCGTCCATGGCTGGTAGTACCCCCAGATATGGACGGTTTTCTAATGATACCCACGGGACAGAAAGGACAAAAAGGACAGTCAAAATTCGGGCAGATCACCTACTTGTAATTTACCGCCGCCAGAGTTAACATCACACACACTTTTTGCGGAGGGTGATGTTATGAATATTTTGGAAGAATTCTGGTATGGCAACATCGAACCGGCGGAATATGATACTTCTTCCGGTAAGGAGTACAAGGAACTGCTCCAGCTGATCAGCCGGAATGAGGACAAGCTGCTGGCAACCATGACTGAAGAACAGAAGGAATTATTTACCAAGTATGCAGATTGCGTCAGAGAATATCAGGTTTTGGCAGAATGTCTGCTGTTCCAAAACAGCTTCCGTTTGGGTGGAAGAATGATGCTGGAAGTGATGAGAAGTGCCACCGGGAATGAATGAGTGGAGGAAAACTACATCCGGAACATATGAAGAGGACCCAGGTCAGCAGGATTGCCCCTGCCAGCCTGGGTCTGTTTCTGTAATATTTCATAGCCTTGTTACGATTTCATTCCCGTCCTTAAAGTGAAACACCACCCGTTCATCGGCGTGGACGGTGACATGGTCGATGGTGCCGTGCCAGAGTTTTTCGTCGAAGACTACGGGCAGAGTGTCCAACTCACCCAGTTCGAACATCATGCCGCCGATGGTGATGGCGTCCGCCTTCATTTTGTCCCGCTGTTTTTGCAGCGCCGCCAGCTTGGATTCGGTTTCTTCGAAGCGGTTGCACAGTTCGGCGTGGGTGGTACGGTAGGTTTCTTCGGTCATGGTGTTGGCAGCATTTTCTGCAATGCACAGGCGCAGCATCCCGGTGATGGTGGTGAGTTCCTCTTCCAAAGCCTGAATATCCGCATCAATGAAGTCCGTGTCCGTGAGCATCCGCTGGGCATAGCGGAGCTGGTCGATGGCGGCATCCCGGTCGGAAAGATACTCCCCAAGGGCAACAAGGTACAGGTCTTTCAGCCGCTCCTCGGTCAGATGGGGTGTTTCGCATTTGTGTTCTCCCTTGAATTTGCCGTTGCATTGCCAAATAACACGGCGATAACGGTCGGTAGAGTGCCAAGTCTTTGCTCCGTAAATATCACCGCAGTCGGCACAGATGATCTTCCCGGAGAAGGGACTGGTCTGATGGTGACGGTTGCGGCTGTTTTTGCGCCGTTCCAGCTCCACCTGAATCTGCTCCCATTCCCAAGGCTCGATGATGGCGGGATGGCTGTCCTCCACATAATACTGAGGGACCTCTCCCTCATTGATCTTTGTTTTCTTGGTGAGGAAATCCACCGTAAAAGACTTCTGAAGCAGTGCGGAGCCTTTGTACTTTTCGTTCCGCAGGATGCTCTCCACGGTGGCTCTCTGCCAGACGGTCTTTTTTCCGGGGGTAGGGATGCCCTCCTCCGTCAGCATGGTGGCTATGGCGTTGGTGGATTTCCCCTGAAGGAACTCGCGGTAGATGCGTTTGACGATCTCCGCTTCCTCCGGGACGATCTCCGGCAGTCCGTCAGCACCTTTGCGGTAGCCCAGGAACTGGCCGTAAGGGATGCTGACTTTACCGTCGGAGAACCGTTTCCGCTGCCCCCAGGTGACGTTTTCGGAGATGCTGCGGCTTTCCTCCTGAGCCAGACTGGACATAATGGTGATGAGCAGTTCCCCTTTGGAGTCGAAGGTCATGATGTTTTCTTTCTGGAAGAAGCACTCACAGCCGGCTTCCTTCAGCTTGCGGATGGTGGTCAGGCTGTCCACGGTATTTCGCGCGAATCGGCTCACACTCTTGGTCACAATCAGGTCGATTTTTCCCGCCAGGGCATCCCGGATCATGCGGTTGAAGCCGTCCCGGCGCTTGGTGTTGACGGCGCTGATGCCCTCGTCGGTGTAGACCTCCACGAAGTCCCAGTCGGGGTTCTCCTGAATGAACCTGGTGTAGTAATCCACCTGGGCCTCATAGGAGGTGAGCTGTTCTTCGCTGTCCGTGGAGACACGGGCGTAAGCGGCTACCCGGCGGCGAACCCGCTCCTTGGTGGGTGTTTTGGTATGGATATTCAGTGTGGCGGGGATGACGGTGACATTTTTAGCTTTCGACATGGCACTGCTTCCTTTCCCGTGTTTTCTCTCCGGCGGCCCGGCGCATTTCCGCTGTCCAACTCTCGGCACGGGAGCGGTCCTGCCACCGCTTCACGGCGTTGGTTCCGTCCTTGAGGGTGAACTCCAGAAGATTATCGTTGTGGGCTGTAATCCCCGTTATTTCGCCCGTATGCCCAACCAGGGCGGCGGTCTGCATCAGCTTTTCCTCCGGGATGGCTTTGGAGGGGCAGTAGGATTTACCGTAGGAATTGTAGGTGGAGCAGATCCAGACCGGCCCCGTGGCGGTGGTTTTGCGGCGGTAGTGCTTGCCGCAGATGGCGCAGGTGATAAGCCTCGTGAAGGGGGATGTTTGCGGGGGCTTGGTTGGAGCATACTTCTCTTTTCTCCGCCGGATCTCCGCCTGGACGGCATTGAAAGTTTCCAGCGGAATGATGGCTTCGTGGGTGTTCGTCGCGTGATATCGGGGCAGTTCTCCTTGGTTCTTCCTGGTGACTTTGGTCAGATGGTTCTCCCGGAATTTTGTCTGGAGCAGGAGATTCCCGGTATAGGCATAGTTGCGGAGAATTCGTTCCACGGCACTCTTGTGGAACACGCAGCCGCTTTGGGTGGAGTATCCGCTTTCGTTCAGCCTTTTGGCGATGGCGGTGACACCCTTTCCAGCCAGGTAGTCATCGAAGATGCTTCTGACGATCTCCGCTTCTTCCGGGACGATGGCCAGCTTCCCGTTCTCACGGCGGTAGCCCAGCATGAAGAATCGCCAGGGGATGCCTTCTTCAAAGTTCCGTTTCACCCGCCACTTCTGGTTTTCGCTGGCGGAGAGGCTTTCCTCCTGGGCATAGCTTGCCAGGATGGAAAGCATCAGTTCGCCGTCGGCGGTGGCGGTGTCGATGGACTGTTCTTCAAAATAAACGCTGATGCCCAGTTCTTTCAGCTCCCGTACCGTTTCCAGAAGAGTCACGGTATTCCGGGAAAACCGGGATATGGACTTGGTGATAATGTGATCGATCTTTCCGGCACGGCAGTCGGTGAGCATCCGCTGGAAGTTCTCCCGGCTGTCCTTGGTGCCGGTCTTGGCTTCGTCGGCGTAAACGCCCACATACTCCCAACCGTGATGGTGGCGGATGTAGGTGCTGTAATGATCCACCTGGGCCGCCAGGGAGTGGAGCATGGCATCCTTGCCGCTGGACACTCTGGCGTATGCCGCCACCCGGAGGGGCTTGGGCATCCGGGGTGCAAATTGGATTTGTTCTACGGTTCTTGACATGGTATCCTCTTTTGTATCAAGTATCGTCAGCTACATATATTGCTCGTTTCGGAGGATATAGCAAGTCCATATAGTGACGAATTTCAAATGAATATACTGTCCTGTTTCAGGCCGGTTTTCATGGCGAGAACGGCGTTTGCCCGGTCGCGGGTTTGGGCATCCAGTTCTCCTGTCCGGCAGAGATTATCCAGCATTGCGCAGAGTATCCGATACCGAATGAGATCTTCTTGCGTCGGCGTAACAGGGGCGGGAGCAGTATTTGCGTTTCCGGTTGCCATAGCTGATAAACTCCTTTCCGCAGTATTCGCAGGTCAGATGGTAATAGGCTTTTCGCTGCACCTTCTCCGGGTGGGCGTTCCACCAAGCGTTCCGGCACTTGTCAGAGCAGAAGTATTTGGCCTTTCTGCCCTTCACCTGGAGAATGGGCTTTCCGCACTGGCGGCATTCGACCCGGACAGCATCTTCCGGCGGGTGGCGGCGGATGTAAGAACGAACGGTATTGACGGAGATCTGAAGGGCGAGCGCAATGTCCATGGCGGTCTTGCCACGGCTGCGCATGACATTCAGAATTTCGATTTCATGTTTGGTCATATTGAAACCTCCCGGATTTGATTTTTTGGTAATTCCCCTTTTGAATTTGCGATTTTGTGCGTGAGACCCCACGGCCGTTGTCCGGCGATACAGGCACAGAGATTTGACCCGCCCCTGCCGGGCTATTCGCTCCGAAACTTATGCGAATTCGCGCATGAGGCCCCACGCCCGTTGTCCGGACAAGAAGCCCCGGAGATTATGACCGCCCCTCCCCGGCGCCATCCTCCAGCACAGCCGGATTGGTCAGGTAAACCTCCGAGGGCTTTCTTCCCGCTCCGTGGGCGGGTGGCAGTGGCTTGGCGGCAAGATAGCCGTATTCGCACAGCCGATCCAGCACAGGCTGCAGGCTCTCGGCGGTCTTGAACCGGCGGCACAGCCGCATGGCATCCCGGCGGGAGAACTCCGCAAGCCGCTCCCGTTTGATGGCGGAGAGCAGATACTGGGCGTTCTTGTTTATGGCATCGGCACCCATGAGGGAATATGCTGCTTTGGCGTGTTCCAGAAAATATCTGCCGATGGTAACGGCATTCTCCATGGTTTCTCTGTCGACAGAGTCGAACATGGAGTCCTTGGGATATTTCATGACGTGCAGAATGCCGCTGATACGCAGGACGGAACCCACGAACTTACCCGCCCAGTCAGGGATCTCTGCCAGGTCTCCTTTCAGTCGGCCTTCCACCTCGTTGAACAAGGTTTCCAGAACTTCCTCGGCACCATCGTCCAGGCTGATTGGCTGCTGCTCATTGTCGCTGGAAAGAATGGCCTCGATCAGATCCTGATACCTGACTCTGACACCTTCCGGGATTGGTTCCGTGGAGAAAGAACGGCTGCCGACGGTGGATCGTGGCATGGAGTACAGGAATCGGGCGGTGAGGCCACGACCACGGAACGTGTTGTTGCTCATCAGCCCGTTCAGCACTTCCGGCTGCACTGCCAGCACCATGGTCAATGCCGGGTGGATGATGCTTTCGCTGGCTCTGCCGATGCGGTCAACCCGGATGGTATCACCGCTGTGACCTTTGAGAAATACATCGATATTCACATTGCGGCTGTACAGGCCGCTGATGATATCGAAGATACCGCCCTCTGCGGAAACCACCGCCGCACAACCGTTGTTCTCGGCCAGAACGGAAGTCAGCTTTTCTGAGGTCACATCGTCCACGAAGAGTCGGAGCGGTTTCACCGGTTCGTATTCGGCTATCTCTTTGGCCTTGCTTTTGATATCTTCCTCGGTTGCTTTACCCTTGGATGCCCGCTCCACCAGACTGCGCTTCTCCTTTTCCAGCTTGCTCAGTTCCATTTGGCTTTTGACGATTTCCGGGCTGCGCCGTTCGTTTTCCAATTTTTCAAATACTTCCACCGGGCGGATCATCATGGACAGCACCGAGGATTTTCGCTCTGCCGGGGGAAGGATGACGACTGTGTAGGTGTTGAGGGGTTCTGCCCAGTCCGCATTGCCCCGGATGAAGTATTTTCCCTGGCTGCACAGGGACACAACGCCCAAAGCCTCCACCGCAGCCATATCCACGGTGGTCTGGGTGGACTCTGCCACCGCCAGCACATAGCGGCGAATGACCTCCGGTAATGCGTCCACGGGAAATGTAGGAAGGTCATATTCGTCAAAGGGAATGGGCGTGTCCCAGACTACGGGGCCGGCACTGTTGTAAGCATCCGGTGAGACATACCCGGGCTGCTTGCAGATTTTGGCATAGAGCCGTTGCTTTCCTACCCAGATGCTTTCCAACTCCCGCTCCTCCAGGGGTGGGGAGCATTGCTCGGCAGCCTGGAGGAACAGCTCTTTTGCCTCCGGGGTATCGCCGTATCGCTTGATGATCCTGGCTCCGATCCGGGACATGGTGCTGTTACGGCTCCCCTCAGGAATGGTGTGCCCCATGTTGGCAAAAGCCTGTTCGTTCTCCAGGTCATCCAGAAAGGCATTCAGGGTAATCGTGCCGGGGTGATAGATGACCTGGGGATCTTCCGTGCCGAACAGGAACCGGGCGGCATCCATGGCGTTGGCATCGAAGAATGGAAATGCCGCCAATAGGCACTGCTTCAGAGCCGTATAGCGGTCTGCATCCCGCTCCGGGTCAATGAGGAAAACAATATGAAACCGGGGACGGGCGCTTTTCTCGCCTTTGGGCTTCATGTGGTGGCGACTGTAATGCAGCACATAGGGAACATCGGCAAAGAGGTCTGCAATGTCCTCCGGGGTGACCCAGTCCGCTGCTATCTCGGAGTGGTCGTTGTCGCAGTCCCCGGGCAGGGCGTTGGCAACCTCAAAGTTTGCGGTGTTTCGATAGTTGTTTTTGTACCGGGCGCAGACCATGTCTGTGGAAAACGCCAGCTTCGCGGAGAGCTCATCCGTGATTTTGACTTCGTTGGGATACAGGCAGTTGGCCGCGTTACCGATGCACTCTGCCGTGTATACGGTGATTGGTGTGTTTTCGACCATGGTGATCACTCCTTCCTTAGTTTTTCTTGTTCAGCCAATCATCCAGCGCAGCCCGCGCGATGAGCCACCGCTGCCCCACACGGCGATAAGGAATGGCTCCGCTCCCCAGCAGCCGCACCAGTGTGGGTGCGCTGATTCCCAGGTAAGCTGCCGCTTCCTTGAGATTGAATACGGACTTGTGAGAACTCGTTTTCATATATTTCACTCCCTTCTCTTGTATTTGGCTGTATTATCGCATATAATAGGAACACAAATCTTTGTCCTATCGGTAAGAACAATAATGAAATACGCAACTCTAACGGTAAGATTTTCGGTGATAAAGGAGAGTGACTCTATGGATCTGAAACGAGAACTGACGGATTATGAGATCGGCGGAATCGGAGACATAAAAAAACACACCCTCCGGTTCCATTCATACAGAATCGGAACAGAGAGTGGGAAATCGGTGATCTATGCGGTATATAAACCGGAAAAGCCGCCCGAAGTGTTTAAGGGGTATCCAGCGGGTCAGGAACTGCTGATTGATTTGTGTAACCTCCATCTGGAACTGCGGGACAAGTCCATGGAGGAATGCGCACGGATTCTGATTCGGTGGAGTATGGAAAATATCCATCCCTACTATTTTTACGGAGACGAAATGGTACACCTGGGAATGAATGACGATGATCCGAATGACTTTTGGGATTTCTTGGTGAATGTGTTGGAGGGCTATCGTATCTGCGTGGAGGATATGGTACGGGATTTGGAGCAGCTCTATACCGACACCATGACAGCCTTCGCCATCCGTAGTCTGATAGAGGGCAAAGCTGCCGATGCCCAGAGGATCTACGACGGTGTCTGTGTACCGGAACAGGAGAATCTGCTCCGGGAGTGGTATCGGACGGACAGCGCACACCGCCCTCTGGTGCTGCAGCGGTTTGTCGAGAAAATATCGAAGCTGAATATGGGACTGGAGTATGACCTCGCCACCGGGCAGATTCAGCTGCAGCCTTCCGTCAAATCCGTAGTGGACGCAGCCTATTTCGGTCTTGCCAGATTTATGGCGGTGAATGCCAACGCCCTGGATGACTACGGCGGTAAAACCAATATTGCGTTCTGCCAAGCCTGTGGCAAGGCATTCATCAAACGAGGAAACCGGCAGAAATACTGCGGAACGCTGGAATGCCAGAGTGTGAGGAATAAACTCAAATCAAAGGAGTATTACTACCGGGAAAGGGCAAAAAGAGGTACAAAATAATTGCTGTCATGCGGTGGCCCCAAGGGGGGGTCAAAATCCCTACGCTCAATTTGTATAAAGACCGGCGCGGGGCTTCACGCAAATTTTTGCGTAATTCGCAAGGGGGGATACCCCAAAAACGGGAAACGGCTGACTGTACAAGCAAATTATCGGAGTGGATATGCCAAAAGGTAACGAAATCACACTTGGATATGTGCATGATTGGCACAGAGTTGAAAGGCGAAATGCTGCGATTTCTGTACCTTGCCGCAAGCATGAGTTCAACTATTTCGTTATATAATCGCACGTTCTTGCGACAGTATCTTGAAAACTCTGACAAAATGTGATATAATTATTTTGTATACTTGTAATGTTGTCAGGAGGTTTCCTATATGGCCGTTTCGTATAACAGACTGTGGAAGTTGTTGATTGACAGAAAGATGAGCAAAGCCGATTTGCGCAAGGCTGCCGGACTGGCCCCCAATACCATGACAAAACTCCGCAGGGACGAACCTGTGGCCATGGGTGTGCTGGAAAAAATCTGCGACACTCTGGATACGGATTTTGGGGATATTGTGGAGTATATAAAGAATTCGGAAGTCTGAATATAGATGGTTTATTGGACAGAAAATGCAATAAAATGATAATTGATGGAGGAATCATCATGGATAAATACGTTGAAACGCTTGATGCGTTGATGAAGGTAAAAAAAGAAAAGAAAAAGAAAGAGCCTACAATTAAGGAAAAAGAAGCTTTTCGCAGCGCATGGCTTAGCCTTGTGGCGGATACAGGTTTGGTCGGTCGCGCCGAACAGTTTTTGTATGAAGGATTTGCTTTCTGTGGAGCAGAACCTTTCTATGCCTATTTGATTCAAACGGAAGATCAAAATGCAACACTGGCAACAATGTTCAGCGGAAAATACTACGGTATTGACAGCAATGTATCTTTCCGCTTGGTGACACATTTGCTTGCGTTGATGCTTAATAACAATGCTCCCAGGAATATACTGGCGCCCATAATTAAGCGGTTGCCGGGTGCATGTGTTAATAAAGATAAAAAACGGCTCGGCACGGCTGAGAAAACATTGGAGAAGTATTTCCTGGCGGAACTGCGACCGGATGCGGAGCTATGTCCTCTTGCAGATATTGGAACCAAACCGGTATTCATTAACGAGTTTGTAGCGCTTGTTTCTTCCATAATGGATGGCATTGAAAATGCTGGTTCAGCAAAAGGGGTTGTTGTAAAAAATATTGCGAAGATTCGCAAGTGGTTTGCTGATTATGATATTTCCCAAAGGGTCAGTGCAGACACAAAGACTGATCAAGTAATCCCTGAGGCAACAACAATTACAGAAGAAAAAGCGAAGACCATATCTGTTGCAGACAATTCCCAGGAAGAGAAAGTTCAAACACCGAGAGTGGTCGTTGCTCAGCCTGAGGAAAAGGTTCCCGCAGACATGATAGCATATCTTACTGAGTTGCTTGGGAAAGCTGCTAAAGTTACAACCGTTGTCAAGGCCGAGAGTACACAGCAGAGGGTTAAAATTGATGCACTGACCCAAGCTCTGGAAGGAGAACAAAATAAACTTCAGGGAGCTAATCAACAGATAGCAGATCTACAGGATACTATCACTGAATTAAGGAAGAAACTGTCTGCCAGTGAAGGTGATATCTTTGCGCTGAGACAGGCGGTGAAGCAAAGAGATGCAGTTATCGCCGAAAAAGAAGCAGAAATAGCAGAAAGAGTTAAAATGGCAGAGGTTCTCAGTCGGGACAGAAGTAAACAGGCTGACGAGTTGCTTCAAAAACTGGCATCCAAGATTCGCATCGAATATCGGGATTTTGTGGATGCGTTGGATGTGCCTATGAGCTGTGATTTGGGTGAGAACCTGAGGCTCCAGCTTCAGAGTATCTTCGATATACTGGAAAAAGGCGGCATGAAAATTAAGTGAGGTGAAAAACCGTGGCAACAGGATTGAAATATTATTTTGGCATTGACTTCGGCACAACCAACAGTGCAACTGTTGGATATGTGGTGATGGATCAAAAGCCGGAAGCCGTTAAATACGGCGATGGAGAAGGACGTCCGATCCCGTCCGTTGTTGCGATTGATAAAACCACAGGCGTTGTATTCGCTGGCCGGGATGCATGGGATAAAAAGATGGAGCTGAGCGAATCCTGTGAGTATATCTCATCGGTTAAGACCATTCTGGATTCTGAGCAGATAAAAACAATTGCAGGCCGTGAATGGACTGCTGTCGATGTGGCCAGCGAGGTTTTTAAGCATCTGAAAGCCAATGTCCATAATCGTACCGGAATTGACATGGAAGAGGCAACTGTTGCGATCCCCGTTGGCTTCAGCGCATCAAAGCGTGCCAAACTGCGTGAAGCAGCAAAGAAAGCCGGTATTCATATTAGTTCTTTTATCAGTGAACCCACTGCGGCCTTTTTTGCAAACTATGATGAACTGAAAAGTTCTTCTGTTGTTGCGATTTTTGACTGGGGCGGTGGCACGCTGGATGTATCCATTCTTCAGCATGTCAATGGAAAAGTATCTGAATTGGCAACAGTCGGAAGAGGCATTGCCGGTGACTATATCGATGATAAAATTGCCAAGCGAATTCATGCAAAAATTGCCCGTAAAAAGGGTGTTGAGATGGCATTCGCAGATATGCCGTCCAGCGCCCAGGATATGATGCGGGTTCGTGCCGAGCGTGCAAAACGCATGCTGGGCGATGATGATACCGCCACGATTTCTATCAATAATTATGGCGTGTATGGTGCCTGCCGTGAAACATTGGAATATGACTGGTTTGCTGACATTGTAGATCCAGAAGTCACGATGGCGATGGACTGTCTGGAGGAAGCTATCCGTCAGTCGGGAGTTGGACTTGCCAATATTGATCGGATCGTTATGGTGGGCGGTAGCAGCAATTTGCGTCCTCTGTTGGAGAAGATGGATGACAAGTATGGAGACAAGCTGTTTTTCCCGGAAGAAACCATGTGGAATGTCGGCCAGGGTGCTGCTATGCTGGCAATGACTCCCGGTGGTTATTATGCCAATCAGTCTATTGGTATCGTTCTGAGTGACAATGCATACTACGAAATTCTGAAGCCGGATACTCCAATTCGTGGATGGGAGCATACATGCCATTTCGGAATCGTGGATTCCAGCAAGGAAGCCCGTTTTGTTTTTGGTGGAAGTCCTGATATCGAGGCCTCTCCGGAAAGATATAAGACACTTTCGGTCCCTGCGTATCGTTTCCTTCAGGAGCAGATTGTACTCAATGCTTCTGTTGATCAGAATATGGTGTTCACCGTTGTTGCCGGAAGTAATATGCAGCCCGCAGAGTTCCGGCGGCTGTGGGAATACACACAGTTGAAGTGCTATTATAAGCTGCCTGGAAAGCAGGTGCAGCATGGAGAGTAATATCAGTACTGTAGCGTTCCGAAGCAATTTGTATCCTGTAGAAAAGAGTTTTTATGAGGACTCTACGTTCCGCTCCAAAATACATGACCCATTTTCGCTGGAGATTCTCAAAAAACAATGTGCATTGACGAGCCTTCAGAAGAAAGAATACGATTATGCATCGGTTCACTGCGCATACGCTGCAAATAATGACTATCCCTGGGGAACAATTAGAGACCAGCAGGGGCATGAGCAGGTCGTCTGCAGGTGCCTTAACACGAAATGCGGCCACTTTCATAGTTGCCGTCCCGATTTTGATCCTTCCGAGTTAGCAATACATGAGGAGAACAAAAGGGCTCAACCGGCAATTTTTGAATTTGAAGAAGCTGCACGAAAGAAGCGTGCACCAGAAGATGGAGATGCCGGAGCGGCAGCGAAACTGTTTGCAGGAGACACCCCGGAACAGAAGCATGCTGGAGAATCGGGGACTCCAACTCCTGCGGAGAAAAAACCGGACGCTCCGTTCGTTGTCCGGAAACCCGTTCAGCCGGTGTCCCAGCCTGCGGAAGTCAAGAAAATCGATTTCAGTTCCTTTAAAGAAACCACACAGGACGAAATCATTGAAGCGGAACCTGCAGAGCGCAGCATCGTAAATGCTGGCCCCGGCACGGGCAAGACATGGACCTTGATTGAAAAAATCATCCATATGATCAACGAGGAGCAGGCTAATGCAGAGAATATCCTGGTTCTGTGTTTCTCTCGCTCCGCTGTGGAGGTTGTACGAAGCAGACTCTCTGATGCTGCCGAGAATGGGCGCATCGGTTATGAGTGGCAGGATGTAGATGTTCGTACATTTGACTCCTTCTCTACATATATGTTGGCATGGGTGCAGGACAATCATACGGATTTGCTTCCCAAACATTTTCTTCTGGAAGCATATGACTATGATCAGCGCATAAAAGTTGCAACATCTATTTTCAAAAAGAAAAAAGATATGCTGGCTGATTATGAGCATATCATCGTCGACGAGGTTCAAGATCTTGTTGGTAGCCGGGCAGAGTTGGTTCTGGCAATGCTGAAAGGCCTCCCTGACACTTGTGGTTTTACGATTTTGGGTGATTCTTGCCAGGCTTTGTACGACTATATGGCAGAAGGCGATCCTGCGATTATGTCCTCTGAGCAATTCTATCAAGACATTTTCGAAAGTTTCCCCAGTGCCAATTATTACGCACTAACAGAGAATCACCGCCAGGGTGATACCTTTGGGCAGTTGACTGTCCCATACCGGAAGGCAATCCTTACTGGTTCCACCACGGAACGGGTTTCTGCAGCGAAAGATTTGTTGACACACATTCCCCGGATGCCTGTAAAACTGACCAAGTTTTCAAGGGACGATGCACTGCGATATGTCGGTCAGGGTGAGACATTGGGTATTCTTACCCGCACAAATGGACAGGCATTGCAGATCTCTGCATGGCTCCAAAATGCGGATGTTCCGCATACTCTGCACCGTGGCCTGGGGTCTCCGACGCTGGGCGACTGGATTGCCCGTATATTCTGTGGCTACGAAAACGAATCTATTGATGAAACTGCCTTTGTGTCAAACCATCTTGCTTTGTTTCCGGAGGCTGGATACGAAATGGCACATATGCGGTGGACGGCTCTTGTTTCAACACAGCGTGGTGAAGCGCGGAAGAGATATGAGGTTGCAGATCTGCTGAAAGGCCTCTTGAGGAATGCCAAGGAGCCAATGCTGTATGAATCCGGAACGGGGGCCAAGTACTCTATTACAGTCAGTAACATTCATCGGGCAAAGGGCAAGGAATTTGACTCTGTGATTGTCATTGACGATGTGATTGAGGCAATGGCAGATCCCGATACAGAAGACCTTTTGGAACATAAGGTATGTTATGTTGCATTGACACGGCCAAAGAAAAAGGTAGAAAGAGCCGAGATATCCAAGAAGGATAAACAGATCTACATTACAAGGAATGACGATCAGAGCAAACGATGTGCGAAAGCCGGTGGCTTTAAAAGGTATATTTCTCATTTCGAGGTTGGCAGTGATGCCGACCTGGATCTGCGCTCTTTCGCTGCCGACAATAGGCTTCAGCAGTATATCCGAAAGAGTGTTCATTCTGGAATGAGATTGAAACTGCTTAAATGTCCGGAAGGAACAAAACCCTATGTTGTTTATCGAATTGTGCTGGAAGACAACGAAAAGCTTGTACTGGGCTATACCAGCAAATCTTTTGCGCATGAACTGGAAAAGGCAATTCAGCATATAAAAAATATGAATTGCTCGGTGTATTATGAGGTATATCCTCATGCATTTTGTGATGTGTATGTCCACAACATTACAACGTGTGTGTCTGGAATAGCCCCTGTTCCCGCAGGTGCAAAGACCTTTGGAGATGTCAGTATTTGGTCTGGCATAACCATCACAGGGTTTGCAGCAGTTGACAAAGACACATACTAATTATACAGAACCGGAGGTTTTGCTATGGCTGACTATTCAAAATACTATGAAGCCAGAGAGGTTGTATCCTGCATTCTGGAGCAGGATTTTATTGGACCTGTCACAAAAGATGAATGCCTTGCTGAAGTTCCGGTTCAGTATTACATCATGGGCAAACTGTATCCGCAAAAGGATACTGTGGAGGCATTGGATCTGGCGCGGAATCCCTTGTTGGAAAATGAGATTGAAACCTATGATGCATCCATTTCTCTGAGTAATCAGAATAATCCTTCTTCTATGGGTATTACGGTTACACTGAAAGCAGGTGTCGGTGCAATTTGTATTTCTGGCAGCTATGCCTTCTATGAGCCGATTTCCTTTGATGATGCAAAGGAGTGTGGAATTGATACCTCCAGATGGGAATATCTAGAAAAGAAGCCCAAAGAAATTTGGCGACGCAACGAGTATTCTTATGCCGAAAAAGTTATATTTACTGGCGAACGGGTGGAGTACGCAGACTTACCCAACGGACTCCAGCTGCAGGTTTATACACACTCTATTATGGATTCCGGTGAGCGTGTAATTACGATTGCACTGGTTAACGAGAACCAGTCCGAAAATGATATGACCTCCACCTCCAGGTGTTGTGCTTTTCAGCCCGACATCAGAGTAAGCAGCAGTGATGGAACAGCTGTTTTCACCAGTGTAAACCGGCAGGCATATTTGACTACCGATCCGGAACTTCTGGAATTGGATATGCTGTATTCTGATGTCCATTGCTATGCGCAGGGACACGGATGCTCTGTTATGTGGGATATGGATAATGCCGAGCCTGAATGGGTAGAGTCTGCATTTTTCCCAACATTCAATCTCCGTCAGATGAAAGCCGCAGAAGTGGTCAGTGGAAATGTATTGTCAATGCAATTTCTGGCTACCGCATCTGTTGAAGAGGTCGTTCGTGAATTGAGTGCATTTGCTGCTAAGTATCAGAAGTGGATTACGGATCAGGGCGATCTCCTGTCTGGAGTTAAAGACAGTTTGCAGGATGTTGCTAAAGGTAATATCCAAAAATGTCAAGATGCATGCAACAGAATAAACTATGCTATCAAGTTGCTGAAAGACAGTGCGGCTGGCGATGGAAAGGTTTTCCGTGCCTTCCAGCTTGCCAATGAGGCGATGCTGCTCCAACGGAGGCAAACACTGCTGAAAAACGGCAAATCTTTTGACCCTGCCAAAGTAAGCTGGTATCCTTTCCAGCTGGCATTTGTATTGCATGAGCTGACCTCTTTTATTGAACCAAAGGGACATCCCGGACAGGATGTTCCGGATCGACAGATGGTCGATCTGCTGTGGTTCCCCACCGGCGGTGGTAAAACAGAGGCATATTTAGGTATTACTGCCTTTGTAATCTTTTTGCGCAGACTTCGTGATGCAAACGCAGATGGGGTTACCGTAATTATGCGATATACACTTAGGCTTTTGACGCTCCAGCAGTTTGAACGAGCCAGTATTCTGATTTTTGCATGTGAACTGCTGCGAAAAAAGTATGGTTTGGGTGGAAATGAGATTTCCATTGGATTGTGGGTTGGTGGCAACCTTACCCCCAATCATTTGAAAGATGCAAGAACCAGCATCAACAAGCAAAAACAGGGCGGTGTTGATGAAAAGTCAAACCCTGTGCAAATCAAGGTTTGTCCCTGGTGCGGTGAAAAGCTCTATGCACAACATTATGATGTTGATCTTGTTCAAAACAGAATGACAATCAAATGCCCGAATCAGCATTGTCATTTCCATTCTGCGCCGGGCGGTCTCCCTATTCATATTATTGACGATGCTATTTACCAGCATCTGCCTACTTTTGTTGTAGCAACTGTAGATAAATTTGCTCAGATCCCTCTTAATGACAAACCGGCGGCACTGTTTGGTATTGCGAACAACAAAAAGCCTCCGGAACTTATTATCCAGGACGAGCTGCATTTGATTTCCGGTCCCCTCGGCACGATGACCGGTATCTATGAGGCGGCCATCTCGAAGCTCTGTGAGCGCGATGGTGTTTGCGCAAAAGTAATTGCGTCCACCGCAACCATCCGGAATGCAGCAAATCAAATCATGGCATTGTATGGACGTGGTCACACGCAGTTTCCACCGCAGGGCCTTTCTGCGAAGGATTCGTTCTTTGCTATACAGTCCACGCCTGAAGAAAGACCTGCCCGTCAGTATTTTGGAGTGATGGGTATCGGAACGACTGCAACCACGACATTGATCAGAGTGAATGCAGCCATGCTGTTTGCCACGCGCTATCTGGCAACATTGGGATATCCTGATGCAGTTGTAGATAATTTCTGGACTATTACGGGTTATTTCAACAGCTTGCGGGAATTGGGCGGTGCAAGTACGCAGATCCTTGACGACGTTCAGAGCCGTTTGGATTACCTTGCGAAAACGAAATTTGTGTCTGTCTACCCTGGTGTAGATACTTCCAAGGGGTATACATATACGGAAGAACTGACAAGCCGCATGAGTAATTCCGAAATCACAGAGATTATTCAGGTCAAGCTAAAACGCGGCTATACCAAGGATAACCATGCGGATGTATTTGACTATCTGCTGGCATCCAATATGATTTCTGTTGGTGTTGACGTGGGCCGTTTGGGTGCAATGGTTGTTGCAGGTCAGCCGAAAACCAATGCAGAGTATATTCAGGCAACCAGCCGTGTGGGCCGTGATAATCCCGGATTGGTTATTGCTGTGTACAACGCATCCCGTTCCCGTGACCACTCACACTATGAGCAGTTCCTGAAGTATCATTCTGCGTTGTACCGCTATGTGGAAGCGACAAGTCTTACCCCCTTCTCTGACCGTGCAAGAGATCGTGGCCTGCACGCATTATATGTTTCCCTGTGCCGTTATCTGATCGAGAACCTCAGAGGAAACAGTCAGGCAATCAATTACCGCTCTGACAATCCTGAAATTCAAAAGGTTGAGAAAATCATTATAGACTATGTAAGAAGAGTTGACCCCGATGAATTGTCGGCAGTCATGGATGAACTCAAAGATATTCAGGATGCGTGGGATATTGCAGCGACCGGTTCCCTCGTATATAAAGGCAGGAAAAATGAGAAAGAATTGCTGAAAGGTGATACTGAAAATGACCGTTTCCGTACGATGAACAGTATGCGTAATGTGGATGGCCAGTCTGGTATTTACCTGTTGGGAGGACTGTAATTATGGCAAGACTACACTTTGGTTCAAACAGAGATCAAGCCAAGCCTAAGAAAGTGGTGGGCAGATTGCGCAAAACGCAGTTGATTACCACTTTCGGCAACGGTTCTATTGTAGATATGCCGGATTATTCTGTCATTATGGCGGGTGCCAATTACTGGAAGGATAACAGTCCGGTTCTGCACGAACCAAATCTTGAAAAACTGTTGAAAGTCTCACATTTCAAAGAGCCTTATGTGTCCAATTCCCAAGATGACGAAATGACTCCGGATGTTCCGGCATTCCGCTTTCCCTACTATCATTTCTGCCCTGATCCCAATTGCGGGAGGCTGATGCCGTACTGGGGCTTTGGCGATGTGACAGACCGCAGTTGTTCTAACGGTCATCCTAAGAGAAATATTGTTCCCTCCCGTTTTATTGCCGCATGTACCAATGGCCACCTGGAGGACTTCCCCTATGAATGGTGGGTCCATTACGGGAACTTTAGTGAATGTCCTTCTGATAAACGCAACGGTGCCCTTCGCATCAGTTTCTCCGATGAAACCGGTGGACTGGACAGCGTTGTTATCAAGTGTACTGCTTGTGGAAAGAGTCGCACAATGGCTGGCAGTATGGCTAAGGATGCCCTCCGGGGCTACTCCTGTCACGGAAAACGTCCCTGGCTGGGCAGCAAAAAGGAATATAATGATCCGGTGTCCTGCACAGCACAGCTGCGGGCACTCCAGCGTGGGGCTTCCAATGTTTATTTTTCTATGACAGCAAGTGCGTTAACTATTCCACCTTGGAGCAGTAAGGTTCAGCAGGAAATTGCGGTACGATGGGAGCAAATTGAAGATATTCTGGCGAGCAACCCAGATGAATATGTCCTGAGAGCCGTTGTACAAGGTGTATTCCATTCGTTATTGGCGATGCAGATTTGTACAATTGATGAGTTAATATCTGAGATTAAGAAACGTTATAATGACGGCGATGGAGGTGAGTATACCAAGCAGAACCTGCTTGAAGATGAGTATCGTGTTTTCTGCATGGGTGATTACGATGATCCGGAAGATGTGCAGTTCAGAATTGCACGAGCAACGGTTCCGGAATTCCTCGAGGACTATATCGAAGATGTCGTATTGGCAAAGCGCCTGCGTGAGGTACTTGCGTTGCGCGGCTTCCGCCGGATTACTCCAGAGCAACCCAATGCTGATGACGACAGATTCAAAGGATACCACTTGTCCGGAGATTGTGTCCCGCTCAGTGATGTGGAGTTGAACTGGCTTCCTGCCATTGTAATGCTGGGAGAAGGTTTGTTCATCAAGCTAAGAGAAGATGCATTGGAAGAATGGGAAGCGGCTTTTGAGGATGAGTATCTGCCCATGCGGGACCGTCTGGAACACAGTAATGTGGGCTGCGAGAATTTCTCCGCCCGGTATGTACTGCTGCACACGCTTTCTCATCTGCTGATCCGTCAGTTGTCATTGGAGTGCGGTTATTCCGGTGCTTCCATTAAGGAACGGATTTACAGCACCTATCCGGAATCTGATGTAAAAATGGCAGGTATTCTGTTATATACTTCTTCTTCTGACTCTGATGGTAGCTTGGGCGGATTGGTGAGAAAAGGACTCCCGGAGTCTTTTGAAATGATTTTCAGAAATATGCTCCAGGAAGCGTCTTGGTGTTCCTCCGATCCTATTTGCATCGAATCTCATGCACAGGGATATGACTCTCTAAATTACGCAGCGTGCCACGCTTGTTCGCTTTTGCCTGAAACCAGCTGTGAAATGCGAAACTGCTTGTTGGATCGAGCTGCTGTAGTTGGTACTATAAAAGACAGAGAACGGGGATTCTTTGGAGCCTTGCTGGAATAACAGGAGAAAAATATGGTTCAATTAATTCCAGATGTTCTGTCACCGGAAATCAAGAGTCCTGCTGAAAAGCGACTGTTTATCGAATTCCGGGACCATAGAACGAATAAAAAATATATTGTTCTGCATTCATTGGGAATTGCAGAGCATGCCAACAATATTTTCGGTGAGATTGATTTTGTAATTCTGTGCAATGAGGGTGTACTGTGTCTTGAAGTTAAGGGTGGGCAGGTTTCCCGCAGAAATGGCGTATGGGAATTTACAAATCGCTACGGCAAAATCTCTCGTAAGAATGAAGGACCATTCCAGCAAGTGCAGGGTAATATGCAGTCTTTAAGACAGTATATGGTTCGCAGGCTTGGAAATTATGATCCACTGGTGCGTTGCCAGTATGCATGTGCTGTTGCTATGCCAGATTGCCGTTTTGAAGCAACGGGTGTCGGTATCGATGTTGTTCCAGAGATCTTGGTCGATGCAAAACAGTCCTGGAATTTGGACAGCATTGCCAATCAGGCATTTGGATATTGGAGACAGGCCTGTCTGAACAAGCACGGCTTTGAGGGTGGGCGGCTGACTGATGCCGAAATCGATAAGCTGGCTAATCTGCTTCGCGGTGATTTTTATTTTGTTCCTTCTATGAAGGATACGGTGGAACGTACAGTGAAGGAGTTGTGTGCGCTAACCGCTGAGCAATATGAAGTGTTGGAATCGCTTTTTGAAAATCCTCGGACGATGGTTTCCGGCGTTGCGGGTGCAGGCAAAACATTGATTGCAATGGAGCAGGCCCGCAGGGCATATTGGGAAGGAAAAAGTGTACTGTACCTTTGCTATAACCACAATATTGCCCAGTATGTGCAGTACCAGTTCGAAAAAGACAGAGTCTATATTGAAGCGGTTACACTTCATGCATTCATGATGCGTACCTGCGGTATTGAGTGGTCTTCGGATCTGAGTCAGCATTTTTATGAGAAAGAATTGCCAGCAACTTTTATTGTGGCAGAAGATGTTCCTGCGTATGATTTGGTAATCATTGATGAAGGACAGGATTTGCTCACTGATACCTACCTGGAGTGCATTGACAGAATTGTACGGGATGGATTGGGCGACGGATCATGGGCAATTTATTATGATCCGAACCAGAATATCTTCAATTCCTATGCTCAGCTTGATGCGATGATAAAGAAACTTCGCAAAGAAGCGTATGCAATGAGTTGGAAATTACATGCGAATTGCAGAAACACCAAGCAGATTGCAAATGCCAATATTCTGATGACCAACATTCCCAATCAGGGAAAACCCACGGTGTCAGGCCCACAGGTCGAGTATGGCAGCTATAACGGAAAAGATGATGAACGGAAAAAAATCAATGCGATTGTCCGGAAAATTAAGGACAGCGGTGCGATTGGCAGCGATTTTATAATTCTTTCCCGCTACACGCTGGCAAATCCCCTGAATGGACTGGGTCTCACAGGACTGGATAAAGACCTTGGAACATTGAAGACAACAGGGCCACTGTGGAAAGCCAAAAAGAACGATGTGAGATTTTCTACAATTTCCGGTTTCAAAGGTTTGGAATCGAAAATTGTAATTATGATTGATATAGACCATTTTTCTGATGAGGAAACCCGGTTGCTGAATTATGTGGCAGCTTCCCGTGCATGCGCGATGCTCTATGTTCTTTATGATTGCAATGCCGAGCAGGAACGCCAAAATATGATTCTGTCTGGTTTTACGCAAGTTGGTACATAAGGTGGTCAGACATCAAACCAAATGTAAGTTAGGACGGGGTGATGTATATGCCCAGATTTTTGGACCTGTTTGCAGGAGCTGGAGGTTTATCCGAAGGCTTCCTAAGGGCAGGGTATGAGGCCGTAGGACATGTGGAAATGGATGTAGCTGCGTGCTATACGTTGAAAACACGTATGGCATACCATTGGTTGCGGGAGCATGACCAGTTGGATATATATAATCAATATCTCAATCGGGAAATTAGCCGCAATCAGTTTTATGATCACATTCCGCAGGGAGTTTTGGATTCGGTATTGAATTATGAGATTTCTACGGAAACGCTGCCGGCTATTTTCGAAGAAGTTGACGCATTGGTTGGTGAAGAACCGTTGGACTTGATTATTGGCGGGCCTCCGTGTCAGGCCTATTCCCTTGCAGGCCGATCCCGATCTGAAACACGAATGGTAGGCGATCAGCGCAACTATCTCTACAGACACTATGCTGAATTTCTGAGAAGATATCAGCCTGCATATTTTGTGTTTGAAAATGTTCTTGGGCTGCTATCGGCCAAGGACGAAGATGAGACGCTTCACTTTGATAATATGAGGGCACTGTTCCGCGAATGTGGGTACTCCACTGAATTCCGACCACTCAACGCATCAGATTACGGAGTTCTCCAGAACCGGAAAAGGATCATTCTCATTGGCATCAGAGGAAATCATGAAGGCTTTTATCCTGACATTCCGGCTATACCAAATCAATATTTGGTAAGTGAGGTATTTGGCGATTTGCCTGCTATACCTGCTGGTGGCGGAACGACCGAGCCGGTTCCTACAGCACACTACGACGGTCAATATCTGTATGAGTCCGGAATCAAGGAGTACGATACTGAACCAGTAACATTCCACCAAGCGAGACCGCACATAGACCAAGACCTGGAGATTTATCGGATTGTTGTGGATACATGGAACAGAACTGGCACCCGGGTGTCATATATAGATTTGCCAGCGAATCTCCGGACACATCAAAATACTACATCTTTCCTGGACCGATTTAAAGTCGTCGCCGGAGATCTGCCGCATGCACAAACGATTGTTGCCCATATCGCTCGGGATGGGCACTATTTTATCCATCCGGATATTGAGCAAAATCGTTCAATCACGCCACGTGAAGCTGCCAGAATACAGACATTCCCGGATAATTATTATTTCGAATCAAAAAAGGGTATTCCCTCACGAACATTGGCGTTCAAACAAATTGGAAATGCAGTACCAGTGTGCTTGGCATATCATGTTGCCATGGCTTTGCTGGACAGATTTGATGAACATGATTAACCTTTAGGGAGGAGGGATTGTTGTGGCCGATGTGCATACTCCGGAACAACGAAGCTACAATATGTCCCGGATTCACAGCAAAAACACAAAACCTGAAGAATTGGTGAGAAAGTTCCTGTTTTCACAGGGGTTCCGGTATCGGAAAAATGACGCCAAGCTACCGGGAAAACCGGATATCGTGTTGCCCAAATACAAAGCAGTCATCTTTGTGAATGGTTGCTTTTGGCATGGTCATGAAGGTTGCCGCTATTTTGTATGGCCAAAGAATAATGCGGAATTCTGGAAAGAAAAGATTACCGGAAATATTCAGCGGGACAAGCATAATCACCAGCTTCTTGCCAACCAAGGGTGGCGTGTAATCGAGATTTGGGAATGCCAATTGATGAAATCTTTAGTAGATAACACCCTACAAAACCTAGTCCTTCAGATTATTGGCTGATTTGGTAAATTTTGTATTTACAATGTTGGTTGTGACGGTTTTATCTGATTGGCTTAGCTGAACAAGCAATTAGGTGCCATGCATGGGTGGACAACCCGTGCATAACATCCTTCGTTTAAGTATCGCTTCTATGGTGCCGCCGCAAAAACGACCGCACCGTATTTGCACTGATCCCCAACCTCTGCGATATTTCCTTTGCGGAGCATCCCTCGGCGTATAAGGCCAGTATCTGACTGTGATCTCGCTTCGTGCTATACAGCCGAGTTCCTCTGGGGGTAGCGCCCAAGCGGTGGCGGTAGGTGGTGCCGTCCAGAAAGTGAATTACCAGGGTTTGCTTTGGCGTGACCACCATTTTTCGGATAAGGATACCAATCATCAGACCGTCAATCCGGATATCCAGTTTCCCACGGGCTATATCATTCAGAACGGATCGAGCATCTGATGAAATCTCTCCCGGAGTCTGTGACAACAGATCCGCGCAGTCAGGGATGATGTTTTTATGGATCTTCAGCAGATGATGCATGGAGCGGCGAATGGCGGTGTCCAGTTCCTCGGCGTAAATGTGGCGGCATTTACATTTTGTGCGGCCAGCCTTCTTGCTATTGCACTCCCAGACGGCATCCCGGTAGGTGGTGGAGTGCCAGGTCTTTCGACCATACCGACCGCCACAGCCGCCGCAGATGACTTTGTTGGCAATGGGTGAGAAGGTGCAATTCCGGCGGATGGCGTCCGTCCATGTGGCTTGCACTTCCTGCCACACAGACTTGCTGACGATACAGGGATGTCCGTTCTCCACATAGTATTGCGGCGCTTCGCCCTCGTTTGGTTTTCTGGTTTTTGTCAGGAAATCCACGGTAATCTCTTTTTGGAGGATAGCATCACCCATATATTTCTCGTTTTTCAGAATGCTGCGTACTGTGTGCGGTTCCCACCTCTGACTCTGTCCCGGGGAGAGAATTCCATAGTCCATAAGAATACGGCAGATATCTGTGCTGCTTTTCCCAGCCAGGGCAAGCAGGTAGATGAACCGCACGACTCTGGCCCCGGCTTCATCGACATGAATTTCGCCAACCGGGCTGCGCTGATACCCCAAAAGCAGTCCGGGGAGATGATAGATTCCTTGGGCGTATCGATGGCGGACGGCCCAGGTGACATTCTCGGAGATGGATCGACTCTCTTCTTCGGCAAAGGAACTCATCAGGGTGATGAGGAACTCGCCGGTGCTGTCCATTGTGTTGATATTCTCTTTTTGAAAATAGACTGCCACTCCAGCAGCTTTCAAGCTACGGATGGTGGTGAGGGCATCCACAGTGTTTCTGGCGAAACGGGACAAAGACTTAGTGAGAATCAAATCGATTTTACCGTCCAGGGCATCCGTTACCATACTGTTGAAACCGTCACGCTCGCGGATCGACAGCCCGGAGATACCATCATCGGAGTACATCCCGGCAAAGCCCCAGCCCGGATGGCGTTGGATGTATTCCGTGAAATACTCCTGCTGGGCTTGGAGACTGTTCTCCTGAGCATCCTTCATGGTGGATACTCTGGCATAGGCTGCAACCCGTTTTGTGGGCGGCGGCTGTTCCGGGGAGAATGTCCTGGCCGGGAACTCAACCCGTGTAATTCTTTTCTCCGGCAATGCTGTTCACCTCCAATTCGCCAATTGGTGCATGGTATTTTTCCGCAGCGGCACGGAGTAAAATGTGCACATCATTTTTTGAGATGATGCCCCTGGTTGCCAGAGTGGCGAATATGCTTTTACAGAGCCGAAAGTGCAACTCCGCCTCGTATTCTGATTGGGTCATAGCGACACCTCCTACAGAAACGACAGTATATTGCCGGAGCTGGAACAGTCAATGACAGGACGGGAGAGTTAACGGAAAGTTATCATTTACGAAGTTTCCGCACAAGTCGAAAGCGTGCGGAAGATACAGAAAAGCATCTGCCATTGCTGATGGATGCTTTATGCAGGTGGGATTATCAAGCGGCGAGCCAATATTGTACTTGAAAGTTACTTGAAACTACTTGAAAGTGTTTTATTTCATTTTGGATGGCAAGCGCTATCGAGAGTCTGTCCCTTCTGTCCTCATTGTCCCGGTGCAATCAAAACTGAACCCATACAATAATGCACCACGCTTTCAAAGCATGGTGCATTGTATCCACGAGCGGTAGGTATGCCAAAGTAATTGCCTGATTTGTCTACCGGATAAATCAGGCAATTTTAATACTTTAATACACATAGTCAAAAACTGTTTAATAAATCAATAGAATCAAAGAAAAAGAGGCCTCAAAGCAGTAAAACCGGCTGCTGCGAGGCCTCTTTTTCTTGCTTTTAGGGTGAAAATAGCTCGTACTTGTTCCGGAAACAAGTTATGACAAGCATTTTCCTTATCAAAGACAAGTCGAAGAAAGAAAAATCCAAGATATGTATAATGAGGTTTCTAAAGCGCAGTCAAGCGGTGACCATGATAGAGCCGCTTGCGCCCATTCTGCACATAATGCCGAGCACAAGTTTGCTGGCTTTCACAACAAAACAGATGCCTCTGCAGGAAAAGCGAAAATCCCGCTTTTCATTCTGGAAAAGCTGTGCTATAATAGCATTGCCAAATTCTTTTAGCTATACGGAGGAGGAAACGAATATGACAATTGCAGAAATACGCGCGCTTGGCCTGATGGAAGAGGCCGTTGCAGAACTCAGCGGCGGCGATGACAAGGCTGAGATTGTCCGTGCAAGCTTGGTTTGCCCGCTTTGCGGCATGGCGGAGACCGTCTGGTACTGTCCGGCCACGGACAAGCATGTCTGCGTGGATTGCCACTACGTTTGGTAAGAATAATGGGGCTACCCAAAGCGTGATATGCTCCACATAGAGTAGACACTCGAAATAACATTAATTTCGAGACTACACTATGTGGAGCATTTATATGATTAAGAGGAAGCTAACACCAGAAGAAAAGATAGAAGCAGTTAAATCCTATATGAGAGGAGCGCAGCTGCGCAATCCGAGGAAATAAACTGTCCTGCGCTGCCCGACCTGCGGAGCGGAGGCAAGAAACTACGGTCCCGGTTGGGAGTGTACATGGTGCGGTGACTTCGGAAGAATAACCGGAGATGAGCAACCGGCAGGCGGCCCACTGGTGCGTTTTTGGGCAATACCCTACTTCTGCGCACCGTTTGGGGCAAATTAGACACGTTAGTACGCAAGCTATGATACAATGAACAGCACCCCATTTGTTAGACAGTATGGTATACTACTAACGAATGGGGTG
>OJPW01000338.1_pt1 | contig 44133 bp, 40 predicted proteins | sample 1598571 | NCBI WGS metagenome assembly OJPW01 (sample SAMN03922493, study PRJEB24848) | human gut metagenome | isolation source: stool sample | host: Homo sapiens | place: Germany | collected 2011-05
TACGAGATTGCCTCTTGTCTCGTGGGCTCGGAGATGTGTATAAGAGACAGCCCTACATCCATTTGCGATTATTCAGAGTAAGTTAATATACAAATGGTATTATATGGCGGCGGTGGAGACGGGTGTAGTCGCTGCCGAACTCCTCGGCATAGCGGTGGCTAAGAGAGCGGGCGCGTGGGGCGAGGTTGGCAAACGTCCAGAGAGCGAATACCGCGCCAGCCCATGACCATGTGAGTATCGCGAAGCCCGTCCACTCCACAAATTCGCCGAAATAGTTGGCAGAGGTCACGTAGCGGAACATCCCGCCGCGTGGTATATGGTGAGCCGTGTCGCCTGGGCGGCGCAGATGGCGTATGATGTAGTCGCTGTGGAGGTTGATGCCCATGCCGCTGAAAAACAGTATGGTGCCCACAATCATCTGCCATGACCACAGCCACGACAGCGGATAGCGGTCAGCGGGGCTGACGTAGAATATCCATCCGCCCTGCATCAATGCATTGAGCGTGTTGAATACCATTCCCATCACGATTATAGCGAGCGGCATAGGGCTGCTGCGGCGTATCAGTAGCGGGAAGATGAACGACCGTTGCAGATAGTGGAGCTGGAAGAGGCAGAACATCACCAGCGGAGCCGCCTCCATGCGCCGCGACGAGCACCACCACAGCACACACATCACCACAAACACCGGGGCTTCCATCACCACCCACCCGATGCGGTTAGGTATGCAGAGACCCCAACGCCGTGAACGCATCATCCCGTAGCCGGCATTCACGAAATGCAGCGCGACAAACACCGCCACAGCCGTCACCGCCATGACAATCAAAAACGCATCGAAATTACGGACCTCAAACAGCCCCAGTTCATGTGACATATCCAAACAAGTCTATAACGTAGATATGCAAATGTAATAAAAAACCGCAAACAAATACACACTATAGGTAGCAGTATGTAATCACATGTCATCAAGCGACAGTGCGGCATACTCTATCCTCCATCCTTTACGTTTAGATGAGATATTTGCAGACTTATCTTCAAGATCGTGGAGATTGATGCGCGATGGATTACGTTTTACCTCACCAATGACAATCTCACATTCAGCTTCATTGACCGCAATAAGATCGATTTCATTTTTGCCATTCTTCTCCCAATAGTTGGTGACTATGTTGTAAAGACCTGTCTCACGATAACGCTGACGGAAGTATCGTTCAAGAACCCAGCCGGAAAAAGTCGTATAATCTGCCAACAGTTTTTCTCTCACATATTCAAGGTTGCCTATCTCAACAGCACTTCGGTATTTATATATGAACCTGAACCATAGATTCAGGAAATTGTCTTTGATACCGTATTTGACATTGCGGCTATTTTCACTTGCCAGATAAGGTCTATAGCGATAGATGAGATCGTAATTGTTTTCCAGCCTGTCAAGATAGCCTCCAGCCTCTATGCCGGTATATGATTTGATTTCACCGCGTTCGTTAAACCCGTTGGCTATCGATGATAGTATTGAGAAATAACTGCCGTAGTCTTTCCCAATTTCATCCGAAAGGAGTTCCCGTCCCTCATCGATGAAGTACGATCCAAAGGAAAGCACACTGTGTATTATTTCTTCTTTAGTGAAGGACTTATGCATGACCAGTTGCTCTACGTATTTTGCGACCCCCCCGGTAACCATGTACATGGTGAGTAAATCATCAGGAGTGTAATCGGGATGGTTGTCGGTCATGATTTCCTTCAATGTAGCCAATGAAAATTCCCGTAGTCGGATGCGTGAGGTGGCTCGTCCGTAAAGAGGTTCCTTACGGTCGTCAAATATCTTGGCCATCATAGAGTATAGCGATCCGCAGATGATCAGATTTATTTTAGCTTCGGATTTAGACGAATCCCATATGTTTTGCATGTCACTGAAAAACGCTTCGTTGACAAACTTAAAATTCTGGAATTCGTCAAAAACCAGCGTGAAATGCCGACGTTGTGCTATATGCATCAATACAGAAAATAACCTTGAGATGCTTGTGAAACTGCCAATGTCTTCGCCGAGCACGTCATGCGCAGTATCTGCAAGTTCCTGACACAGCAACGTCTCACTCTTACGTGCGACAAAGAAATATATGATTTCCTTGCCGGCATAAGCATGTTTTATAAGTGTTGTCTTGCCGATTCGCCTTCTGCCTGTTATTATTGTCATCTGAGCGAAATCATGTGATGTCGTCTCGATGCGTTGCAATGTTTCTGTCTCTATTTCCCTATCGTAAAAGATCATATTACTGTAACGGCTGTTACTGTAACCGCTGTTGCAAAAATACTAAATATATTTTGTACAGCAAAATAGATGTGTCACAGATACTCAGATGAATGCCCATGTCTCCGACGGAGACACACAGGTTAGGCAGGGGGCATACAAGCCTTGGGCTTGGCTGACCCCTGTTCTGTTACCGTCCCCTCTGAATCCGCCTCCTACAGGCTGTACAGTGGTTAGGCTGGCTGTAGGTCAGCCCGACCACTGCCTGACATGTGTGCTTCCGACGGAGGCATATCGGCATTGTTGCGCGTTCATGCGCTGGCTGGGGGTTGCATGGGTGGGGGGAAATGAGTAATTTTGCTGTGTAGAATTTGTATAAATCTGATTTACATTTATTGGATATGAACTTTATTGAGACCGAGATCAAGGGTGTGTGGATTGTCGAGCCTAAGCGGTTTGGCGATGCACGCGGTTATTTCATGGAGTCGTTCAAACTTGAGGAGTTTCGCAAGCATGTGGGCGACATCCAGTTTGTGCAGGACAATGAGTCGATGTCGACCCGCGGTGTGCTCCGCGGTCTGCACTTCCAGAAAGGGGAGTTCAGCCAGGCTAAGCTCGTGCGCGTCAGCCGCGGTGCTGTGCTTGACGTGGCTGTGGATCTGCGTGGCGGTAGCCCCACTTACGGCAAATATGTAGCTGTGGAGCTGAGTCAGGACAATGCTCGTCAGCTCTTTATCCCCCGTGGCATGGCTCACGGATTTCTGGTGCTGAGCGATGAGGCACAGTTCCAGTACAAGGTCGACAATGCATATGCCCCCCAGTCGGAAGCCACCCTGCGCTTTGACGATGAGACCGTCGGTGTCAACTGGCCCATCGCACGCGAGGAGATGCTTCTCAGCCCCAAAGACCTCAAGGGCATGTCTCTCGGCGAGGTAACACCATTCTGATATATTGCCCAACAGAAATGACATAACACTGCGGACAGAGCTGGGACAACGATTGTCCCAGCGTCTGTCGCCTGTGCAGTTGCGTCTGGGCCGTCTGCTTGAGATGACCACCAACGAGGTGGAAGACGAGGTCCGCGCAGCCGTCGACGAGAACCCTGCCATAGAGGTAGTCGAGGATGCCGAACCTATCCCCGTAAATGAGCCTGAACGGCTCATACCCTACGCTTCAGGCGGCTATGACAGCGACTATACTCCGTGGGAGTCATTTCAGGAATCGCCCGTTGCCACCCTGCAAGAACTCCTTGAACAGCAGCTCGGTGAACTTGACCTCTCGCCTGCTGACAGTGGGATAGCGCGGTATATCATAGGTAATATCGACGACAACGGCTACCTGACACGTTCGGTCGGGGCGATGGCTTCGGATATAATGGTGCACACCGGCGAGGATGTCGATGATGCCGCCGTCAGCCGTATGCTTGGCGTGATCCAGCACCTTGACCCGCCAGGGGTGGGTGCGCGCGACCTGCGCGAGTGCCTGATGCTCCAGCTGCAACGGCGGATAGCTGAAAGCGGTGAGCCATCGGAGGCGATGATAAACGCCCTCACGATAGTGTCGGATCACTACGACGAGTTTGCCCTGATGCACCTTGACCGCATAGCCTCACGCATGAAACTCAGCGACGATGCCATGCGAGCCGCGCTTGAGCAGATACGCTCCCTCAATCCCAAGCCGGGGGCGGCGGTGGCAGCTCCCGGATATACCGAGAGGGTCAATGTGGTGTCGCCCGACTTCGTGGTGGAAAATGACGGCAACCGCCTGACGGTCACAGTGCCTAACCGCTTGCCTGAGCTGTCGGTGTCGGAGTCCTTTGCCATGGATGACACGTCAACAATGACGCCGCACCAGCGCAAAGAAGCCGAGGCTATGGCACCTTACCGCGATGAGGCATCAACGCTTATCAAAGCATTGAAACTCCGTCAGGAAACGCTTTTGGCAGTTATGAAAGCCATCACGGGCATACAGAAAGCATTCTTCCTGTCGGGTGATACGTTAGATCTCCGTCCGATGCTACTCAAAGATATTGCAGCCCTGACAGGCTACGACATCAGTACGGTGTCACGAGCCACTAACGGCAAGTATGTTGCTGCTCCGTCAGGGATTTATCCGCTGAAGATGCTGTTTAACGAGCGTGCCACAGATGACTCCGATGCCACGGCACATGAAATCATGGCTGCCTTGAAGGAGCTGATAGAGGGCGAGGATTCGCGCCGTCCGCTCAGTGACGATGCCATAGCCGATGCTCTTTCAGCCAAGGGGTTCAACATCGCCCGCCGCACCGTCACCAAGTACCGCGAACGCATGGGCATACCCACTTCACGTCTGCGCAGAGGGCTTTCGTGATGCACAACATTTCATATCCATGGCTCGTTAATTTAATAGATGAATCACATTGAGCGGAAACATAAACGTGTAGGGACATGCCGTGGCATGTCCGTTTGCAGCAATGTGACGATACCAACGTGTATGATGCGGACATGCCACGGCATGTCCCTACAGCCTTTTTAATCGCGATATGAATAAGTTTTTTCTGGCAGTGTCTACGGTGTTCAGTCCGTTGCTGGTTCCGACTTACGGGATCATATTGGCTATGTCTCTGACTTTCCTGGCTCTGTTGCCCCCAGCCACGCGTTGGCTTACAGTCGGGATGCTCTTCTTTATGACCGCCGTAATCCCAGCCGGGTCGATTATGGTGATGAAACGTCTCGGCATGGTCAGCGACCACTCACTCAGTGACCGCAGCGAACGCACACCGCCATATCTGATAAGTGCCGTGTGCTATCTGGCAGCCACCATATATCTACTGAAAGTGCACTCGCCGGATTGGCTCTGGCTGTTTATCGCTGCTGCCATGGTGGCGATGATAGTCAATGTGGTCATCACCAAATGGTGGAAGATAAGCGCCCACATGACCGCTATGGGCGGTTTTGTGGCTCTTTTGTGCCGCTTTCAGGTCTCCCACATCGCCATATACGACATGCAGTGGTGGATCATCGGGGCGGTGGTGCTCACAGGCATTGTGGGTTCTGCCCGTATCTATCGCGAGAGGCATGACCTGTGGCAGGTGCTTGCTGGGACTGCCTGCGGATTCATCTGCGTCTTTTTCATCACTATGATAAATTGAAATTACAATCTACATAAACCATTATGAAGCCAATAGTTAGCATTATCATGGGGAGCACATCCGACCTCCCTATCATGGAGAAAGCTGCCAAGTTTCTCAACGACATGCAGATACCGTTTGAGATGAACGCCCTTTCGGCTCACCGCACTCCGGCTGCCGTGGAGAAGTTCGCCTACGAAGCCAAGGACCGCGGCATCAAGGTCATCATCGCCGCCGCAGGCATGGCAGCCGCCCTTCCCGGGGTTATCGCCGCCATGACTCCGCTGCCTGTCATCGGTGTGCCCATCAACTCCACTCTCGATGGCCGCGATGCCCTCTACAGCATCGTCCAGATGCCTCCGGGCGTGTCTGTAGCTACCATGGGTATCAACGGTGCCATGAACGCAGCCATCATGGCTACGCAGATCATAGCCCTCAGCGATGCCGATGTGGCAGCGCGCTTTGATGTGTACCGCAGCGGACTTGCTTCCAAAATAGAGAAAGCCAACGCAAGTCTTGCCGAGGTGCACTACGACTTCAAGACCAACTGATTCCGATAACCACAAATCAACATTATCTCTCATATGCAACGGCGCGAAACCATCTCCGTCAGGGTCGGCGGTGTCAACATAGGCAGCAGTCATCCGATAGCACTCCAGTCAATGACCTCCACATCCACCATGGATACCGAGGGCAGTGTCAACCAGATACTCCGCATAGCGGCAGCCGGTGCTGACATCGTCAGGCTCACAGCCCAGGGCGAACGCGAGGCTGTCAATCTTGAGGAGATACGCCGTCAGGTGAGGGAGAAAGGGGTGGATGTCCCCTTGGTGGCTGACATCCACTTCAATCCGCGGGCTGCCTTTGCCGCCGCTCCGCGGGTGGAGAAGGTGCGCATCAATCCTGGCAACTTCGTTGACCCGGGACGGACATTCAAGAAGTTGGAGTACACCGATGAGGAATATGCCGGCGAACTTGCCCGCATCGATGAAGCTCTCACTCCGTTTATAGAACTGTGCCGCGAACACGGCACTGCCATCCGCATAGGTGTCAACCACGGATCGCTCTCTGACCGTATCATGAGCCGTTACGGCGACACCCCGGAGGGCATGGTGGAGAGTGCCATGGAGTTTCTCCGCGTGATGGTCAAGAGGGATTTCCATGATGTGGTCATCTCCATCAAGGCAAGCAATGTGATAGTGATGACACGCACTGTCCGTATGCTCGTGGAGGCTATGGATAAGGAGGATATGCACTTCCCTCTGCATCTCGGCGTGACCGAAGCCGGTGACGGCGAGGACGGGCGTGTCAAGAGTGCCGTGGGCATCGGCTCGCTGCTCCTTGACGGCATCGGTGACACCATAAGGGTGTCGCTCAGCGAAGAGCCTGAGGCTGAGATACCTGTAGCCAAGATGCTTGTGGATTATATCGCTACAGATCCGGTGAGACTCTCAGCACCCAAGCGTGAGCGGCAGGTTCCGTCTGTTGTCGGTCTTGATATGACACAAGAGGAAGCTGCCACGATGGATGACCGAGTGCTGTCGGTTGACTACCACGGCTTTACGCCCGAAGAGGTCACTGTCCGCGCTGCCGTAGACCTTGGCACTCCGTTGCTGCGAGGCGAGGGGGATGCCATAAGCATCACAGCCGACTGCATGACCGCCGATCAGTGCCACAATCTGGCACTCTCAATCCTCCAAGCCACACGCTTACGTTTTTCAAAGACCGAATACATCGCCTGCCCGAGCTGTGGACGCACCCTGTTTGACCTCCAGTCCACGCTCCGCGATATCAAGGCTGCCACCTCGCATCTCAAGCATCTGAAGATAGGTGTCATGGGCTGCATCGTCAACGGTCCGGGCGAGATGGCTGATGCCGATTACGGCTACGTGGGAGCATCGGCAGGACATATAACCCTCTATAAAGGCAAGCAGCCCATAGAGAAGAATATCCCACAGGAAGAAGCCATACCGCGCCTCATTGATTTGCTCAAGCGCGAGGGGCAGTGGATTGATCCCCAATGATTTGCCATGCCTGACGTTACAGCTCTTGACGAGAAGATGATGCGGCGAGCCATACAGCTCGCCCGCAACGGACGCATGGATACGTCGCCCAACCCTATGGTGGGCTGCGTCATAGCCATAGGCGACCGGATAATAGGCGAGGGCTATCACCGCCGATGCGGTGAGGGGCATGCCGAGGTCAATGCTGTGGCTTCGGTGGCTGACCCCTCGATGCTGAAAGAAGCCACAGCCTACGTGACATTGGAGCCATGCAGCCACTATGGCAAGACACCACCTTGTGCCAGACTGCTTATTGATAAGGGTTTGAAACGCGTGGTGATAGGCTCTGGGGACCCCAATGCCAAGGTCAACGGTCGTGGTGTGGCGATGCTCCGAGAGGCTGGTATTGAGGTGGTCACAGGAGTGCTTGAAGATGAGTGCCGTGCCATCAATCCGCATTTCATGACGGCATTTTCTGCTGACCGCCCGTACGTAATGCTCAAATGGGCACAGAGCGCAGACGGATATATGGACGTTAAGCGTGATCTCGGTGAGCCGTCTTTCCTGTTTTCTACGCCGCTCAACCGTGCTATAGTGCACCGCCTGCGCGCCACGCATGATGCCATTATGGTGGGACGGCGCACCGCGGATATGGATCGACCCTCTCTCACGGTCAGATACTGGGCTGGCAGGAATCCGCGCCGCATCATCGCTGACAGCCATGAAAGCGTCTCCGATATGCTTCTCCGACTACGGGCGGAAGGTGTCACATCGCTGCTCGTGGAGGGCGGTCCCGCGCTGTTGCGGAGCTTCATCGAATGCGGCATGTGGGATGAAGCCCGCATAGAGGTTGCCCCGGTAAAATTAGGAGACCGGGGCACAGCCCAAGCCCCCGTAATCCCGATGCTGCCAGCCGACATGACGTGCATCGACGGGAATAAAGTATTGAAATATAAGCAGTAGGGAACATGCCGCAATGCTGTATACCTAAGCAGATCATCATATGCTTTGACGCGCCCCTTGTGGGCGCATCTCTATCGTAACCGAGGGGCTTGCCCCTCGGTTACGATGCAAACCGATACGCGCTGCGCTTTGCTGCAGCGCATCAGTCACTATCATATTGGATATCACGATGTTTGATGCGCTGCGGCAAAGCGCAGCGCGTGACAGAGACTGACGTTTACCGAGGGGCAAGCCCCTCGGTTACGAGAAAGATGCGCCCTTTCGGGCGCTAACATGGGAAGAACAATATTAGCTTAAGTTAGTGACATTGTGCCGTAAAGTGTCCCTACATATGGTGTGTTAAAAATCATGTAAAAACATCCAATCTTTATCAGGGGGTCGGCATGGTTACGAAATTGTTGTTAACTTTGCACGTTGAAAAAGTACGTATTTTTTGATTCATCCATGAACAAATATCTGTTGGCACTTCCTTTGATAGCCTTAATGGCTTTACTGTCAGTTTCTTGCAATAGCAAGAGCGATGACGAACAGGAAGGTCAAAACATCAGTTATACAAGCACCGTGATAAGCTCGTTTTCACTCGTTGAAGATGAGGAGGTGTTGCGTGACCTTAACACGGTGTTCTTTACCATCGACCTTGACAATGCGTTGATATTCAATGCACAACCGCTGCCCAAGGGTACTAAGGTTTCATCTCTCGGTGTCACCATAGGCACCGGCGTGCTCTCTGCCATAACTATCTCCTATGTAGATGACAATGGTGCTACACAGACAGTGGATTACATGGCAGACTCAAGTGCCAAAATCAATTTCGCTCACGGACCAGCTACAGTAACCGTCACCAGCGGAGACGGCAACCATACGCGCTCATACAAGATCTCTGTAAACGTCTATGACGTGGATGCCGACTTGCTCGCATGGGATGACGCGGCACGCTCCGAATTACCTACTTCGCTCGGCATTGAGAATGTAATAGCAGCCAAGGCGGTCGACTATAACGGTCAGCCTCTTGTACTGACCAAGATTGAGGGAGGAGCCATGTGCATAGCCACCTGTGCAGATATTGAAAATCCTCAATGGTCATTTAAAATCCCGACGATGCCCTATAATACTCCGGACGGCCGTGTAGATGTGAGCACTCTGACTGTATGTGGAGATAAGCTGTACATGACTGCTGGGCAAAACCTGCTGTTGAGTTCACCAGACGGAGGCCTCACATGGGGTGTTGAGTCGGTCGATATGACGTATATATACGGAGCTTACGGTGACCGTCTTCTCGGCAATCTGAAAGACGCGTCAGGCAATTATACCTTAGTGGAGTATCCATCAGGAGCGACTTCGGCAATGCCTGAAGGTTTCCCTGTCAGCGGCACTTCACAGATGCTCTCCTATGAGAAGCTGTGGATGGAATCACCGATAAGCATGATGGTCGGCGGCACACTTGCCGACGGCTCTCTGACAGATGCCTGCTGGGCTTATGACGGGACTACCTGGTGCAACATAGCCGTGACACCGTCGCCTCAGCGTACAGGGGTAACCCTCGTGCCGTATTTCGTGTACCGCACGGCTTCCTCAAGCTGGGTCACCACAAAACTGACAGCGTTCCTCGCCATGGGCGGTACAAATCCTGACGGCACTCTGAGCAAGGAAGTCTATGTATCTACCGATTTCGGTGCACATTGGCTCAAAGCTGACGAGCCATTGCAGTTGCCCGATGCAATGCCTGCTTTTACAGGTGCATCCGGTCTTGTGTATTCGCAGACGATGTCGGTTGACCAGCCTGCAGCTTCTTCCTGGGAAGCCGTGGCATCTAATGAGATGCCGCTATGGATGGCGCGCAATTATGTCAAGGATCAGACAGGTGTGACACCGATTACCCAGTGGGAATGCCCTTATATATATCTGTTTGGCGGTCAGGACGATGCTGGCGCAATAGACCACAATATATGGCGAGGCGTAATTAACCGCTTGAAATTCAAGCCTCTGCAATAAATGAAACTCTCTCTTCGACATATAATCCGTCGGACCTCTTCAATGGTGGCGGTGTCTGCACTTGTTGCAGTCATCACCATGTTTGCCATGCCACAGCGTACCTATGCCCAGTCATGGCAGTCGTTTGAAGAACCGTATAAGTTTGACTTCGGACTTGCCATGGGCATGGCTGGTTATTGGGGCGACCTGAGCAGCAACATGTTTGCCGACCCCGGGCTGGCGGCTTCGGCTTTGTTCCATTACAGGTTTGATGCGCGATGGCTCATAAGAGGCAGCTTTACAGGCGCACAGCTCAACGGCTCCAATAAAAATGCCGAAAATATCGTGCCAGCAGGTGAACTTGAGTTCTCGGCTGGCTTCTATGCTTTGGATGCGCGAGCCGAATTCAATTTTCTTAATTTCGGCATCGGTGAAACCTATAAGCAGTTGAGCCGTGTCACTCCTTATCTCGGACTGGGGCTTGGAGCTGCCATGTCGTGCGTCAATAAGGAGAATAACGTGGCATTGACCCTGCCGATGTCGTTTGGTGTCAAATACAAGATTTCCGAACGCGTCAACTTAGGTGCCGAGTGGACTTTCATGAAGGTGTTCGGCGACAAGGTGGACGGCTACGAGAATCTCACAGGCATCAAGACCGATTTCCTTCGCCACACCGACTGGGTATCTACCATACAGCTCTATTTCACATACGAGTTCGGCCGCCGATGTGTGGCATGTAACCGTCATGAATAATATATTTATCGGTAATATGACTGAAAAAGCATCCGCACATACATCCGACATGCCCCGACAGGCAGGCAAAGTGCCCGTGCATGTAGCCATAATCATGGATGGAAACGGCAGGTGGGCTAAAGCACGTGGACTTGACCGCTCAGCCGGTCATGTCGAAGGGGTCAATACTGTCCGTCGGATTACCGAGGCGGCGTCCGGTGCTGGTATCAGTTATCTGACACTCTACGCTTTCTCTACCGAAAACTGGAATCGTCCGCAGACTGAGGTGGATGCTCTGATGCATCTCATCGGCATAGCCATAGAGCGCGAGACCCCGGAGTTGATCCGCAATAATGTACGCCTGACAATGATAGGCGATATGGACAGGATGCCCGCGGAGGCTCTCGCACGTCTTGACAGGTGTGTCGATGCCACAGCGCATTGCACTGGGCTGACCTTGTGTCTCGCCCTTAGCTATTCTGCCCGCTGGGAACTGACAGAAGCCGCCCGACGCATATCCCGCGAGGTGGCAGAAGGACGGCTGAACGCTGAAGAAATAGATGAGAATACCATCTCAGGCTTCCTTACGACCGCTTCGATGCCTGACCCTGACCTCCTCATCCGTACAGGTGGTGACCAGCGCGTCAGCAACTTCCTGCTCTGGCAGATCGCATATTCCGAGATTTATTTCACTCCGACATATTGGCCTGATTTCTCTAAAGAACAGTTCCAGCAGGCACTTGATTCGTATGCAGGTCGCGAACGACGTTTCGGACTGACCTCTGAGCAGGTGTCGGCAGACACCAGTGGCACGCCCTCTTCATAGGCGCGCCCAGTTACGATTGCCAATTTAAATTTATCCGCACATACCCCTTTCATTATATACATTAGATGCTCCGATACATCACTTTAGCATATTCATCGTTGACTGATATAATAAAATGCCTGCTGTCACGCACATCCCTTGCTGTGGCAGTGGTTTCTGCTCTTGTATTGGCAGGTTCTGACAGTCTTATGGCGCAGGACACTGCTGCATCTCCGTCTGATACGGCTTTGTTGGAAAGCGTGACCGTGCCCATGGATACTGTGTTCAATCCCAATATCGTCTATACGACCACTCCGCGCATATACGAGATAGCAGGTATCACCGTCGACGGTGCCCCCAACTATCAGCGTGAGGTCGTGGTGGGTTACAGCGGTCTGCGTGTGGGTAGCCGAATCGAGATTCCCGGCAAGGATATCAGCGATGCCGCCAAGCGTCTGTGGGATCAAGGGCTGTTTGCCAACGTGCAGATTCTGGTTGACAAGTTTGTCGGTGACAAGGTATGGCTTCGCCTGAACCTCCGTCAGCAGCCACGTATCGGTACTATCAATTTCCACGGTGTCAAGAAAGGGGAGCAGAAAGACCTTGAGGATCGACTTAAGCTGATGAAGGGTAACCAGATTACTCCTAACATCGTCAACCGCGCAAAGCAGATCATCAAGAAGTACTTTGACGAAAAGGGCTTCCCCAACGCCAATGTCACAGTGTCGACCGCCGAGGATATTTCCGAACCTAACTATATGACTGTCGATATCGTGGTCAACCGTCATGACAAGATCAAGGTCCATAAGATATATATCAGTGGCAATAAAGCTCTCTCTGACGGCAAGATCAAGGGTGCTATGAAGAAGACCAATGAGAACGGCAACATTCTCAACCTCTTCAAGCAGAAGAAGTTCGTGGAAAGCGACTATCAGGATGACCTCAACCGCATCATACAGGCATATAATGAGCGTGGTTACCGCGATGCCAAAATCCTCAGTGACAGCGTGGTCCCCTATGGTGAAAACCGAGTGGACGTGTATATCGATGTAGAGGAGGGCGATGTGTATCATATCCGCAATATAGAGTGGGTGGGCAATACCGTCTATCCTACAGAGGCTCTTCAGGATCTCCTTGCCATGAATCCCGGCGATGTATATAACCAGAAACGTCTCGAAAAACGCATACGCGAGGATGACGATGCCGTCAGCAACCTCTATATGAACAACGGCTACCTCTTCTTCAATCTCGTGCCCATAGAGCGCAACGTGCGTAACGACTCTATCGACCTTGAGATGCGCATCATGGAGGGTCCTCAGGCGCGCATCAACCAGGTCATCATCAACGGTAACGACCGTCTGTATGAACGCGTCATCCGCCGAGAGCTGCGTGTCAAGCCGGGCGAACTGTTCAGCAAGGAAGACCTCATGCGCTCGGCGCGTGAAATCGCCGCTACGGGTCACTTCAATCCCGAGAACATGGATATCCGCCCTCAGCCCAACGAGGATGACGGCACTGTGGACATCCTTTTCAATCTCGAGTCGAAAAACAATGACAAGATAGAGTTTTCACTCGGCTGGGGACAGACGGGCGTAATCGGTAAGGTCGCGCTGTCGTTTACTAACTTCTCCATACAGAATCTGCTCCATCCCAGCAGCTATAAGGGCATCATACCTCAGGGCGACGGTCAGCAGTTCACCATCTCGGCGCAGACCAATGCCCGCTACTATCAGAGTTATAGCGTCTCGTTCCTTGACTCGTGGTTTGGCGGCAAGCGACCCAATTCGCTCAGCGTGTCGGCATTCTTTAGCCGTCAGACAGGTGTCAACTCTTCATATTACAACAGTAACTACTGGAACAATATGTATGGTTACGGTCTCGGAGGTTCGTGGAACAACAATAATGCCAACTATAACTACAACTATACCTACGAGAATGCCTATGACCCCAATCAGGTACTCCAGATGGCAGGTATAACCGTAGGCTTCGGCAAACGACTCAGCTGGCCCGATGACTACTTCACATTCCAGGCTGACCTGAGCTACAACTGGTACTATCTTAAAAACTGGCGTTATCTCTTCCAGATGAGCAACGGTACGTCTAACTCCATCGTGCTCGGTCTGACTCTCGGTCGCAACAGTATCGACAACCCTACATATACACGTCGCGGCTCGACATTCTCTCTCAACCTCCAGCTGACTCCGCCGTGGAGCCTGTTCCGCAACAAAAACTGGCAGCAGCTCTACGAGGAGAACACCGAGGAGTCGAAGAAGCAGCTATACCAGTGGATCGAATACTGGAAACTCCGCTTCAAGTCGCGTACATACACTCCGCTCACAGACCCTTCGGGTCAATATACTCTCGTGTTGATGACACGTGCCGACATCGGTCTGCTCGGTTACTACAACCGCTGGGTAAAGACTCCGTTTGAGACATTCTATGTCGGCGGCGACGGCATGTCAGGCTCATATACCTATGCCACAGAGACCATCGCACTCCGCGGTTATGACAACGGTGCGCTCACCCCCGGCAACCGTCTCGGCTACGCATACGCCCGCTTCGGAGCAGAGCTTCATTTCCCGTTCCTGTTGCAGCCGTCGACCACCATCTACGGTCTTGTATTCGTTGAGGGCGGTAATGCCTGGACTGATGTGGCGAGCTTCTCTCCGTTTGACCTCAAGCGCAGTGCCGGTGCCGGTGTGCGCGTGTTCTTGCCCATGGTCGGCATGATGGGTATCGACTGGGGCTACGGCTTTGACAAGGCATATGGTGTCAAGGGTGGCAGTCACTTCCACTTTATCCTCGGTCAGGAGTTTTAATTAACATATATTATTATCTTTGCGTTAAACCAAATATTTGTCCTAAGTGTCAAATTGTTAACTGTCTAATTCTAAACCAACGAATCATACTGACGACTATGAAGAAGATAATAATGCTGGCAGTGATATGCGTGATTACCGCACTTGCCAGCCATGCACAGAAATTCGCAATGGTGGATATGGAATATATCCTCAAGAATGTCCCCGCATATGAGATGGCAAACGAGCAGCTCAACCAGCTCTCGCTCCGCTGGCAAAAGGAGCTTGAAAAAGCTGCCAACGATGCCCAGACCGCTTATAAGAACTATCAGAACGAGAAGGTGTTTCTGACCGACGAGATGCAGAAAAAGCGCGAGGAGGACATCGTGGCAAAGGAGAAGGCTGCTGCCGAACTCCGCAACAAGTACTTCGGTCCTGAAGGTGAGCTTTACAAGCGTCGCCAGAACCTGATGAAGCCCATACAGGACGATGTCTACAACGCCATCAAGAAGGTCGCAGAGGAGCGTGGCTATCAGGCGATATTCGACCGCGCTTCATCGGCAGATGTCGTGTTTGCATCGCCACGCATAGATGTCAGTAGAGAGGTCCTCTCAAAGCTCGGCTATGCCAACTGATACGTTTCCCCCACATAGATGATCCCAACAATTAACCATAACAACCATCTAATCTTATGATCAAGAAAATTCTTGCAGTGCTTGCTGTCGTAGCTATGGCACTCCCCGTGTGCTCCATGGCACAGTCTAAATTCGGCATCGTCAATCCCGACGCTATAATGAGAGACCTCCCCGAACTTGCCAAGGCTCAGAAGGAACTCGAAGCAGTGTCTGCAAAGTATCAGAAGGAGGACAGCGTGCTCCAGACTGAAATCCAGCTCAAGTATGACGACCTGCAGAAGACAATGCGTAATGACCCCAACACTCCTCAGGCTATCCAGGAACGCCGCATGCAGGAGATACAGGATATGACCAATAAGTATCAGCAGTTCCGTCAGAACGCACAGCAGGATATCCAGCGTCAGCAGGAGACCCTCCTTGCACCCGTGCAGCAGAAGGTGGTCAGTGCCATCAAGGCTGTAGGCGAACTCGGCAGCTATACATTCATCTTCACAAGCGAAGTGCCTGCCTACGTTGGCAAGGATGTCGTGGACGTTACTCCTGAAGTGCGCAAGCAGCTCGGGCTGAAATAAGTAAGATAAACCCATCAGATAATGGCAGCGCCGCCCGACCATCACGGCGGCGCTGCTTGTTTTATCGCATCATTACCTCATGCGGCTTCTGGATAAATATTCAGGGATAATACCGTGGATTGTAGCGACCCTGTGTCTGCTTGAATGTCTCGGGTTTATGCTCTATCATCATGCCACTACCGGCTGGTGGGGGTTCTATATGCCCGATACGCAGTCATATATCATGGATGGCTTCTCGCTTCGTCCGCCGTTTTATCCCTTGTTTCTGAAAGCCTGCGGCATGCGGGTCAACACCGATGTGCCTTCCATGATAATGGTGACTCTTGTCCCGGTGATGGCATATGCACTCTCGGCAGCGGCTTTTACCCGCATAGCTACGGCTGCTGGAGGTTGGCTGGGCTTGTGCATCGGATGTCTCTATGCCTTCTATCCATCATTTGACATCTTGCCGCTTGAATTAGGCACTGAAAGTTTCTCGATGTCATTTGTCGTGTTCGCCATATACTTTTTTTGGCGGATGTCATATAATCCTTCATGGAGTTTATGGAGATTGTTTTCAGTGATGGTAATAATGCTGCTTGCCATAAAGCCTGCATTTCTGTTCGTGCCGGTCAGCGTGCTTTTGGTCGGGGTGGTCATCAGATTGATGCGCGCCAATGCGTCCATGTATAGATTCGCACGTAGGCTGATAATATCCGGGCTTGCCGGGATAACATGCGTACTGGTTTACAGCACCATGGTTTATCACAAATGGGGTGTCTTTACCCCGTCTACGGTCAGTCTGCGTAATGACTACTATGAAGCCCGGCTTTCAGGTGTGCTTGAGGCAGAATGCTGTCCTGATTCAGCTCTGAAGGCAGCGATACAGCAGAAACTTGATGCACGTCCGGTTATCGAGGATATTGACGGAAAGGCTTGGGTAGAAGCGATTGACCTCACCAATGAATATGATCTTCCATCTCTGCAAGCCGCTGTTGACGCAAGCAAGAAAAAGCATCCCGATCAGTGGCATGACTACTTTATCTGCAAACTTAGCAATGGTCTCTCTGAACCACTCCTATATCCTGGCACTGACCGTGGAGAGTTTGCCGTATATGCTTTTCGTGCTGCCACAGGCAGTTTACTTAGTGGCATTTGGCTGACATGGTGGATACCGCTTGCCGTATCGCTTGCAGTCATGATTCTGCTCGTTTACCAGTTCGTAGTATTCAGACACCACCGTTCATCCACGAATCGTCAGAATATGGATATGCGTCCCTGGTCTTTTGCCCTATTCCTAACCCTCATCCTCTTGGGCAATATCTTCGTAGTATCCTTCGGCGCCCCCTACGACTTCTCTCGCCTCCTATTCCCCATCCTCCCCGCCTTCATGCTTTTATGTGTGCTGCTTCCAGCATTGGTTAGCAAAAGATAATATGGCACACAATGAATGGGCGGCAGGAGTTTTAAAACTCCTGCCGCCCATTCATTGTGTGTCGGAGTGGCGAGATTCGAACTCGCGACCCCCTGCTCCCAAAGCAGGTACGCTAACCGGACTGCGCTACACTCCGAATGCCTCTGACCTTGCTGGCGGACGCCTCCGGCGGCATCTCTCGGTCATGACGGTGCAAAGGTAGTCAGTTTTTTTGGTATAACCAAAAAATGCTGGCTATGTGATACGTTTTTCGTGCGATATTGTCAGTCTCTGCCGAAGAAGTAGGCTACTGAGAGCTTCCATACGCGGTTTTGCGCGCTGTAGTCGGTCAGTATGTCGGCTTTGGTGACGTAGGTCATGCCGAGATTGAGCGACGCGATGACCTGCCATTTCTTGTATATCTCAGCTCCGATGCCCATGTCTATGCCGATGGAGCCGAACGGGAATGAGAATGCGTCACACTTGGAGTGTGCGAGCAGGAAGTCAAATGACGGACCTACATATACCAGCGGCGCGAGGTATTCCTCAAAGCCGTTGAGCCGGGTGTACTTGAAGCGGAGGTGTACAGGGATGCTCAGGGTGTGCAGGTAGAAGCGCTGGTTGCCGTAGCCCTGCGAGCTCCACATCAGTTTTTCGCCAAGATTGACTTTCGCGCCGAGCATCTGGTACTGAGCTCCCACGTCTATGCCGAAGCCTACACCAGGGAATATCATTTCGCCGATTATGCCGGCTGCGAATCCCGGAGTCTTCTTGACAGTGACGAGCGGCTGCTTGAAGTGCATGTCGGTCAGGGATATGCCTGCCGTGGCACCCCAGCGCATCTGGCTGTATGCCTCCCCGGCGCATATGAGCATCAGTGTTGCGAGGACTAATGCTTTGACGGTTTGAGTGAGTATCTTCATTTATATATTCTGTGGTCGATGATGGTGTGTTATCGGGGCAGGGTAGAGTAGTCGCGTGAGTAACGGAGCATCTGCGGTATGTAGCCTTCGGTGTAATCTATTGTAACGTCAGTGATGTTGCCGTTGGCATCCTTGACAAGGCTGTATACGGGATTGACGAAACCCTTGTAGGGCGCGATGTCAAGGTGGGCATAGCGGTCAAGAACCTCTTTATGAAGCTCAGGATTTACTTTTACTCCATAGGTCTCGACCAATGCGCGTCCGGCAGCGAAATCGCCCTCGCTCTTGATACGCTGGATTTCGGCAAGCAGCTGTGCGAAGAGTCCACGCAGTGCATGGTAGTCGTTGATCTGCACGTAAGTCTTGCCGTCGCGCTTGATCATCTCCACCACGCCGTCAGCTTTTCCCTTTTCAAGGACCCAGTAGGCTATGAGGGCGCGGTTGCGCATGTGTGCTTCCTCGATGTCCTTCCCAGGCTCGATGCGCATCAGCTGCGTCATCAGTCCGTTGAGCATGTATTTGTAGTATTCAGCCTTGTAAGCTTCGGGATTGTCGAGAAGCCCGAGTTCAAGCAGTTTGGGATCGGCAAGATAATATAGTGCGAACAGGTCGGCACGGGTTTCCTCCAGAGTGGAACCGTAGGCGCCGAGGGCGTTCTCGTCTACACCGGGGAGGAGCCTGCCAGAGGCATGTCCGAGACATTCGTGAAGGTCGGTGTGGAGATTATCCGTGATGAAGAGATACTTGTCCATCAGACGGGCTGTGGGTGCGTCGATTACGAATTCCTCGTTGAATCCGTCGCCATGTGATGCCTCGTCATATGCTTGGGTGATATTTTCCAGAGTGACTGATTTTGAGCCGTGGGCTGCGCGGATCCAGTTGGCATTAGGCAGGTTGATGCCGATGGGGGTGGCAGGATAGGCATCGCCGGCAAGGATGGCGGCGGTGATGACCTTGGCTGTAACGCCCTTGACATGGGGTTTGCGGAAACGTGGGTCAACAGGGGAGTGGTCCTCAAACCACTGTGCGCTGTCGCTGATTGCCTCGGTGCGGTGAGATGCCTCAAGGTTTTTGAAATTGACTATCGACTCCCACGTGCCGGTCATGCCGAGCGGATCGCCGTAGCTTTCGATGAAGCCGTTGATGAAGTCGACCCGTGATGCTGTGTCGCCGACCCATAGGATGGAGTATTCGTCAAATTTCTTGAGGTCGCCTGTGCGGTAGAAGTCTATTAATGACTGTATCACCTGACGCTGGCGGTCGTTTTCGGCATATTGCTGTGCCTTTGTGAGATTGTCTATGATACGGCTTATGGCGGCATCGTAAAGTCCTCCCTGCTTGTAGACATCTTCGGTGACCTTTCCGTCGCGTTTGATGATTTTGCTGTTGAGACCGAGGCTTATAGGTGTGAGGTCTGTGGTGTCGCGCAGAGAGGCATAATAAGCCTCGACTTCGGGTTGGGTCACCCCTTCGTAGATGTTGACGGCAGATGTGACCACGAGGTCATGGCCGTCAGCCTGGTTGACCCTCTTTGCCATGAATGTGGGGTTGAATATGACCTCCTCGAGCATTGCGAGTCCTTCGGGTTGCTTGTCGGCAGGCAGGATTTTGACCATGGCATCAAAATATTCGCGCGAAAACTCGGGCGTGAACTTATCCATCGAATAGTGATGGTGGATACCGTTGCCAAATTCTATCTGCTTGAGGTATTTTTCAAGAGCCTTGAAGTCTGCGCTTTTGCCGTCTTTTTCGCGTGCGGTCAGATACACGTTCTCAATCAGATCACGTATGGCGAGGTTATATTTTCCATACTGATCCCATACGATGTCACGACCAGCTAATGCGGCTTCGGTCAGGTAATATATGAGGAGTTTCTGATCAAGCGATAGCTGCTCGAACCCGGGCACTTTGTATCGGAGCACCTGGATGTCGGCAAAGCAGTCGACTTTGTAGTCGAAATTGCCTGATTTGTCGGTCTTTTCAATGTCTGCCATGATTGTGGGTGATAACATTAATGACATGCCGGCACCTATGCCGACGAGAGTGTTGCGCAATGTTGACTTTTTCATGGGTATGTGGCGAAATGTGTTGTATGATATCGTATCTTTTTGGTGCTTATTCCACGTAGAGCACTAATCCTTTGAGGTATTCCCCTTCTGGATGGTAGATGCTTACAGGGTGGTCAGCCGGCTGCGTGAGCTGATGCAGGATGCGCACACGTCGCCCGGTCTGGGCTGCAGCTGAGAATACAGCTAAGCGGAACTGCTCACGCGTGATGGCTTGCGAACAGGAGAATGTGAAGAGTATTCCCCCGGAGGCTATCTTGCGCAGAGCCTTCTCATTGAGACGCTGGTAGCCGCGCAGGGCGTTGCGGATGGCGCTGCGGTGCTTGGCAAAGGCTGGTGGGTCTAGGATTATAAGGTCGAATTCGTCCTTCTCCATGCGTGAAAGGTAGTCAAAGGCATCTACAGCTTCGGACGAGTGGCGTTTTTCTGCCTCCATGCCGGCAAAGTTGATGCGTACGTTGGCATCAGTGAGGGCTATCGCCTTGGCTGAACTGTCGACCGACACCACACGCTCGGCACCTCCAGCCAGAGCATAGACCGAAAAACCGCCTGTGTAGCAGAACATGTTGAGCACACGCCGTCCGGCAGACATGCGACCCAGCAGAGCTCGGTTGTCACGCTGGTCTATGAAGAAACCTGTCTTCTGTCCTTTGAGCCAGTCGACATGGAATTTCAGTCCGTTTTCGGTGGTGATGTTGCCCGTGTCGTGCCCGAGGATATAGTCGTTCTGTGGGTCAAGACTCGCCTTGTAGGGCAGCGTTGTCTCAGATTTGTAATACACGTTTTTGATACGAGCCTCAGGCAGTTCGGTGAGAGCCTGGGCTATGATGTTACGCGCATAGTGCATGGCTGGAGAGTGTGCCTGCATGACCGCTGTGTCACCGTAGATGTCTACGATCAGTCCTGGTAGGAAATCGCCTTCACCATGTACCAGGCGGAATGCGTCATTGTCATCACGAAGCAGTCCGAGGGTACGTCTCAGCTGCCATGCGCTTGTAAGACGGGCAAGGTAGAAGTCGCCGTCGATGGCGGTGTCGGCATCGCTCGTGAGCATCCTGACGGCTATGCTGCCTATCTGGTAATGTCCTATGCCGAGCAGACGGCCGTCTGCCGATGCTACCTTGACGATGTCACCTTCTTCTATTCCGTCAGGCATGGAAGCTATGGCTCCCGAAAATACCCACGGGTGGAAACGCATGAGTGATTCGTCCTTGCCCGGGCGTAGTGTAATCGTAGGATATGCTGTCTGTGTCATTGTTGTAGTAGGTGATGGCGGTTATTTGAACAAGGCTCTGAACAAGTCCATGCCGTTGGCATACAGCAACAGACAGAGCAGGAAGCACATGCCGATGTATTGGGCTATCTCCATGACCTTCTCGGGGGCTTTGCGGCGTGCGATGGCCTCGTAAAGCAAGAATAGCACATGTCCGCCGTCAAGTGCAGGGATAGGCAGCAGGTTCATGATGGCGAGTGCCACTGAGAAGAAGGCGGTAATCTGCCAGAACGCATACCAGTTCCATGTGTCAGGGAACATCGACCCCATGGCTCCGAATCCGCCGATGCTCTGTGCTCCTTCTGACGAAAACAGATGTTTCAGCGAACCCACATAGGCTCCGAGTGTTTCGGTACCTATTTCCCATCCACGGGGGAATCCGCTCAGGAGGTCGTATTTGACCGTCACGGTCTCATAGATGTCGACAGGGGAGCGGAGCTGAAAACCGAGTTTGCCGTATTCATCAGGAGTGGCTTTCAGGGTAAGAGTGTCGTTGCTTCTGATTACGCGTATGTCCGTGTCGCGCCCGGCACGTGAGCGCAACGCTGGTGTCAGTTCGGTGAAGCTCGGCGTGGCTTTGTCGCCTACGCCGATGATATGGTCACCTTCACGGATTCCTGCCACAGCCGCCGGTCCTCCGGCTACGAGCCTGTCGACATACACCGGCACTCGCGGAGCGAGCAATCCGCGGTCGTTGTTGAGTTTCAGCACGAAATCGTCAGGAAGCTTGATGGTAACGGTGTCAGCATGGTTGCGGAGCACCTTGACCTCATGGGCTTCGGCGAGTTTGAGGACAAACTGCTGGTCTGCGGCATCAAGCGGTTTGCCGTCGGCGCTCAGGGGGATGTCACCGTTGCGGAATCCGTATTGTTGCGCCGTGGGCACATAGTCAAAGCCCTCGGTCACTTTGTCTAAAGGTACATATTTGTCACCCCAGTAGATAGCTATGCCGGCATATATCAGGATGGCGAGGATGAAATTGAAGAGCACTCCGCCGAGCATGACCAGCAGACGCTGATAGGCTGGTTTCGAACGGAACTCCCACGGCTGCGGCGGCTTTGCCATCTGCTCTTTGTCCATGCTCTCGTCGATCATGCCGGCTATCTTGACATAGCCACCCAGAGGCAGCCATCCGATGCCGTACTCGGTGTCACGCCAAGTGGCGCGTCCGTCGGACTTCTTGGCTTTTTCTTTAGGTTTCCATTTGACCAGCGAGAAGCCTGGATTGAAAAAAAGGTAGAATTTCTCGACCTTTATGCCGAATATGCGGGCGAAGATATAGTGGCCAAGCTCGTGCATGACCACCAGAAAAGCGAGTGCGGCTATCAGCTGCGCCGCCTTTATGAGGAATGATTCCATCTGTGATATTCAAGTGAGATAAGACCGACAAATATAGCCATTTTTCGCCGATATGGCAATATGGTGGGTGTATCCCGCTTGATTTCATTATGACTGAGGTGGCTTATAAGCATTAGATGTGTTGTCGGCAGCAGGCTCTGGTTGTTTTGACGTGGACGCATCGGAGGCATGTGTCTGCGCCGTGATTTTGTCGGCACGTTGCTGCCGCAGGCGTATCACAGTGGAGGTGATGAACACTGTGAAAAGAGGGAACATGATCATTCCCATGCCCGAAAGCACTATTTGCAATATCTTGCCCGATATGGTCAGAGGGGCTATGTTACATCCGATAGTGGTCACGACCATGCACGAAAACCACAGTGCTGATGAATAGTCGGGTATCTGCGGATTGACCGGCTGCTCGCGCTCAAATATGATGAGGCTGCAAAAGTACACCACCAGCACCAGTATGGATGTGTAGCTCGCAAATACTGAAGCCATCCGGTTATGGGCAAAAAATCCCACGATGATGGCTATCGCCAGACCTCCGCGCGCCAATGGGATGAAGCGGAGAAAATACACCGTCTCGGGGCTAAGATTGAGGTTGAACTGGTTGATGATGTTGAGCACAGGGATGGACAAGAGAAAGAAAAGCCAACGGCGGCGGATATACCGCCATTTGCTGCGGGCAAATGACATCTCTATGAAAAACGTCGCCATGAATATGATGCAGACCCAGAATTGGAATGTCATATATACATGGTTGTCAAGGAACGGGATGCCCTGGAAAGTGTCGACCGATATGAACACGATTAGCAATACCGACAATATGAGTACTGTGGCATTGAGGATTCCAGTGATGCGTTGCTGCATCGGAGTAAGGGTCGATAGCCTGTGTTGTGATGGTGATGACATGGCGACAAACGGTATACAATTGCTTATTTTTCTAACAATGTTACGCCATCTATGGTTTTGTCAAAATTAACTTGTATATTTGTGGCAATAAAAACACACGTCTTTTCTGAACTACTACGCACATCACCCTGCGTCAGAAAAAGTGACACTATATAAATGGAATTAGTTACTCTCGAAGAGCAACATTTTAAGACCGCTTGCCAGAAGCTGGCTGAGAAGGTGCATCACATGCAGTTTCAGCCAGATGTTATCATAGGCATACGCTCCGCCGGTGTCTACGTTGCCGACGAAGTTGCCAAATGCTACCCTCAGGCTAAAGTATATTACATCAAGCCTCTTGACAATAAACCCGCATCGCGCAAGGTGTTCAATGTGCTTTTCCGTATCACACCCGAATGGCTTCTCAAGAAGTTGCGTGAAATCAAAGAAACAGGCCGTTCGACCAAAAAACACTCTCTGTCACGCAAATTCGAGATGCCTCAGGAGGTCAAAGAGCTTGGCTCCCGGCATGTGCTCTTAGTGGATGACTCGGTCGACGGAGGCTCAACGTTGGGTAGTGCCGCCAAGAGGCTCATGTCGCTCAATCCGGATATTACTTTGTTTACAGCCACGATAGCGGTGACCCGCCGTTGCGCCATCTGCAAGCCGGATGTGTCGCTGTATAAGCCTGGTACATTGGTGCGTTATCCCTGGTCGGTCGACTTCAAGCCCGGGCATAAGTATCCTACACCAAAATTCTGACGGGTATTATCATAGGCAGTATAACCTTCTTTTCCACCATTTTGACCGTCTGCCATGACAGAAATGAGCAAAATAGCGGTGATTGATGTTGATGACACTCTTCTGTGTGGCAACTCGCTCAAAATGCTTCTCTACGGCACTCTCATGAACCAGATGAAGCGACGCAGATGGAGGCAGATGTCACTGCTGTGTTGGGCTATGATGAAGCGCATCCTGCATATGTCATCACATGTCGAACTCAAGCAGCAGATATGCAGATCTGCGATTGATGTCATGACGGATGCTGATTTTGACGCTCTCACAACAGCTATGCTTGCCAAGGTGCGCCCGTCTGTGCGTAGGATTATCAACCGCTGGATTGCCGATGGAGGCGATGTCGTGATAGCTTCGGCTGGAATGAGATTCTGCCTGCAAGACATGGTCAGACAGATGGGGCTGCGTTATCTTGTGGCTACGGATTATGACGCAGCCACTGGTGGCATGGGACATGAGACCCGTTCGGAGTCGAAATTGCAGGCTGTCCGAACTTTGGCAGTCGCAGAGCGGTTAGGAGATATAGGCATGGTGGTGACTGATCATATTGACGACCTTCCGCTGTTGTCATTGCCAGACATAAGGAGAGTGCTGGTAGCCCCGCGCCGTAGCCTCTGCCAGACTCTTGATGCCTCCTCTCTATCATACGAAATAATCAACTGACCGCAATTCCTGCCGGTTATATATCGAACACTATGGATACCCAGCACAACGACAGCATTGTCATCATACCCACATATAACGAATGCGAGAACATCGCCGCTATAATAGAGGCTGTATTCGCATTGCCGCATCCTATGGATGTCCTCATCATTGACGACAATTCGCCTGACGGAACTGCCCAGATAGTCCGCGACAAGATGGAGGAGCACCCTGGACGTGTGCATCTGCTGGAGCGTCCCGGCAAACTCGGACTGGGTACGGCATACATCATGGGTTTCAAATGGGCGCTTGAACGCGAATGGTACCACTACATCTTTGAGATGGATGCTGATTTCTCCCATAATCCAGCCGATCTGATAGCCTTGCGTGATGCATGCGCCGTTGAGGGTCATGATATGTCCATCGGCTCACGTTATGTCACGGGGGTAAATGTGGTCAACTGGCCTATGGGGCGCGTAATGATGAGCTATTTTGCCAGCAAATATGTCAAGATAGTTACCGGAATGCCTATCAATGATACCACGGCTGGTTTTGTATGCTACACGCGGCGCGTGCTTGAAGCTCTGCCGCTTGACGATATCCGTTTTAAGGGCTATGCGTTCCAGATAGAGATGAAGTTTACCGTCTACAACTACAAGTTCTCTATCAAGGAGGTGCCCATCATTTTCGTCAATCGGGTGCTTGGCACCAGCAAGATGAATTCGGGAATATTCGGTGAGGCGATGTTCGGTGTGCTGCGTCTGAAATGGGACAGCCTCTTCAAGCACTATCCCGATTACTCGCGTCCTCGCCGCGAACTGCCCGAGGGAAAATAAGATATCTTCAATGCACATCTATGGAGACCTCGATGCTTATATATAATGTGACGATTGTCAACCGCGGTCGTAAGCGTCGCGGTATAGTAGCAGTCCGTAACCATCGCATCAAAGCTGTATCATACGATACTGACGGCTGGTTGCCTGAGGGACTAATAGAGAAATACCCGGATGCAATCATAATTGATGGGGATGGTGCATATCTCCTCCCTGGTGTTATAGACACCCATGTGCATTTCCGTGACCCAGGACTGACCGAGAAGGCTGACATTGTATCTGAGAGTGCCGCTGCCGTTGCTGGTGGAGTCACGTCATATATCGACATGCCCAATACGGTGCCACAGACTACTACTGTTGACCGTTGGGAGGCAAAAACGGCTCTGGCTGTCGGACGTTCTGACGCTAATTATGCTTTTTTTATAGGGGTATCTGCTGATAACAGGGATGAGCTGCTTAAGGCAGATTATACCCAGGTTCCTGGCATCAAACTGTTTCTCGGGTCTACCACGGGGGATATGATGGTGTCAGACGGCAAGCTAATAGAACGTCTGCTTGCCGATGCTCCGTGTCCGATAGTGGTGCATGCTGAGAGCGAAAAGGTTATACAGGCTAATCTGAAGCGGCTTAATCCTGATGGATTGGCGGACTTACCTGTCGACTACCATTCGCGTATTCGTTCAGCCGAGGCTTGCTATGAGTCGTCGAAAGCCATAGTGGAGCTGGCTCGCAAACATGATGCGCTGCTACACGTGGCACATGTAAGTACGGCAGCTGAGCTGGAGCTGTTCACTCGTGGACCGGTGCTCGGAAAACGTATCACGGCAGAGACATGTCCGCAATATTTGCTTTTGAGCGATGAGGATTGGGCTGAAAAGGGTGCACGTATGAAGTGCAATCCGGCTGTCAAGTCTGCGTCTGATAGGGAGGCTCTGCGTGATGCCGTGCGCACGGGGCTTATCGACACCATTGCCACTGACCATGCTCCGCATCTGCTTGACGACAAGGAGGGTGGGGCGTTGAAAGCTAAGTCAGGCATGCCGATGGTACAGTTTTCGCTTGTCAAGATGCTTGACCTGTTTGGCCCGGAACTGGTCGTAGAGAAGATGTGTCATAATCCGGCGCGTGTGTTCGGCATCGTGGGGCGAGGCTTCATAGATACCGGCATGTATGCTGACTTCGTGCTTGTGTCGCGTCGTGACACACCCCACGTCATCACCGACTCGGAAGTAGTCAGCAAGTGTGGATGGACTCCCTTGGCAGGCATGACCACCGATTATAAAGTAAATGTTACCATCCTAAATGGTCGCGTCGCCTACTGGAATATGCCAGGCATCAATCCCCCATGCAGAGCCTACGGCAAGCCCTTGACATTCAACCCCATCCGCCGATAGATGTAGGGACATGCCGTGGCATGTCCGCCCCTGAGACGTTTTTTATGATGACCTTTGATTGAAAGCGGACATGCCACGGCATGTCCCTACAACCGTTTAATTACGTTACTGCCTGTTACAACGCGGATCCTCTTATACCAACTCTCCCATCAGGGTGGCGGAGGTGGAGGATATGATGCGGACGCGGACGGTGTCGCCGATTTTGTAGTCACCGCGTGGCACTATGACAGCCTTGTTCTGGCTGTTGCGGCCTATGCGCTGGTCGGTGCTGCGCTTGGAGACACCCTCTATCAATACATCAAACTCCTTGCCTATATCGCGGCGGTTGCTTTCTGCCGACAGCTCGTTTTGCAGTGCTATCATGCGGTTGAGACGCTCTATCTTCACATCTTCGGGGATGTTGTCGGGCATCGTCCGCGCTGCCAATGTACCAGGACGTTCAGAGTATTTAAACATGAACGCCGAGTCAAATCCCACCTCCCTCATCAGCGAAAGGGTCTGGGCAAAGTCATCCTCGCTCTCGTCGTGGAAGCCGGTAAACATGTCGGTGGATATGCCGCAGTCGGGGATGGCTTTGCGTATGGCTTCTATGCGTCCGAGATACCATTCGCGCGTGTATTTGCGGTTCATCGCCTTGAGCACTTTGTTGCTGCCGCTCTGCACCGGAAGGTGTATGTGGCGCGCGATATTGGGATGTGAGGCTATTACAGCTATGGTCTCGTCGCTCATGTCCTTAGGGTGTGATGTGGTGAAGCGGATGCGCATCTCTGGCGCATGTTCTGCAACCATGGCGAGCAGATGGTCGAAACGTGTAGTAGCTCCGCTAGCCGGGTCGGTAAAGGAATATGAATTGACATTCTGACCAAGCAGTGTCACTTCGCGGAAACCCTTGGCTCTGAGGTCGTCAAGTTCGGCGAGGATGCTGCGGGGCTCGCGCGAACGTTCGCGGCCGCGAGTGTAGGGGACGATGCAGTAGGAGCAGAAGTTGTTGCATCCGCGCATGATGCTTATAAAGCCGCTGACACGGTTGGCGCCGATGCGCACCGGTATGATGTCGCGGTAAGTTTCAGTGGTCGAAAGGTCCACATTGATGGCTTTTTGTCCGCTTTCGGCGGCAGCAAACAAAGCAGGGAGGTCAAGATAGCTGTCAGGTCCTGCCACTATATCTACGTTATAGTCGTTGATCAGAGTGTCGCGTACACGCTCCGCCATGCAGCCGATGACCCCGGTCAGAAGCCGATGGGAGCGAGAGCGTTTGCGACGCATGGCATTGAGTGCTTCAAGCCGGCTCACTATCTTCTGCTCGGCATTGTCGCGGATGCTGCAGGTGTTGAGTAGCACAGCGTCCGCATCTTCGATGGAGTCTGTCAGGCTGTAGCCTGCCATCTGCATGACAGATGCGACCACCTCGCTGTCAGCGGCATTCATCTGACAGCCGTAGGTCTCTATATATAATTTCTTATCGGTTACAGGGTTTGGTTCGATTGCACTCATCGGCTAAAAGTGTGCAACTCTTTGTTGCACTTCATAAAAGTATTTTGTAATTTTGCGAAAAAGAAAGGACTATCTTTGCAATTCGGAAAAATAATGCCTTATGACCCAATCGGTTGTGTCTAAAGGGCGGTATTGCAATATGACAGGATTTCGGCTGCAAATTTACTAAAATACTCACATTAACATCATATCATAAACAGAGAAAATCATGGCATTTCCCGTAATTTCAGCCACTGAAGCCGCTCAATACATCAAGAACGGCGACAACATCGGTCTCTCAGGATTCACTGCCTGCGGTACACCTAAAGCTGTCACCGAGGCTCTGGCAGAGATCGCTACAAAGGAACACGCCGAGGGACGTGACTTCAAGGTGAGCCTCTTTACCGGTGCTTCTACCAACGACCATGTAGACGGCGCGCTCGGACGTGCCAACGCCATCGACAAGCGCGCTCCCTATCAGAGCACCACTGACTCGCGCAAAGGCATCAATGCGCGCAATATCAACTACTTTGACCTGCATCTGTCAGAGATGGCTCAGAAATTGCGCTATGGATTCTATGGACCGATGAATATCGGTATCATAGAGGTGGCTGATATCGATGATAACGGCGACGCCGTGCTCGGTACAGGCGTGGGCATGAGCCCGACTGTAGCCATGATGGCTGACAAAATCATCATAGAGCGTAACCACGAGGTGTCGCCACGCATGCGCGGTGTGCATGACCTCGTTTTGCCTCTGGATCCTCCTTATCGCCGCGAAATAGGCATCTACAAGGCATCTGACCGCATCGGCAGCCCTGTGCTCCATATCGACCCTGCCAAGATCGTAGGCATCGTGGAAACCAATGCCAAGGACGGAGCCAAGACATTCACTGCTCCTGATGAGGTGAGCCAGCGTATAGCTGCCAATGTCTGCGACCTGCTTGCGAGCGACCTCCGTGCCGGACGCATCCCCAAGGAGTTCCTTCCTCTCCAGAGCGGCGTGGGCAATGTGGCAAATGCTGTGCTCTTCGGTCTGGCTGAGCGTGACGATATACCTGCATTTGAGATGTACACCGAGGTTGTGCAGGATGCTGTGGTAGGACTTATGGAAAGTGGCAAGTGCAAGTTTGCCAGTGCATGCTCCATGTCGTTCAGCGACGAGATGATGGACCACGTATTTGCCAATATGGATTTCTTCCATGACCGCATAGTGCTCCGCCCTGGTGAAATATCCAACTCACCTGAAGTGGTGCGCCGACTCGGCATCATCGCCATGAATACCGCTCTTGAGGCTGATATATTCGGCAATGTGAACTCTACACATGTGACCGGCACCAAGATGATGAACGGTATCGGTGGCAGCGGCGACTTCACCCGTAACTCCTACCTCTCGATATTCTCATGTCCCTCTATCACCAAGAGCGGTGCCATCAGCAACATTGTCCCCATGGTGTCACACGTGGACCACTCGGAGCATTCGGTGGACATCATCATCACCGATCAGGGCATAGCCGACCTGCGTGGTAAGTCGCCGATACAGCGCGCCCATGAAATCATAGAGCATTGCGCCCACCCCGACTATCGTCCGCTGCTGCGTGACTATCTCGCCCGCGGTGCCAACGCCCACACTCCCCATTCGCTCTGCAACGCATTCGCCTTCCATGAAGCATTCATCGAAACAGGCGACATGCGCAACGCCAAATTTGTCTAACGCACGTCTTGCACATATAGTAGTTATTCTGGCGGTATACCGATTCTTCGGTATGCCGCCTTCCTGTTTCTGATTCCGTGTACGCTTGGTTGAAGCAACTCGTCCTATTAGGTGGAATGTCGCGTGGTAGTAGCCAAATAGTATTAAAGGAGTGACGTTGTAGTCTGAAAGTAGACTTGTCTTGGGCGCATATGTAGACCTATGATATACCTCAAGTGCAGATGGTTGGAAGGGGTTTATGATACATTTGTCAAACATATTTTTTTTAACCTTTAATCATTATCTACCTATTTATTATGGGAAAAATGCATTTATGTACTGTGGCTTTAATGCTATCGGGCGTACTTGTCCTACATGCGGAAATGCTCTCGGCTGATCAAGCCTTGCTGCGAGCCCTCCATTCGGTCACACAGAGTGTCAAAGTGGCAGAAAGAGACAATCATCCCAGCCATTTCACCAAAGCAATGGGCATCAGAGCTGCCAGTCAGTCTGATGTCGAGTCGGTGTACCTCTTCACAAGCGATGACGGAGGTTATATAGTGGTGAGTGCCAGCGACCGGTCACCTGCCCTGCTGGGCTATGGCAATGTCGGCGTGTTGCCTGTCAGCAATATGCCGCCAGCGATGAAATGGTGGCTTGAGGGCTATGCCCGTCAGATAGAATGTTTAGAGTCAAATAATCTGACGGCAATTCCAAAAGCAAAGTCTGCTGACCGCAAGGATATCCCTCCTATGATAAAAACCAAATGGGGTCAGTATGCTCCTTATAATGATAAGATGCCTAAAATAGAAGGAGGAGCTGCGTTAACAGGCTGTGTTGCTACTTCGATGGCTCAGGTGATGAACTATCATAAATTTCCCGAAAAAGGTGTCGGCACTCACTCCTACGAGTGGCCTGAGAACAGCGGTAAGATCTATAGTTTTGATTATGACAACAGCCCGTTTGATTGGAGCAACATGCTTGAAACATATGCAGCCGGAAGCTATTCAGATCGGCAAGCGGAGGCAGTAGCCACTCTTATGAGGGCATGTGCTATAAGTGTAGATATGCACTATAACGTCGGAGAGAGCGGGAGTAGCAATTATTCCGCCCATAAAGCCTTGAAAGAGATTTTTGGCTATTCGGAGTCGGTGGAGTGCGTCGACCAATGCTGGCATGTAGATGACTGGGAGGATATTATGTATAAAGAAGTCTCAGAAGGACGCCCCATTATTTATGGAGGAATTAGGATGAATGGAGTAAACATATCCGGGCATTCATTCATATTAGATGGATATGAAGATAAACCGGACGGCAATTATTTCCACTTCAATTGGGGATGGGAAGGGTCGTCAGACGGGTATTTTCTTCTAAACATAGATGGAGATGGAGAGAATTATGATCCATCCAAGAATCCCTACAATATTGCTCAGGAGGCTGTCATCGGTATTGAGCCGGGTCGTGGTGGCATTGAGATCGCTATATGTGAATTCGTAGGAGATGCAGCCCATGCTGATGTTTCATCTCTTTGTATCAGAGGATTGTTGACAAACAGCGGAACCGAGAGCTGGTCAGGACGGATAGGTTTTGACGTTTATGACCTCCGTTCAGATGATGATAAACCTAAAGGGTGCTATGTTTACTTCAACAACGAGAAAGGATGGGCGCAGCCCTGCGTGTGGGCATGGAATGACACCGAAAAATCAGTTTGTGCCAATCCGATATGGCCTGGCGATAGAATGGTAGAGGCTGATGGCGTGTGGACCTGGAAAGCTCCCGATGGTAAAATCCCCACAAAAATCATATTCAGCGACAATGGGCAGTCTCAGACGGCAGACCTGGAATATGTCAATGGCGCTACGTATTGGCCGGACGGTCATAATAGTGACGCTAAGGTGTCTGATAACGAGGATAACGATCAGGTGTTGTATACGGCATATACGCCTGAGCTGTCTATAGAAGGGGGTGCGAGTGGCGATTTTGTAACCCTTCCATGGGAAACATCATCTCTTGAGACTGGACATAGTTATAAGGCTATCCCTCGTCTGATTGCGTCATCGGGTTTGGAGGAGACACTGCCAGCACATTCGATTACATTCACTATAGACAACCGAGCGTTAGGTCTCAGGGATATCAATGGCTCTGATGAAGGTATATATGAACGCTGGTATGACTTGGGAGGTCGTCCAGTCTCTCCCAGTGATGTGCAGTCAGGCATCTATGTGCGTCACATATTGAGGCCTGATAGCAGTGCAAGTGTCAGTAAAATCTATGTTTATTGATTCGGATAATCCATATATTTATCTATATTTTATTCAATGAATTATTTCCGTAAATATCTGAATTTCAGATTGTATAATGTATAATTGCGTTATTATATATCTATATTTTGGTTGTATTTTATTGTGGAGTCGTTTCAGGAGGCGTAACTTTGCAGCGTCAGTCAATGAGACGCTTGTTTCAGGCTGATGGCTTCTTTACAAATATGATGTTTTTAGGTTAATGCAAGAAATAATAGAATTGGTAAGAAAGATGTGTTTTTAGATTAAAGCATACAAGATGGCGGCGACATTGTGAAATGTCGCCGCCATCGCATTTTGTCATCATTAAGTTTGTCAGGCTTATGATATTTATCCCTGCAAATGTGCCTTCAAATCGGATAATTTCGCTATATTTGCAGAAATTCTGAAAGGAATGTCCCAATCGCTTAGGTTACACACTGAAAGCATCCGCGCCAAGTGTCTGATATTGACAGAGCGCTATGAGAAGCTGCTCGCTGACAAGCGCGAAGCCGATGCCGAGATTAGGAGCCAGCGGGCTGAGATAGAGAGGTGTCAAGCTGAGATAGAACGTCTCAGCGGTGAACTCAGAGCCTTGAAACTTGCCGCCGCCATAGCTCCGACCGACGATGACCGCCGAAGCGTGAAGGAAATACTGACAGGATTGGTGCGGGAAATCGACCAATGCATCAATGATTTGACCCACTGATGCGATGAAAGACGAACTGAACATAACACTACGTATAGCTGACCAAGGTCCGTTTCCGATGACTGTGTCGCCACAGGATGAGGAAATCATGAGGAAATCGGTGTCGCATGTCAACCATCTGTGGAAGCTCATGCACGAACGCTACCCCGACCGCTCGTCGGCAGAGCTGCTCGCCCTCGTGGCATGGCAGTTTGCCCGGCTCAATATAACACAAGAGTCCGATATCAGGGCTGCAGAGGCAGCCTCGGAAGCGACTGATGCCGCTTTGACCAGACTTCTTGACTTGCAGCCTTAAACCCGCAGAGGGTTCCGCTCGTCATCACATTTACGCGATACACCTTAAAATCACACTACTGTTATCCCTGCACCTACATCTTGAGTCATCTGTGCAGCCATCTATCCGCTGACAGCCATCATGACACATCCTGCACCCATGATGCCTGGCGGACTCCGAAGGAACGCAGATGCTCCGACGACGTAGAGTGCATTTGTTTTTTTACACATATACCCACACACGAATATGGACGTATTCATTCCCATTCTCGTAGGCCTGGTAGCCATAGCCATAGGTGCCGGTGTCACAATCCTCCTACAGCGCAGGCTGGCGAAGACCCGCGCAAAGTCTATCATCGAAGAGGCTCATCTTGAAGCCAATGTCATAAAGCAGAACAAACTCCTTGAAGCACGCGAAGAGGAACTCAAGATAAAAGGCGAGGCTGAGCGTCAGGCTAACCAGCGCATGCAGAAGATCCAGAGCCTCGAAAGCAAGATGAAGCAGCGCGAGATGCAGCTCAACCAGCAGCAGAGCGAGAACCAGCGCGCCCGCAATGAGATAGAGAACACCAAGGTCAATCTCGAAGCCCAGCAGGCTCAGCTTGACATGCGCAAGGGCGAAGTTGAGAAAATGCGACTCAAAGCCCAGGAAGAGCTCGAGCACATATCCGGTCTCTCAAGCGAGGAAGCCAAGGAGCGTCTGGTGGAATCGCTTAAGGATGAAGCCAAGACCGCTGCAGCAAGCTATATCAATGATATCATGGACGAGGCGAAGCTGACCGCCAACAAGGAGGCAAAGCGTATCGTCGTGCAGACCATCCAGCGAGTTGCCACTGAGACGGCGATAGAGAACTCGGTAACAGTGTTCCATATCGACAGTGACGAAATCAAAGGCCGCATCATAGGCCGTGAGGGTCGCAACATCCGTGCCCTCGAGGCAGCGACAGGCATCGAAATCATCGTAGACGATACTCCCGAAGCTATCGTGCTTTCAGGCTTTGATCCTGTGCGCCGCGAGATAGCCCGTCTGGCTCTGCATCAGCTTGTGGCTGACGGCCGTATCCATCCCGCCCGCATCGAAGAGGTGGTGAGCAAGGTGCGCAAGCAGATCGAGGAGGAAATCATCGAGACTGGCAAGCGAACAGCCATAGACCTCGGCATACATGGTCTGCATCCTGACCTGATCCGCATGGTAGGCAAGATGAAATACCGCTCAAGCTACGGTCAGAACCTGCTCCAGCACGCCCGCGAGACTGCCAACCTTTGTGCCATCATGGCTACCGAGCTGGGTCTCAATGCCAAGAAAGCACGTCGTGCCGGACTCCTCCATGATATAGGCAAAGTGCCTGACGAAGAGCCCGAACTTCCGCATGCGCTCCTCGGCATGAAACTCGCTGAAAAATATAAGGAGAAGCCCGAGATATGCAACGCTATCGGTGCACACCATGATGAAATAGAGCAGACATCGCTCCTGGCTCCCATCGTACAGGTATGTGATGCCATATCCGGGGCGCGTCCCGGTGCTCGCCGTGAGATTGTCGAGGCTTATATCAAGCGTCTCAACGACCTCGAGCAGCTCGCTCTCTCATATCCCGGTGTGGTCAAGACTTATGCCATCCAGGCTGGCCGCGAACTGCGTGTGATTGTCGGTGCTGATAAGATTGACGATGTAGAGACCGAAAAGCTCTCTGAAGAGATAGCCAAGCGCATACAGGATGAGATGACCTATCCCGGCCAGGTGAAAATCACCGTGATCCGTGAGACACGTTCGGTAAGTTTCGCCAAGTAAAGCGTCTCCACGATGGATAAATCTAAGAACCGTAACGCCTCAGCTGTGCCATCGCAGCCTGACCCGACGGATGAGAAGGTGCTGACTGACGGCGGGAGCCAGACTGGGTGCGCGGCTTCATGTGGGGGCGGTTGCTGCCGCCGCAAGGGGGAGCCGCGTGGCAAGCTCTACTGTTATGACTGGCTCGGCGATGTCCCTGGCGGCTTCACAGCCTCGGATATCGTGGAGGTGCAGTTCAAAAACACGCGCAAGGGCTATTTCCGCAACACTGCCAACCTGCAACTTAACATCGGCGATATCGTGGCTGTGGAGGCTAACCCCGGGCACGACATCGGAGAGGTGACCATGACAGGGCAGCTTGTGGAGAAGCAGATGCGCAAAGCCAATGTGAAGCCTGATGCTGAGTTGAAGCGCATATTCCGCCATGCACGTCCTGCCGACCTTGAGAAATGGGAGGAGGCTAAAGCCAAGGAAAACGACACGATGATACGTGCCCGCAAGATAGCCGAAGACCTGCATCTCAATATGAAAATCGGTGATGTAGAGTATCAGGGTGACGGTAACAAAGCCATCTTCTACTACATCGCTGATGAGCGCGTGGATTTCCGTCAGCTCATCAAAGTGCTTGCCGATGCTTTCAAGGTGCGCATCGAGATGAAGCAGATCGGTGCGCGTCAGGAGGCTGGACGCATAGGCGGTATCGGCCCGTGTGGCCGTCCGCTGTGTTGCTCTACGTGGATGACTTCGTTTGTGTCTGTCGGTACGGCAGCCGCGCGATTCCAGGACCTTTCGCTCAATCCGCAGAAACTGGCAGGGCAGTGTGCCAAGCTCAAGTGCTGCCTTAACTTCGAGGTGGACGCTTACGTAGAGAGCGTCAAGAAGCTCCCACGCAAGGATGTCACTTTGGAAACTGCCGACGGCACATACTACCATTTCAAGACTGACATATTCAAGAAGGAAATCACATATTCCACTGACAAGAATGTGCCTGCCAATCTCGTGACCATAAGTGCCAAGAGGGCGTTTGAAATCATCTCTCTCAACAAGAAAGGTGAGAAACCGATGACACTGCTCCCTGACGGAGCCAAGAAGCCCGACGAGACAAGGGTGGTGGACCTTGTGGAGCAGGAAAGCCTCACACGCTTTGACAAGGCAAAGAAGAAAAAGAAGCGCAAACCGTCAGCCGATAAGGCTCGCAAGGCAGCCGATGGGGATACTTCCGCGAAGCAATCTGCGGATGGCGCCACATCTAAGCCCTCAGAAGGCGGCAAGTCGGCACCCAAAGGCGCAGATGCCACTCCTCGTCGCAATCGAAACCGTAACCGCAATAAGAACCAGGGTAACGGCTCGCAGCCGCCGTCACAAGATAAACAGGACTGACAGTGACATCTCTGATGACGAAACGATATGGCATTGCAGCTATGGTGTCGGCGATTACGTTGGCGCTACTGTCGGCATGTGCCCCCAATCCTGACGATGCCAGTGGCTACGAGGAAGTGCCTGCAGCAGGGTGGTGCTACGGTGACACGCTGAAATTCCGCCCCCGCATGGATGACTCCATAGCTACCGGAAGTCTTATGGTGGCAGTCCGACACGACAGCAGTTACCCGTATTCCGATCTCTATCTCGAGGTGTCATACCCGGTCAACCCCTCGGACTCTGCTGACAACCGTCTGCGTCGCGATACCGTCAGGATGGCGGTGGCTGACCCTTACGGCAGATGGACCGGGCAGGGGTTCGGTGCATCGTATCAGAATTCCGCCACTCTTCCCCATCGTGTCACGTTGCGTGACAGCAGTGAGGTGTTTCTGCGGCAAATCATGCGGACGGACACACTCCACGGCATAGTCCAGGCTGGTATCATATTTACCGCTGATGCATTGCCACAGTGAGATTGTCTCTGGTAGCCGGATGCATGAACGTTAGGCAGATGACAAATGTTGATATATCACTATGAATGATAATATTATACTTTTAAGCCATGATGAGCAGCAGCTTCGCCTGAACCGTGTGCGTCAGTTGATGAAGCAAGCAGCCATTGATGCGTTGCTTATTGCCGATTTTGCCAATCTTTACTATCTGACGGGGCGCGTATATTCCGGATATGCCTATATAGGCAGCCGGGATGGTGACCAGATGTACTTTGTCAAACGCATGGAGAACCTCCATGGCGATGGCGTGGTCAATATACGCAAGCCGGAGCAGATGTCTGAGAGCATATTGCTTGACAGTCCAGCCGTTATCGGCATGGAGCTGGATCTGATGAGCTATAATATGGTGGAGCGTATGCGGGCAATCTTCCCCGGTGCGCAGATAAAGGATTGCTCGGCGCTGATGCGAGAGGTGCGGGCGGTCAAGACCGATGCCGAATTGCAGAAGCTGCGCCGTAGCGGCGTCCTCCACGAAGGTGTCTACCGGCGCATCCCGCATCTTTATCGTGAGGGCATGACCGACATAGAGTTTGAGATAGAGATCGAGAAAGCTCTGCGCCTTGACGGCAACCTTGGGCAGTTCCGCATCAGCGGCGACACCATGGAGACACATATGGGGAGCCTGATTACGGGCGATAACGCCGACGTGCCTTCGCCTTATGACTTTGCCATGGGCGGTGCCGGGCTTGACCCGTCCATCCCCACTGGTGCCTGTGGCGAGCTTATCAAGCCTCACTGCTCGGTTATGGTAGACTTGTGTGGCAATTTTACCGGATACATGACCGATATGAGCCGCACTTTCGCTCTGGAATCTCTCGAGCAATTGGCATTGGATGCCCATCAGTGCTCCATAGATATAATAGATGCTCTTATGAAGCTCGGCAAGCCCGGGGTGGCGGCGGCTGACCTCTATAACACTGCCATGGGCATGGCGAAGGAGCGAGGCCTCCACACCTATTTTATGGGACACCGCCAGCATGCAGGTTTCATAGGTCATGGAGTAGGCATTGAGGTCAACGAGCTTCCTGTCATAGCCCCTCGTAGCCGTGACATATTACAGCGTCACAATGTCATTGCACTCGAACCGAAATTCGTCATCCCTCATGTGGGGGCGGTCGGCATCGAAAGCACCTTCATTGTTCAGGATGACGGTCTGGAGTGCATCACAAATGCTCCTACCGAGATTATCTCCCTTACCTGAGCAGTTCCCAGTCATTTCCCTGACACAACCATTATCCACATTTCCAATAGCCGCTTACAATGGTATTACCTGATTTAGATGCGTTGCGACGCAAGATCGACATCCCCGTTATACGTGCCGTGGGTGACACGGCTGTGCAGATAGGCATGCCATGCTATGTGGTGGGCGGTTATGTCCGCGACCTGTTTCTCGGACGTCACAGCAAGGACATTGATTTCGTGACGGTAGGCTCAGGGGTGGATCTGGCTGAGGCTGTGGCTGCCAAGCTCGGCAAGGGTGCGCATGTCAACCTGTTTCGCACTTATGGCACAGCCCAGATCAAGCACCGTGGAGTGGAATTGGAATTTGTCGGTGCCCGCAAGGAGTCCTACCGCCATGATTCGCGTAACCCTCAGGTCAGCGCGGGCACTCTTGACGATGACATCTCGCGCCGTGATTTCACTATCAACGCCATGGCTATAAGCATCACCCCCGACGACTTCGGTCGGCTGGTTGATAATTTCGGCGGTGTCGATGACCTCGAGCGGCGCATCATCCGCACTCCTCTTGACCCTGACATCACTTTCAGCGATGACCCTCTGCGCATGATGAGGGCTGTCCGCTTTGCTACCCAGCTGCAGTTTGACATTGCCCCTGAAACGTTTGAAGCCATCAAGCGCAATGCCCAGCGTATTAAAATCATAACTCGCGAACGCATCGCTGACGAATTGCAGAAAATCATGATGTCCCCCATGCCGTCAATAGGTTGGAGGCTGCTGTTGGAGTCAGGGCTTCTCGCGCTTATATTCCCCGAACTGGCTGCCATGCGCGGCGTGGAGACAGTGCGCGGGCGCGGTCATAAGGACAACTTCTATCACACTCTGGAAGTGCTTGACAATGTGGCACGTAATTCCGACAATCTATGGTTGAGATGGGCGGCATTGCTTCACGATATCGCCAAACCTGTCACAAAGCGTTGGGATGACAGCCTCGGATGGACGTTTCACAACCATAACTTCGTAGGGGCAAAAATGTTGCCCAAGCTGTTCCGCCGTCTCAAGTTGCCTCAGGACGACAAGCTCAAGTATGTCAGCAAACTTGTAGAGCTGCATATGCGACCCATAGCTCTCGTGGAGGATACGGTTACGGATTCCGCAGTACGTAGGTTGCTTGTGGAGGCTGGCGATGACATCGATGACCTGATGACACTCTGCCGTGCCGACATCACATCGAAGAATCCTGAAAAGGTGCGTCGAAATCTTGAAAATTTTGACCACGTGGTCGCCAAAATGCAGGAGATAGAGTCCAAAGACCGCCTGCGGGCATGGCGTCCGCCGATTGACGGCTGCATGATCATGGAGATGTTCGGACTGCCCCAGAGCCGCGAAGTGGGCATGATTAAAAGCTACATGGAGGAGCATCTTCTTGATAGCGAGAATCCTAACGATCCCGAGGAAGCCCGAAGACTGGTTATAGAGAAAGCCGCAGAGATGGGGCTGTCACTTAAAGATAATTGACAAAATCATGTACTACGTCACCAAGCATATAGAAATCTCAGGTTCCCACAGCCTGTCTCTGCCATATGAGAGCAAATGCACCCGTCTGCACGGTCATAACTGGGTTATAACCATCCATTGTCGCGCCCGTCAGCTCAATGCCGAGGGGATGGTAGTGGATTTCAGCAAGATAAAGAAGCAGATACACGGCTATCTTGACCATGGCAATTTCAACGAACTGCTTCCGTTCAACCCCACTGCCGAGAACATAGCCCGGTGGATATGCTCGCAGGTGGAGCATTGCTGGCGTGTTGACGTGCAGGAAAGTGCCCATAACACCGCGTCTTATGAGCTGGATGACCCCGACAGTGTCGCCTGAATTATGAATGATATGAAGCGATATCGCGTCAATGAGATATTCTACTCTCTCCAGGGTGAGGGTGTCTATACTGGCGTGGCTGCCGTGTTTGTCCGTTTTAGCGGCTGTAACAGGCGTTGCAGTTTCTGTGACACTGATTTTGATGCGTTTACCGAACTGACGGCATCGGAGATAGTGTCGGTGGTGCGAGAGTTTCCGGCTGAGACTGTGATTCTTACCGGTGGCGAGCCGGCGATGCAGATCGATGATGCTCTTGTTGACGCGTTGCATGCTGCCGGATGCAGGATACATGTGGAGACCAACGGCTCGCTCCCTCTGCCTGAGGGCATCGACTGGGTGACATGCTCTCCCAAGGACCGCGATATCAGGCTGAGCAGAGCCGATGAGGTCAAACTTGTGTTCACTGGCGAAGATCCCGAGTGGGCGGCATCACTGTTTGATGGTGCGGTGCTGTCCATCCAGCCCCTGTCATGCAGCAACACCGAGGCTGTGGTAGCATATATAAAATCCCATCCGTGGTGGCGGTTGTCGCTCCAGACCCATAAACTGATTGATATACCTTGATATATTATGTATAAAGGCAGATGCAGATATAAAGCGTTGAGAGCTTTGCCGCTGACGGCTATTGCTCTGGCTGTGGTGTCGTGTGCCACAATGGGTACTCCCGAAGGCGGTCCAAAGGATGTGACTCCCCCGGTGGTGGTGCGTACCAATCCTCCGCAGGGGACTCTCAATTTCTCTGGCAAGAAGGTCACGCTGACCATGAACAAAAACGTGGAGCTTCACCAGGCGTTCAGCAAGGTCATCATCTCTCCTGCGCAAAAAGAAAATCCCACCATTCGCGCCAATGCGCACACGGTGACGGTGGAACTTAACGATACCTTGCTGCCTAACACCACTTATACCATCGACTTCGCCGATGCCATCAAGGACCTCAACGAAGGTAATGTGCTTGACGGCTTCGCTACAGATTTCTCTACCGGCGATTTCATCGACTCGCTCCGCATCAGCGGCATGGTGCTTGAAGCGCGCACTTTGGAGCCGGCTGCTGGGTTTCTGGTCGGCGCATATACCAATCTGGCTGATTCGGCCATTGAGACGTTGCCGTTTGAGCGTATCACCAAGACCAACGCCAAGGGGCAGTTCACGCTCCGCAATCTCAAGGCTGCCCCATACCGCATATTCGCCATCAATGATGTCAACAATGACAAGCACTGGGACCGTTCGGAGGATATAGCTTTCTATGACCAGCCCGTCACTCCCTCCGTCGAACATATAGAGTATGCGGATACCATACGTTATTCCCGAGGTGACAGCGTGGTGATGAGGCGCATCCCTCGCTATCTGCCTGACGACTTGCTGCTGGCGTGGTTCAATGAGAATTATCGCGCACAGTATGTCAAGGAATACCAGCGTCCGGAGCGTAACCGGCTCACGGTCACCCTGGGTGCTGCCACAGACTCTATTCCGCATATGGTTGCGCTGGCCGACAGCGGAGAGGTGGACTTGATGGCTGTTTCGGTTGCGAATTATTCTTTTACCAATGATACTATAGAGCTGTGGATGCGTGATTCCGCGCTCATAATGATGGATACCCTCAATATAAGGCTTTCTGTCTACCAGCCCGATTCGGCTGATGTCATGTATTGGAAATCTGATACGTTGATGTTCAATTTCAAAGCCCACAAGAAGAGCAAGAAGCAGCTCAAAGAAGAGGAGGAGCTAGCCAAAGCACTTGCGCAGAAACGCATTGATGACTCTATTGCTGGCATTGTCGATACGATGCCTAAAGTTGAGGTGCCGGAGCGGTTCGTCACCTTTGATGTCGCAAGCAGTACCACCCAGGACATCGACCGTCCGCTGATATTCAAGTCGTCCGAGCCCCTTGACACCCTCATTGCCTCGGGTATCAGGATGGAGATAAAGAAAGATACACTGTGGGTGCCTGCTGCCGCACCTGTTTTGAGACATGTTTCCGCCAACCGTCCGATGGAGTTTATTGCCGAATATGAGTGGCAGCCAGCCACTACTTACAGGTTGACAGTCGATTCTGCGTCTGTGGTAGGCATCTATGGCGACCATAACCGTCCTGTGAGCAAAGAAATTACCACAAAGGCGTTGAGTGATTACGGCTCCATACTGTTCAGTGTGTCCGGCACAGATACCGTCCCGGCTGTCATCGAACTGCTTGACGGCAGCGACAAGGTAGTCCGCACACTCCCCGTAGAGCATGGTCGTGCCACATTCCGTTACCTCCAGCCAGGCACATATTATGCCCGTCTGTTCCTTGACAAGTCAGGTGATGGCATTTATGGCAATGGCAGCGCATACAAAGCCCGCTTCATCCAGCCCGATGAGACATATTATTTCCCCAAAAAGATCCATCTGAAAAAGAACTGGGACATAGAGCAGCCCTGGGACATCAATTCACTCCCCGTTGATATGCAGAAGCCCGTAGACATCCGCAAAGTCAAGCCCAAAGAGGGAGACATGCCGCCCCAGACTCCCGATGACGAGGAAGAAAACAAACTCCCCCCAGGTCTCTAACCCATCAAAATATCTAACTATGGAAAATCTGAAAAAAGACATCAAAGCCTTCGAGGCTGAAATAACCGCCGTAGTCAATCAGTACATCGACAACGAAGGCGAGTACACCGACAACGTCCAGATGGAAATCAACCCCATGACCCTCGAAGTCTCATTGGTCGACCCCGACACAGATCTCCCTGACCGCGACTACTACCCCATAATGGACCTTATAAAGATGAGTACCACCGACCCAGGCAAGTGGCAGCCCGACCCCGATACCATAGCCGAAGTAGCCGCCGACTACATCATAGTAGCCTGATCCCATCCCAAAGGACGCCCTCCTCCTCCCTGTAGGGACATGCCGCGGCATGTCCGCCCCCGCGCTCATAAGTCTTATAAGATTCATAAGACTTATAAGATTTATAATCCTGCCGCTGATTCCCAGCCCCAGCAGGCCCCTAAAAGCCCCCGGCAGCCCCGCGCCGTCGTTTTGGCACCCGTGCGCGCCGCATGCGGCGCGTGTGGTAACCCCCTGCAGCCCACTGGTATAACATATTTTAACGCATTTATCATGAACATTTCCGCCCGGAAAATTTGGCGGGAACGCCGCAAAGGCGTAACTTTGCACTCGCTTTCGGGAAGGGAGCTTCCCACGGAGCCCGCCGGCGCAGCCGCGGCGACGTAAGAGAGAGCGCCGCGAAAAAAAACTTCGCGGAAAATTTTGCGGTCTCGGAAACTTTCCGTAACTTTGCAAAACCTTTCCGGCAAAAAAAGAGGCGCCGCAGCGGCGGACGCCCGGAGCCGGAAGCCGAGGACACTGAAACGATTACAATAGACAAGAGAGATGAAGTAGTACAAGAGCCGCAGGGCGCAAGCCCTGCAGGCCTCGTCAATTACCGAGTCAGACAGGTTGACATCCTTAATGAATATAAGGAGATCCGTCCTGCCGCCGGGGCAAACACCAACAAAAGGAAATCTTGAAAAAGATATACCGACAGCGGAGAGTTTGATCCTGGCTCAGGAT
>OJPW01000344.1_pt1 | contig 43919 bp, 54 predicted proteins | sample 1598571 | NCBI WGS metagenome assembly OJPW01 (sample SAMN03922493, study PRJEB24848) | human gut metagenome | isolation source: stool sample | host: Homo sapiens | place: Germany | collected 2011-05
ACGAGATTGCCTCTTGTCTCGTGGGCTCGGAGATGTGTATAAGAGACAGGGACGGGGCAGGGCGGGACGGGGCAGGAATTTGCCCTTTGCCGGGGCAGGGGGCGGGACGGGGCGGGCAAACCGGGGCAGGGGTAGGCATGGGCTTACGTTGCCATGCAAAGTACGCTCAGAATCGCAATTTGGAGTAACTTGTACAATTCCAACGGTTTGCGCTGTTTGCGTCCTTACACATAAGAAAAGCCCCATGCAGGCACACATGGGGCTTTTAGGGAGGTAGGATCAGACAGGAGATTTACTTGTTCTTGGGAAGAGTGCCAGTCCATCCAGCGGGCGGATTCACGCCAACCTCTTCCAAGGTGTAGGTCTCGGTATCCGCGTCATAGGTGATCCACATGCGCTCTTCAGGCTTGCGGTCGTGGATCGCGTTGCGCATACGGACGCGCATTTCGCCTTCACCCATGCGGAACTCCTTGAACACCTGCATCAGAGTGACCTTGCCGTCGTTCGCCATGAACAGATCGAGGAGCTTGTCCAGAACCTGTTGCTTGGCGTTCCTGGGAGCAGCATGCCCGCCCTGCTTGGCATTGCGGATGGGAACCAGAACACGAATCGCTTCCAGGACTTCGTTCGGGAGCACGAGGTGGGGATGCTTGCCAAGGATCACTTCAGCGAGGAACGCCTTCGCCTTCTTGGAAGCTTCCTGGTATTCCTTCAGAGCGGCCTTCGCCGCTTCGGAAACTTCACGCTTCGGGGCAATCGTTTCGGGTTCAGCGGAGGTGACGGGGGCAACGGATTCAGCGGTCAGGTCTTCAACGACGATCTGGGACATGGGGCTCTCCTGAGCGGCTACAGGTTCAACAGGGGTACGACGAGAACGACGGGAAGCTGGGGCAACAAGCTGGCTCATGTGCGTCTCCTTAAAAGGTAGTTTTGACGGGAGGCCCTCCGCCCCGGCGCAATACTGCACCTACACAAGGGCGGCCTTCCTTTCCACCGTGGTGGAACCGTCCCTCCCGTTGAAGACACTATGCCGGATTCCGAGACAGAAAGCAAGCACTTTTTTCGGATTTTTGGGACTTTTTCCAAAAAAGTTTTCAGGCTTCAACTTTTCGTTTCAATCGTAGGACTTGCGGAAGCGGTTCCGGCTGGCCTTCAAGGGCCGCTCCGCCTTGTGGCTCCGCATGACCCCCCCGGCGGGGCGGGTGCAGTCGACTGCGCCATGCTCCCGTGACGTGGGCAGGAGCCGCTTCCGGAGCGTCCCTTTTTAATGGTAGGGAGGCGACAGGGCGTGACGTGGGCGGCGGAAGGTCAATGGCTCCGCCCTTCGCGGTTTGGGCTCAATGGATTAAACACCCCGACAGATTTTTAAGATTCATCCCGAAAGAACCGGATTTGCTTTAGGATTTTCCAGAGCTTAATCCATCTGAACCGGGGCGAGTTGACCAAAAACCCCACTGTTTTTCGAGATCTGGATTGAAGAGATGAGAGTTCAGTCCGTCAGGGCTTCTCGAAAAAATGTACTTTCCCACCTTTTTTCCGAGTCAGTGTAAAATCAGCGGAAAACAGTAAACCCCTCGAAATCATTGAAGATCCCCAACTATTATATAATAGCTTTTACGTTTTCCGGGGGAAAATCAAAATCGGAATTTTGTACTCGGTATCCATAACGCATGGATTTCATGCGCATGTGATACCAATCCTTTTTTCACGTGAAGATTCTGAAAATTTATTACAGAGGGGAAATGCTCCGGAAGTGTCATGTAACCTTCTGTTTCTGAACCGCAACCCACTGGAATAATTGACTGTACGCGGAGCTGGCGGATTTTTTTCAAGGCGGAAAAAAACAAGTAAGCGTGCAAAACCATTGAACAAATCAAAATCGGAATTTTGACGGGAAGCCGACTAGAACTGGATTGGTATCCCTGCGCAGCGTAACCCATTGAACTTGTAGGAGAAAGAAAATGCTTGCTTTTTTGTGCGTTTTGGTGCATTTACAATTCAGCGCAACCGCACCAAATCCACTGCATTTGCCGTACCTAGCAGTCGCGGATTGGATGTTTGTTGTAACCGACTGAAATCGCACAACTTACCTCGAAATTTTGCGAAAACTCGTCAGGAGGTGAAACTATACACAAAGGCCAAAATCCAGAAGCCTTGATCAGTTGAGGAGGCATTTTATGATTTCCCGAAAGGCCGTGAAGCGCAAAACTACACCTGCAAAAGCCGGAACCGCAGTCCTTGAAGTAGAGGACAGGAGACGCATGGCACGTCTTGTAGGGAAGGTTGAAGGCGACGCCAAACGAGCTGAGAAGCGACGGTATCAGGAGGCTTGCATACGAGAAGGTCACCTGACCAACTGCCTTTCCAAGGCTCGTACAGCCAATCAAGCACGTAAGATCCTTTGGTTGTTCAGCACGAACATGCCAGTGAGCGTGATCCTTGCGTACTTGGAACTTCCTCACGTGACGTGTCCCGCTCGCACTTGCTTCTCGCCAGACTGCCCCAAGGACAACTGTCCAGAGGACTTTGACTATGACCCAAAACGACTGAGTATCATATTCAAAACTGGACACAATTTCATCAACATGTTGGCATTGAACCCTTCCAGAGCGAAGGTTATGCTGACAGCGGCACTTGAAATCTCGCAACAGGTGCTGTTAGAAATCGCAATTAGGAGACGCAAATGAGCCAGCAACCTTGTTATCCCGGTGTCTTTACAACTGAACGCGTAAGACTCAACCTTTGGGCTTTGCCTACCCATGATCCGGAGAACGCGATCTTTGGACCGAACCTGAGCCTTGCGCACATTGCCAACAGCTTGTCGCACATCTGCCGTTTCAACGGCGCGACCCCCTACCATTATAGTGTGGGGCAGCATTCATTGGCTACGCTGGCGTATGCCAAGCATGTCATAGGTATCACCGCTCCGGACATCCTGAGAGCCGTTCTGTTGCATGACGCGGTGGAGGCGTACACAGGGGACATCATCCGTCCCATGAAGAACCACATTGTTACGGCGGTGAGACGAGCTGTCAAGGTATACATGGACGTCGCTGAGGAAGGCAACCGGGAGGCGTTCAAGTGCGCTTATGAGTATCTTCAGTGCGAAGACAGAATTCAGCGTGCGATCTTTGACAAGTACAACGCGACACCTGATCTGGCTGTTACGAAGGCGGATGACGCGCTTGGCTTCATGGAGTGCTCGTTCTTCTTTGGTGAGCCCGATTGGGACGCGTCCCAGTATGACAAGCGGGTCTACTCCTTGTTGAATCCCATGTCCGATGACATGGTGTACATCAACCTCTTCGAGGCGTTCGAAGAGCTTAACATAAAGGATTGAGCATGGATTGGTTCAAGGCTAACGACCTTCCGGTGGCTCCGCACCTGCCTACCAGTAAGCGACTGGTGGACTTTTACGGGTTCGCTATTCGTAGGCAAGAGCGGTTCCTCGCACGTGTCAATGGTACTGCGCTGGTGTCCGAGGATCCTATCCTTGACAAGTGGAAGTTCACCAACGCCTACCGCATCCTTGATCGTGTTTCGCAGTACATGGCGAAGAACATCATTGACGACAGGGCTAATCGCTTTGAGTTCCCTCGCGCTCATCGCATGGGCATGTTCCTGTTCAGGTTGTTCAACAGCATTGAGACATGGGAATCCCTTCCGGACTACAAGTACGATGCGTACAACGCGCTTCCCGCCATTGAGAGCTTCATTGAAGCACGTCGCGCTTGCGGGGTTACAGTATACAACAACGCTTACATGATGACTCCGCCATGGACGTTTGGTTGCACCACAAGAACGGAGCTGTTCCTCAGGACGCTGAAGCACATGGAAGACAGCGGTGATCTGGAGAGGGCTTACAACTCTTCAGACATGCGTTACACCTACGCAATCTTCCGCCGTCACGAGGGGTTTGGGGACTTCTTGGCTTACCAGTTCGCTTTGGACTTCTCTTATAACCATTTAATGTTTGACTACGAGAAGTTCATCGTTCCGGGGATTGGGTGCCAGCGCGGGATGAGACGGGTTTGGCCTCATCTTAAGCTGATTGAACTGCCTAGCGTGCTCAAGAGGCTTACGATTAACGGTATTCCGTCCTTCCCTGTCCTCACTGTAGACGGTAAGGAGTTCCCACTCCGTGGCAATGACATGCAGAATATGTTCTGCGAATACGACAAGTATTGTCGGGTGCGTGATGACGGTAAGAGCATTAAGAATAACTTCAGTCGCATCCTTTCTCCGTTGGAGCAACCTTACATTCCGAGCGCTTGGAGGTTTTAATGGCTACGTTTACGCAGTTGTGCAACAGAATCGAAGAGCTCGGCTTGCGTGTTCCGTATGAAGGGACGGGTAAGAACGGCAAGATCCTGAACAGGGACTTGGAGGCGGTCATCGCTGAACACTATCGTGAACAGCGGGAGATCACCTTCGGTCGCGTCATGCGTGATCAGTTGCATGACGTTCAGTTGGCTTACCGTTATGACCAGCTCAAGCAGGACGAGCAGGAGGCCGTCATTTCCGACGGCAATGGTTGGGTAGCCGAAGAGAAGTTCGATGGTTGTCGCATGGTTCTGGTCTACCATCCCGATGAGGGCTTTTCAGCCTTTGGGCGTAATCGCTCGACTGTTACCCTGCTTCCGGTGGAGTACACTGAAAAGCTCCTTGTTCCGCTCAACGGCAAGCTGAGCACGCTCAAGGAGTTCGCTGGTCATTGGAAGGAAGAGTTTATATTGGATTGCGAACTGGTCACTGACGGGTTCGTGGAGCTCAATGACGGCAACTTCACCGGGAAGGGCTTGAACGCTGTAACGTCTATGCTTCAGCTTAACGTGCACGACAGCCACCTTGCGCAACGCACTACGGCTCCCATGGAGCTGGTGGCGTTCGACTTCCTTCCCATTGAACGTGAGAAGATCATCACGGAGATTCCCTTCAGGGAAAGGCTTGAGCTCATGCAAGGCATGCCCATGCTCGATCGTTCCGTACGCCTTCCCAAGCAATGGGAGCGGGGCAAGAAGACCTACTTTGAATCACTTATTGCCAACGGTGAGGAAGGTGTAGTTCTCAAGAACCTGAGCTCGTTCTACATTCCGGCTATTGGCAACTTCCGTGACAAGAACTCCACCATCAAACTGAAGAGGAGCATGTCCATGGCTAGTCAGACAGACATTGACGCATTCGTCATAGGCTACACCAACGGCGGTGAATGGGATAAGGCGGGGCTCATTGCTGGCATCACACTCGGCGTTTATTTGTTGGGAGACAACAATGAACAGCTTGGAGTCCATTGGCTAGCTACCGTGAGCGGCATTCCATTGCAAACGCGTATGGCTCTCAGTGAAGTACGGGACGGCAAGCCCGCGCTCAAGACTGAGTTTTACGGGCAAGTCCTTACCATCGACGGTCAAGACATCAGCGCAAGGAACCAGCGCATTTCTCATGCCAAGGCTGATTGGGTAACAGGCTTCCGCCATGACAAGACGGCTTATGAATGCACCATGCGTCGCAGTTTCATTGAAAGTCAAATGTTCTAGGAGACGATATGAAGTATGAACTCGCCGTACTGAGCCGGGGAAGGGCAGACGTTCTGCTGAACAGGCAACTGACGCTCACGTGGCTCCAGCATTCTCATTACCCTGTATCCCTTTGGGTGCACAAGGATGAAGCTGAAGCGTACAAGCCTGTAGCCAAAGCGTTCAACGTAAGGCTCATGTTGCATACTGCTAACAAGGTGTCTCGCATTCGGGACATCATCATGGAAGAGGCTTACGTTCGGGACGTTGAAAAGCTCGGCATCTTCGATGACGATCTGGCGTTTGCCTATCGCAACGGCAACAAGCTCGAAAAGCTCCATCCCGTCAGCATAGACAACGCGCTTAGACCTGTGTTCGAAAACGTAAGTCCGGAGTTCCCCATGATAGGCTTGCGTCATCGCATGTTCGCCCACACTGAAACAAAGACGTGGGGCATTAACAAGCGCATCATGTGGACGCCAGTCCTGCACCTGCCCACGCTGTCGGGAGAAGGCTTCCGTTACGAATGGGAAGGGGACATCCTTGAGGACTTTCACATGCAACTCCAACTGATGAAGGCTGGCTACAGGACGGCTACGCTGAACCTGTTCACTGCTGACGATCAACTTGGAGCGGGTACGAACTCAGGTTGTAACCTTTACCGTGACGATGACCTTCGGGTTAAGGCGGCGGTGCTGTTACGCAACAAGTTCCCGTCTTGTGTTATGCTCAAGGACAAAACCAATCCGCTCACGGGACGCATGTATAAGGACGTAACTATCCGGTTTTCGCAGTTCCGTAAGTGATCGTAATCGTGGTACTTTTATACAACGCCACTACAACGGGACTACAACGCAACTACAACGCTCTACAGTGCCGGGCGGCGCACTCCCCACGCAACCTGTAGGAATGTCTTACCTTTTATACAACGAGGCAAAGTGTATGGACGGCGTACTGGAACTCTTGGTTGACAAGCTCTTGAGTGGAGCAGAGCATTCTCTCATAGCCATGCGTCGCAAGGGCATGGCGTTGAATCCTGCCTACGTTCAACTGAATGAGGCCTCCGTTGCACTGCGCAAGGAGATTGAGCGCAGGAAGCAGAATACTCCTCATAAGCGTCACGTTGTGCGCTTCTTGATGGACAAGGAGTTCCGCATCTCCGTTGACGGCGAAGCCCGCCCTTGGCTGGTGGAGGAAGGCGATACGTACGACATACACAACTATTACAAGGACGGCTACATCGTTCGTAGCCCTGACATTAGCAAGACAACCTTAACGCTTCACATGAGAGACGAGGGACACTTGTATGAAAGACTCGCCATTGATGCTTGAGGGCGTTCCGTACTACACTGTGACGCAATTCGCGCGTCTGGTGGGTAAGGACGCTTCTCGTATCTCTTACCTTGTAAACCATCCTGAACACAAGAAGCATATCCAGTGTATGCGTAAGGCAGGACGGCCTTTGATTCCTCACCGTGAGGTCGTTCGCTTTGTTCAGCGCGAAGCTGGAATCACAACAGGAGACGCTGATGCAGTTCTTAACTGAGCCCCTTCCATACCAACAGAAGGCTTTTGACAAGCTGAAGGACTTGCGTAACGGCGCGTTGTTCCTCACAATGGGACGAGGCAAGACCAAGGTCGCAATCGACATCATGGCGCACAAGTACCTTAAGGGTGAGATCGATCGGGTGCTGGTAGTGGCTCCCAATCTGGTTCACACGCAATGGGTTGACGAACAGTTGCCCACGCATTGCCCTGTTCCGTACAACGCAATGGCGTTCCTTTCTACCAAGACAAAGGCGTATCAGGCGCAGTTGCTTGGGTTCTTGCGCAGTCAGTTTGACGGACTCAAGGTTTTGGCTGTACATGTGGACGCTTTTTCCCACGATACTGCGGATTGGGCTCTGGACAAGTTCATTGTTTCAGGGCGCACCATGATCGTGCTGGACGAGGCAACTCGTATTAAGACGCCTACCACTAAGAGAGCGAAGAAACTTTACATGGTTCGCAACTGGTGTGGAGGGCCAGCCCTGATTCTTACTGGTACTGCGCTTGCCAAGCGCGTGGTGGACGTGTGGTCGTTGTTCTACTTCATGAGCCCAAAGATCATAAACCAGTCCTTCATGTCGTTTAAGAGCGAGTACACCGTTCTTATGCAAAAGACGTTTGAGATCAAGGGCGGACGCAAGGTGACTAAGATCCAGGAGATTGACGAGTTCCTTTGGAAGCGCGTCAAGCGTCTTTGGGAAGCTTCCCACAAGAGCCAGAATGATATCTTCTCTATGGCTCAGACGCTCAACCTTGCGCCGGATGATGTACGGTTTATCGTCATGACGCCGAAGTACACGCCGTACAAGAACGTGGACGTATTGAAGGCGCGGGTAGAACCTTACACTGTATTCACCGATCCCAACGACGATGTAAAGCTCCCGCCGAAGACATACCGGACGGTTGAATTCAAACTGGAACCTGTCCAGAAGGCTCTCCTTGAGCAGCTCAAGGAGTTTGCCGTTGCGATGTATCAAGGAACCATGATGACCCTTCAGAGCAAGGTTTCAATAGGTTCAAAGGCTTTGCAGATATGCGGAGGCTTTTTCAATCCGGTCATCAAGGGCGGTCAGGAAGACAAGAGCGTAGCCATTGACTGCAAGAATGCCAAGCTGGACTACATCATGGAGATGCTGGACGAGATAGGGGACGCTCAGTTCCTTGTCTTCGCGGTGTTCACCAAGGAGATCGTAATGCTTCATGAGGCCCTCAGCAAGCACGTCTCTTGCGCCATGTTGTATGGTGCGGTGCCAGACGACGAACGTAGGGAAGTAGTGGCTCAGTTCAAGGAAGGCAGTGTTCAGTGCATCGTTTGTAATCCGGCGGTGGCTGGCTACGGCCTCAATCTTCAGGGAGCCGCATTGCAGATCTGGTATTCTCGGGATTACAATACCGAGAACCGATTGCAAGCGGAAGGACGCAGTAGTCGTATTGGTAGCGACAAGACTGCGGTCTATATCGACCTTGTGTACAACGTGAACTTTGAGAAGAAGGTTCTTCAGTCCAACAAGGAAGGGAGAAGTCTTAACGACTTCTTCATGTCCAGCAACCTTAACGACATTCTGGAGTTAATATGAACATCCCCGCGCTCATGTTGACTGGTCTGCTCTTCGCTACTCCTGCCGTTGCCAATGGAGCACAGGTTGAAGAAACCTACCTTTGTGGCAACTACGCCGTTGCGTGGGAAGAGGACTATTTGAAGTCTGTCTTCGTCATGCAGGGTTCACTTCATGACTTCGTGCTGGAGCAGTGCGCTGAGCATCCTCTTTACAAGCTGTATGCCGAGATTGATGTTTGGGCTGTTCCTTCCTCGGAAGGTCTCAAGCTGTACCATGACGGCAGTCGCAAGCAACTCATCAAGGCATTCCCGCCTTCGGCTTCGGCAAGCAAGCGCATCACAAAGGAGGGCAAGTACCATGCCGTAGTCAGGATTGACCGCAAGAACCTCATTGTCATGCCCTTGGCAGTGAGGGACGAGCAGGGTGGAATCTGGGTAACGGAAGAAGGAATGCACGTTACCGAGATCGTTTTCGGATTCTTAAACAACTAACCGCTAAGGAGACGCATCATGGGTGACTTTGATTATTTGATGGAAACGCTGGACGAGGTATCTAATCAGGCTCCCGAGCAGGATTCTCTTGCCAAGCTCAAGGCGTTGGTGGAGCTGTACAAGAACCAGAAGGATGCGGTAGACTCCTTGGAAGAACAGCTTTCGCAAGCCAAGGCCGCGTTCTACAAGACCTCCAAAGAGCTTATTCCCAACCTGCTCATGCAGAACGGCTTGTCCGAGATCAAACTTCCTTCTGGAGAGAAGGTGCAGGTCAAGATGGACGTGTCGCCTACTATTACGGACATGGAGGAATTTGCTAAGTTCCTTGACGAACGGGGTGAATCCAACATCCTCAAGACGCAAATGGAGCTCGGCAAGATGGATGCCAGCATCCTGCGCAAGATCAAGAAGCTGTTGGTGGACAACCTTGACCTTTACCCGGACATCAAGCAGACCGTTCACCCCATGACCCTGAAGGCGTACATCAAGAACCTTTGTTTGCTTAACGAGCAAAACCCGTCGTTTGACGGGGATTCCCATATTGCTCTGCAGGATCTTCCCAAGTGCGTATCCGCGTTTACCTACTACAACACTACAATCAAAAGGAGCAAGTGATGACGGACGAGGAACTGGAAGAGATTCAGTCGCGGGTAGGAGACTATGACATGTTCGTCGGAGGCTTGTCCATAGCCAGTGACGACGTGGCGTGCTTGTTGGAATATGTAGAAGAACTGCGTAACCTATTAAACGAAAAGGAGTAAGTATGTCGTTGAACCCTCAAGAATCTATAGACATTCTGAATCTGGCCAGATCAATGGAGCTTGTCGCCATCGGTCAGTACATGCAACACCACTATGTCCTTGACAACCTCATGTTCCCTACGTTTGCCAAAGCCGTAAAGAAAATCGCTATTTCGGAAATGCGCCATGCTGAGATGCTCAGCGAGCGCATTCGTGAACTCGGCGGCATTCCTATCGTTGCCCCGGCTCAGAACGTGGACACCAATCAGGAGCCTATGGTTGTTTTCGCAACCGACGCTGATCTCGAGCGGGATACGGTATTCAAGTACAACGAGTACATTCAGAAACTGAGCGAGATTGACCACGTGTCGGCTCAGCTTCTGAAAAAGATCATTGTCGAGGAAGAAGGGCATAGCCAATACTTCCAGGACGTGGTCGACCACCTTACACAACTCGGGCCTCACTACCTTGCTGTTCAGGCTGGCGGTGCTTTCGACAAAACCGACTATGAAAAGTTCATCATAGGCTAAACAAGGAGACGCAATCATGACCAAGGAAACCATGCAGAATCAGGCTGAGGACTATTCCCATCTCTTCGACGACGGACTGGGAGGCTTTGAAAGCCTTTCCGCTGACGTTGTTGCGTTCCCGTTCATTCGCATTCTGCAGAGCCTGTCCCCGCAGTGCAAGCGCACGGATCCCAACCATATCCCCGGCGCGGAAGAAGGCATGTTCCTGAACAACATCAACAACAGGGTCATTGAGCCCCCGGTTGACGTTGTGGTGGGACGGTTCGACCGTTACTTTATCGAATGGAAGCCCAATCGCGGTGGCTTCGTTCAGGCGCATGCCCCTGAGATTGTCGCTCAGATGGAGGCCACTGGGGAGCTTCACCGCAACGAAAAGAACAAGCTCATTTCCAGAACAGGAAACGAGTTCGTTGATACGTACACCTACTACATCGTGTTCCCGGACTACATCGAAGACGGTATCTGCCTTCTCTGCTTGTCCTCCACGCAACTGAAGGAAGCCCGTAGGTGGAACCGCTTGCTGACCAGCACGTTCATCCCGGGAACCGGACGCAAGGCTCTTCCCTACTTCATGAAGTGGACGCTGACCACGGTTCCCATGAGCAACGATCAGGGCTCGTGGGCTGGTCTGCATGTGGAGTTCGCAGGGTTCGTCGGAAAGGAAACACTTCAGCTTGTCACTGAGGAACGTAAGGCGTTGCCCACTCCCGAACAGCGGCTTGACTTCACTGCGCTGGAAGCGGGTGACGCATCTGAAGCCATTGATGTTACCCCCGGCGGAGCTACGTTCTAGAGTATGGCTGTGTCCTTCATTGAAATGAAGGTGTTCAACTTCCCTCTCTATGCTGCAGTATTGGCGTGGAGAGGGAAGCCTGATGCCAAAGAGGACGCGGTGTACCATTACGTTAAGCGTAAACTGGAACCCAAGGGATGGAACTATTATCGAGTAGAGAACACGTTGCAGAACGGGTTCCCGGACATAGTTGCCTACAAGGGCTCTCGCGTCATCTTCATTGAAGCTAAGGTTTGTCGTCAGGCGAAGTTCACTGACGTCCTTCTTAATTTCACTTGGCAACCGGGTCAGGTAGCTTTCATGCTGGAAGCACTTGAGCAAAAGGCTCCGTACTACCTTATGGTACTACACAAAGAAAACCTATACCTGTTCAAAGGAACTCCATATGGCAACATTAAAAATAGCTCCGACTTTGCTGAACTCGTTTGACTTCTATATCGGATGCCCCGAAAGCTGGAAGGTCAGAGCGTATGAAGGGCTGGTCAGCACGATCAAAAGGGCTCCTTTCAAGCCCACTCCCGAGATCACCAAGGGTCTCAATTTTGAAGCTCAGGTTCAAAAGCGAGTGGAAGGGTGCTTGCAGTTTGGCTGGAAGAACCATGAACTGCCGGGAAGCACTGAGTTCAAGATCGTAGTGGACAGGTGCATGTACGGCAAGTTCCAAGTATGGGGCGAACGGTCTTATGACGTTCCTGGATATGGCAAGGTAAAGACCGCTGGCAAAGCCGACGTTCTGTTCCACAAGGGTTCGGATCATTTTCAGTACGGTAAGATCATCGATATAAAGACCACGGGCAACTTCAAGGATGAACGTAAGTATACCGAGTCTTGGCAACCTCTGGTCTACGGCATGTTCTGGGAGATACCTTATTTCCAATTCCTCGTGGCTGTATGGGAAGACACGGGGTCAACGAAGATCAAGTCCTTGAAGGCTATCAATATGAAGCTGGACTTGGAAACGGCTGAGGAACGGATCGTCAATCAGATAACCAACTTCTACACGTGGCTCAATCTCAACGGCTTGTGGGAAGACTACTTCCATACGTACTGCAAAAATCCTAGGTAGGCTCTATGTCCGCGCTGGCACAATTCAAACTGCTTTTCACCGGAAGGGATTCTTGCTACGGAGTTCACGTGCCAGACAAATCCCCACACGTGGAAGGTGAAAAGCGAAAGGGATCGTCATACACTGAAAAGACGGCAATCACGGACGAGGTTTACGAGGAGCATATCAAAGGAACAAAGTCCATTGGGATAGTTCCGCTGACGGGGGACAACAAGGTATGGTTCGCGGCTATCGACATAGACGTATACCCCTTGGATCCCCGTCGGTTTTGCTTCTTCTTTGCCAAGTATAGCTTGCCCTTTACGGTGTTCAAGAGCAAGAGTGGAGGAGCGCATGCCTTTATTTTCTTCGCTAAGGAGACAGAAGCAAGGGCTGTAATACAGCAACTGGAAAGAACCGTATCTCTGTTGGGTCTCCCAAAGGATACTGAGATCTTTCCAAAGCAAGCATCTACGGAAGCCATAGGCAACTGGATCAACCTTCCGTACTTTGATGCCTACAACACGACACGCTACGCCTACGACGATGAGGGAAATCCCCTTGGGTTTGAAGAGGCAATGGAGCTCGCATGGAGCCGAAGGACTTCTGTGGGCGCACTCAAGGACGCGCTTACTCGTATGCCCTTTTCAGAGGCTCCGCCTTGCCTTCAACGGCTCTACCTGTCGGGTCTGGTGACGGAAGAGAACCATAACCGAAACAAGTTTCTGTTCAACACTTGCGTCTATCTGAAGAGCAGGAACCCTGATGACTATGAGGAACGGCTCAAGGCCGTAAACAACTCACTGGCTACGCCTATGGATGAATTGGAGTTGGAGCGCACTGTTCTTCATTCCTTCATCAACGGCGACTACAGTTACCAGTGTGATGAACCTTGGCTGGCTGACTTCTGCAATAAGGCAGTCTGCGCCAAACGCAAGTTCGGTAAAAGCTCAACCTACGTGAGCGACTTCTCATTTGAGGGTTTGCGTCAGGTTGAATCGGATCCACCGTATTACGTATGGAAGATCAATGGGCAGGACATGACGTTTTATTCTGAAGCTGAATTGCGTAAGCAGGACAGATTCGCAGACTACTGCGTCAGGTACCTCCATAGATGCCCGAATCGGCTCAAGGAGTCTATATGGATTGAAATCCTCAACAAAGCCCTATCCAACATTGAAATAGTGAAGCTAGACAATGGGGACGAAATGTTGTCCGAAACCGAGATCCTTAAGCAACATCTGAGGGAGTTCCTCATGGAACGCCAGCTTGCTCAGGCTCCGGGTCAGGTTTTAATGGGTCAGGCTTACTTCGATGAGGACTTGGGTTACTGCTTCCGTCCCACTGATTTCATGGGGTTCTTGGAGTACATCAAACGCTACAAGATAGGCGGGACGAACAGACTGCATCAGCAACTGAAAAACTATGGGGCATACGCCACAAAGCTCTATAACCCGCTCACCAAGAAGGCATTCAGGGTTTGGGCTATACACCAGCAAGCGTTGGAGGAGGCTCCCTGCGATTTTGAGGGCACTTCCCCGGCGGCTACCCCTGCTCCTACCCAGCAGGGAAAACGTCCTTCAGAGTCCCCTCAGGGAGGCCGTCCGCTTGCGGCGGCGGAAAAACTGCGCCGCATGGCGTTGCAACGCGAAGACGTAGAAGACGATGAAACCGTCCCAGCCCTAAAGTTTGAACAGGAACAGGGAGATTTCTAATGAACTTGTATAAGATCATTGGGCCTCCAGGAACAGGCAAGACAACCTTCCTGCTCGATACGCTAGAAGAAGAACTCAAGCATACACCTCCCGAAAGGATAGCCTTTGTATCCTTCACAAGGAAGGGTGCGTACGAGGGCGTAGATCGGGCACTCAAAAGGTTCAACTTAAAGAAGGAGGACGTTCCTTACTTTAAAACCATGCACTCCATTTGCTATCACCAACTTGGTCTCACAAGGGATCAGGTAATGGGAAGCGAGCATTATAGGGAACTTGCCCACGCTTTGGGTTTGCCTCTGGTTATGTCAGACCTGTATGCAACAGGGGTTCCACATTCAGAAACTGCACGTTGCATTGTGGCATGCCAACTTCGTCTTACCAATCCTGATGTGTTTGAAGTCTTCATCAAGGACTCAAATACACAACTGCTGCGTTTTGTAGAAAAGAACTACCTGCGCTACAAGAAGCAGAATGGATTGATGGACTTCACGGACATACTGTATCAGAGTTACTTAACTCAAGATCCATTGCCCGTGGACGTGGTCTTCATAGACGAGGCGCAGGACTTGACTATGCTTCAATGGGAGGTGATGCTAAAGCTGTTCAGCAACGCTTCTAAGGTCTATATTGCAGGTGACGATGACCAAGGGGTATACGAATGGGCAGGAGCCGACGTTCAACGGTTCATTGACGTTACGTCCTACAAAGTTCTTGACCAGAGTCACAGGCTTCCAAAGGCCATTCATCATTTTGCAATGGAGATATCTTCTAGGATAGCGGGAAGCTCCAAAAAGATATTCAATCCTCGTGACGAGGAGGGCGTGTTAGATTCGGCTACCAATTGGGCTAACGTGTCTTTTGAGCCTAACACTCCTACATTGGTTCTTGCAAGAACCCATGCAGAGCTCAACAGGGCTGAAAAGTGGTTGCGGCTTATAGGAGTTAACTACTCCAAGGTAGAAAAGAATGCTGTAAAGCCCGCTGTTAATCCTAAGTCTCTTCGCGCCATAACCCTGTACGAGCAAGTAAGAAAGAGAGAAAAAGGGTACGAAAAGGCCAAACGACTGCTTGAACTGTACAAGGACTTCTTTCTTACACTGGATTGCCCTGACTCCCCGTGGTTCGTTGTTTATGCCAATCAGGAAGAGGCAGGGTTCATTCGTAGGCTTCTTAGATCAAAGGAGAACTTTGAAAAGGAACCCAATATAACACTCAGTACAATTCACGCGGCGAAGGGAGCCGAAAGCTCCCACGTTGTATTGGCTCTAGACTTCTCCTACAAGACGTACCGAACGTGGGTTTCGTTTATGAACTCAGAACTTAGGGCGTATTACGTAGGAGTAACAAGAGCAAAGAACAGATTAACCTTAAAATTAAAGGAAAACACGTATGGATACCCTTCGACTTGGAACTAACGAATACCCTGTGTTCACTACCTTTAACGTAAAGAAAGGACAGTGCGTGCCTTTCTTGGATATCTTCTATTACATCCATAAGAACGGTCGGCACACTGTTAACCGAAAGGGTCAGGGGCTCTACGAAATGCGCAACGTAACGTTGGTGCTCGACCCGGAGGCTTCTACGTATTGCCTTGGACGGTATCCCTCTCAGGAGTACCTTGAGAAGGAACTGGACTTTTACGCGAGCGGATCTCGTCAATTGGAAGACGCTGTAAAGATGAGCAAGTTCTGGAGCAAGTGCTCCGACGACGGAAAAACCATCAACAGCAACTATGGGTTCCTTCTGTTCCATGACGAGAATAAGCATGGTTTTACTCAGTTCGAGCACGCAATCAATTGCTTGCGTAACAACCCTGATTCCAAAAAGGCTGTGATGACGCTGTACTCCAAGGAACATGCCTACATCAGCAACGATAATCCTTGCACATTGATAATCAACCTGTACATTCAAGGTGATGCGCTCAACATGCAAGTCATCATGCGATCCAATGACCTTTGGTACGGTCTGCCGTATGACTTGCCTTTCTTCAGGGTCGTGCATTACACTGCGCTCGCAATGCTTAAAAGAACGTATCCTAACCTTGGATTAGGCTATCACATCCATCAAGCCCTCAACTTGCACTTCTATGAATGGGCGTTTGACAAGTTCAGGGATTGCGAAAAGAGATTCACCAACGAGAACCTTGATGTTGCACAGCCGTTGGTGTCGTGCCCCCAAGCCGCTATTCAGCGTTTGACAATTGGAGCTTTTGTGCAACGTTTTATCGGGCTATTCGATTGGCGCAATCATAATCTGAATATGAACGTGGCATGGGAGGCCTCCAAGCAGTCCCGGTGCCTTAAGAAGAAGTGCGGAGCGGTCATCGTTTACAATGGCTCTATCATTGCAACAGGCTACGGAGACCGGGACGGGGAGGCTTGCACTGAATGCGCAAGGGACAAGAAGGAAGTGTTCTACAGCGACGGTTGCTACTCCGTTCACGCTGAAATGAGGGCTTGCATAAAGGCTCTCCAGAACGGATTCTCAGACTGGAGCAACGCTGTAGTGTACGTGACGCATGGGCCATGCGATGCGTGCCTGAAGCTTCTCAACCACCTTGGGGTGCGCAAGGTCATCTACGACAAGCCCTATAAGACGGACTACAAGGGCCATTGGCCTCTCATCGAAGTCCTGAGTCTGACCGAAGCGTGCTCTAAGTAACCTACTGAAATAACAGACAAACTCTTAAAATGCGCAGGAATGCCGTTTTGCAGGACGCACTTTCGGCATAGGGCAAAGGCCACGAAAGGAATTTTCGCCTACCAAAGCGACGTTCCTGCGCATGGTAAAAATCCAGGAGACGCTATGAAGGTTCTTGCATGCACGATCTGCGGGCGCAATGTGCTTGTGGGTAACGCTACGAAGACCGTTGTATGTGCCATATGCAATTCCAGCCTTGCCGCTAAGATCAAAAAGGAGCAAAAGGAAAGGGAACAGGAGCGCAGGTCGTGCGCCAATCCCGATTGCAACAACACGTTCGTTCCTTCTGTACCTTGGCAACGCTACTGCTGTCATGCGTGCAAAACTGCGGCGCAACGGTCTGAGCCTCGCGTGATCTATTGCAAGCAGTGCGGACAGCCTTTTAAGGGCGACGCAAGGTTTAAGTATTGCTCTGACGAGTGCAAGGCACTGGCACATGAGGCCTCAAAGAGGGAAAGAACTAAAAGGGCAAAGGAGCGGAATAATGAGTTTTGATTGGCTGAGTTCCGCCACTGAAATAGGCGTAGATACTGAAACGAAAGACCCTCACCTTAGATCAAAAGGGCCGGGAGTCTTTCGTAAGGACGGGTACGTTGTTGGCGTTTCGCTGGCGACAAAGGAAAGGGCAGTCTATTTGGACATTGCGCATCCTGATACCACTCCTGAACGCAAGGAGCGCAACCTGCGCATAATCAAGGACATTCTTGCCAAACCCACGCGCAAGGTTGGAGCCAACATCGTATACGATCTTGACTGGCTCGTTAACAACATGGGTATTGAAGTCAAAGGGCCGTTTGAAGATATCCAATATGCTGAGCCGTTGATTGACGAATACCGTCAGTCCTACAGTTTGTCCGCCTTGGCTAAAATCTATGGGTGCGAAGAGAAGGCTTCAGACCTGTTGGATATGTATTGCGCCAAACAGGGCTGGAAGTTCAAGGACGCTCGTGAACACATTTGGAGGATGCCAGCGCAAGCTGTAGCCCGGTATGCCGAGCTGGACGGCATGTTGCCCATGCGAATCATCGAGAAGCAACGGGAGGTCATCTCTAGGCAGGGTCTTGATGAGGTGTATAGCATAGAGTGCCGCCTCATACCGTTGCTGATTCAAATGCGCAAGCAAGGGGTCAGGCTGGACATGCCTCGGCTAAAGAAGACTTCCTTGGCTGTGGTGGACAAAATGTACGAACTTCAAACAGACCTTTATGAATGGGCTGGCGGGGAGTTCGATATTGGATCGTCTACTCAGCTTGCCAAGGTGCTGGACAGAAAGGGCATTGAGTACCCACGCAATCCTCCAACTGAATTCATGAAGATGAAAGGCAAGGAGGGCAACCCCAATCTGGACAAGGATGCCATCACGCGTATGGTCATGGCCGGGATTGATCCTAAGCTGAAGACCATCTTGCTATGGCGGCATTACAACACGCTCACCAACATGTTCCTCATTCCGTACTACGATTTCGTCGTAGGGGACAGACTACATTGCCAGTTCCATCCGCTCAAGAGCGACGGATACGGAGCAGTGTCGGGACGCTTTTCAAGCGCGAAACCTAACCTGCAACAGGTTTCAGCACAGGAAGACGACCTGTTCTCAGGTGGTGACGAATTGCTAGAAGGTCAAATCCTACGCAAGCTGTTCATTCCGGAGGAAGGGTACACGTGGGCTAAACTCGACCAAAGTCAGGTTGAGTACCGAATAGGCGCACATTATGCAATTGGGCCGGGAAGCGAAGAGCTGAGGCAGACGTACAGGGACAACCCGAAGACGGACTACCATCAGCACATTCAGGATCTCACTGGGTTCGACAGGCGTACAGCCAAGCGACTCAATTTCGGCGCGTCATACGGCATGGGCGCGGAAGCGGCCTCCCGCAAATTCTATTGGTCAAAGGAAGAGGCGGTCATGTTCATGGAGGCGTACCACAAGGAGGTTCCCTTCCTGAAGCAGACACGCAAGCGCGTTGTGGAAAAGGCTACCCAAGCAGGGTACATATTCACGTTGCTTGGCAGGAGGGCAAGAGTACATCCCTCCCGCAAATTGCACTCGTTGTACAACAGGTTGATTCAGGGGACGGCGGCGGATATCATGAAGAAAGGTATGGTGGATGCGTACGAGGCAGGGCTATTTGAAGTGCTTCCCCCTCACATTACCGTACACGACGAAATTGACGTGTCCGTACCTCCAACGAAAATGGGCAAAGAAGCCCTCAAGGAACTCAAGCGGGTGCTTGAAGAATGCGTTACGTTGAGGGTTCCGTTGATTGTAGATTGCCATGAGGCGAAAAACTGGGCGGAGGCAGACTAATGGAAGAGCAGATTACGAAGAGAGACATCCACTCTGTAAAGATCGCACTTGCGGCCTTTGCCGCTCTGTTTTTTGGAGTTGGTCTCTTGATAGGAATAGGGATAGGAATATGTTTGTGATTGTCGTGCTTTTGCAGTTAGCACTGTTCATTGGGTTAGCCTTTAACTTTCCCCAAGAAAGAGATCAAATTCTTCTCTTGGCGTTAATTCTTCTCTGGACGTTGGTATACATTATTGGAACAATAACAGGACTGTTGTGGAAGTAATGAAACACGCGCTTCCTATTTTGGTTGTCCTGATTGGACTTGTCACACTGTTCTTCGCTGATAAGCGAGGCAATTGCGTAAGTGAGCAAACAGTGATAAATGTGGCTGTGGTAACTTGGTTGTTTGGTTTTGTAACTGGTATCATAATAAAATAAAACAAAAGCCCTTACAAGTATTACTTGTAAGGGCTTTTGTTTCAATTGTTAGATAGTTACAACGAAAGTACAGGCCACGGACACGCCGGATCATCCGGACCGCCCCACGGAAAGCCCAATTGTTCGGGCAGATCGCGCAACGCTTGCCGATAGACCTTGATCTCTTCAAGCTTGTCTTGTGAGATCGGATAGTCCGGCATGACAAAATGATCCGTGAGAGCAAGCCGTTTGTTGCGTTCGGCGCGTACGCGAGCCGCGAGATCTTCTATTGTCGGTACGGGCGGCGTATACGGCTGTTCCTCAGTCACGCATTCGGGATGCGCCTCGGCGTAGGCGAACACGGCGTCCCATTCCTCCGCGAATTCGGCGGCATAGGGATAGACGTGGTAGGGCATATCGTTCTTCGTGATGACATAGGAATCATCAGATGCCCGGTGGATAATTTGTCCGTATGTTTTTTCGATCATGCAACCCTCAGGGCAAACGCCCCATTTCTTACGTCTACCCTAGATCCTCCGGCGGCTATTTGACCACCTGACCAGTTACCCATCGCGGAGCCACTATCGCCATCCCACCATTTCAGAACAAACCACGTTCCCCCTGGCGGCAGTACAAGGAAGCTATTTGTTGTAAAGGTATAAGTGAGGCCTGTCGCCGTATTTGCTGTGGCTGCGCTCCCCGCGCTGTTCGCATAGTTCACGCTGAAATTGGCGGGGTTGTAGACGTACATACTACTACGGGTAGCCTCATTACCTCCCCACAGCCATTCCGGTTGACCCTCCTGACCATTCCAGTGCCAAGTGGCGGGCCACTCATTTATATATAATGTACCTGCCGAAGTCGCATATACTGCCGTATCTGCCTTTCCGTGAACAGCTCTACCGTCGAGATACAGCTCGCCACTATCGGGGGAGTAACACATCGCCAGCCCCTCGTTGCCACGCGCACCAGAGATTTTGATCAGCCTCACGTCGTTATCAAAGATTCTCTCTATCTGCACATCACTGAGCCGCATCGGGCAATCAGTCGAAATCTCTCTCGTACCGTCCTCATACATTACGGCCGCGATTGAGGCGACCGCACCGGAAGCATTCTTTGCAAACATCTGCGTGTATTTAGCGTTATCCGATGCGCGCTGTATGACATCGAACCCGCCCATGATCACGCTGTTTTTGTCGCCAAGAAACAGGCCGCGTTTGGTGTTGGCAGAGGGTGCCGATCCGATCACATTTGCGGGATCATTGATCTGGATACTGCCAGTCACGATGCCGCCGCCAGTTGAGAGCGCTGGCTTGTACTCCCCGCCTCCGGTCAAAAAGCTTTCCTGTTGCCCGGCGGCTGCGGGCGGCACAAGGCCGCTTGTCCCGGCGGTCGATACCGTCGCGCCCTCATACTCAGGTACGGAGATGATGCCGTTTGTGTTACGAATGCCGTCACCGAGCTGAGCGACAGAAATAAATTGTATCCAGTTCGTCCACGTACTGTTGGGGATTCCGTATCGAATATACCTTCTGTTATTGTTAAATTCAGTAAAAAATTGGAATATTGCCGTGGTTGAAACGTAGCAGTTAAGTTCTCCACCCCTACCGATATTTGGAAAATTTTCTCCTGCGGCGGCATCCGAAAAAAGCCAGTTGCCAGCCTTGGTATACGCGTTCAGATCCGAAGCTGTATTGATCCGGATATTGTCCCCAATCTGCCCCCGCGCGCTCGCCAGATCCCCGAGATCCCCACCAATCGCCACATCTTTCACGGTGATCACGCCGCCCGCGTCGGCCTGCGTGGTCTTTCCGTCGAGCTTCGCGGAGAGTGTAACGTCACTGGACAGCGGGCCGCCGCCAGTGAGCCCCGTTCCGGCGATGACCCGCCGCGAATCTGGAACAAGGTTATCATTTGTTCCTCCAGCTTTCCATACGCCAGAATCATCTCCAGGTGTGGGATATGGCTGCTCATCTGCCAAGATCGCACGAGAAGCTACATACAACTTACCGTCCGTAAAAATACAACGAGCATACTGTGAGTATTCCTGACCAGCAAGAAAAGGCATTATGCCGTTCTCGCACAAGGTCTTTGCGACTGAGGTAAGAAGAAACAGCAACTGGTTGTGTCGGGCGGAGTTGTAGATTGTGTCATACTGCTGACCAACCTCCATTTGTTCAGGGGTCTGCGTAGTGTCTCTATACGCGACCTCGGATACCGGAATAGGAGGAATAGTCGTGAGCGCAGATTCCGCCCAAACGAAATTGACTCTGTCTTGGTTTGCCATATTTAATTCCCCGGGATAGGTTTGTGGGTAACAATGCCAGTCCTACCTGCATCGCATTGCTGACCTCCCATACGGTCAGCGCAGAAGTAGTTCTTGGGAGCAAATATCACATCTTCAATAGACAAGGTGGCTGGATAGCTTACATAACAGTTACGCTCCACCATGAGGTCATCAAAGAACCGAGTGAGTGCAGAATACACCGTCGTACTGATCGTTCCCGGAACCATTAAGTCAATAGTGAATGGGCCTTTCTTTATGAAGCTGACGTCATAACCGTACAGGTTAGAGATCAGGTTCAACAGTTCAGGAACTGACGCCGCTATAGTGAAGTTTTTAAGGATCTTCCCAAGGATACGAAGTCGGTACATGGCGTCATTGGGAATTACCTTGCTAGACAAGGTCGCATTCGTGACCCAAACTTCAATCTTGTCTACGCCTTGTGCACTTCTGTCAGCCCACATGTAGCTAAGGTCACTGTATTGAAAAGCTGTTCTTGGCTCCCCTACTATGCGACCTAAAGCATCAAGATTACTTCCCTTGGCGGCATATAACGTACGACCTTCTTCCATCGCAAGGATGCTGTCGAACAGTTCCTGAGACTCTTCAAGGAAGGCCGCGAAGAACTGACCTAACATGCAAGAGTTACTGAACTGAGACAATGCCAGTCCAGTCCCCTGCGTTACAAGGTCGATTCGCTCCTTGGAGAAGTCTACGTTTAGCTTTTCAGTTGCAGCCATATGCTAGTCCACCAAGGTTACGGTGATATTATCAACCGTGAATTCGGACGCCTCGTTCCAATCGATTGGAATATCCACCTTGCCTTGAGCTTCTGCTGACGTTCCAATGGTCATGTTCACGATCGAGAAGCCGTTGCACGCATCGTTAATAGGTGTAAAGAGCCTTGTTCTGATAACAGGCTCGCCGGGAGGGAAGCCTGTATTTGCCATGATACCATAAACAGAGTAATCAACAATGCTCTGCTTGATCAATTCGGCGTAGTTGCTTGGGAAGACTGCAGAATCGGTGACACGGATGGTGATATCCACGAAAATGGGAACCATTGTAGGACGCATGAACCTGATGTTGTAAGGCTGGTTCTGTCTGTCCCTCAAAGTCACAAGGGTGTTGCCGTAACCTTGGATCGTTACAGGCATGCGCAAGAACATGGCATTGGCAATGTCCTCTGGTTCTCCACCAACTACCACCGGGGAAATTTCCTTGTAAGGAATACCTCTGGAGTCCTCAGGATTGGTCAAAGCATTCTGGTAGACCCGGCAGTAGGTAACGCCGTCTACGGCAATGATTGCCGAGTAAATGGCCTCAATCTGACGATAGCTGGTAAGGCTGGTGGACAACTGCTGACGCTTCCTGAGCTCATCGTCAGTTTCCTCAGGCGTACCGACTGAACTGGTGGACGTGTTTGATACGCTGTACCATCCCGCCGTAGCGGTTTGTATCGTATTGATAGAACCAACAGCAGGGTCAATCGCACCCTTTGTCGTGCATTGGAAGCGGCCTTCAACGGTTCCGTTGGTTCCAATGATATAATTAGCCATAGCCTGATAGCTGTTCGTGCCCTGTCGGTCTCCAATGAGTGAACCTTGAGTAATTAGCGTTCCCGCAGCACCAGAGCAGGTGCAAATGATAATCGTTTCGCTTCCCGGCTTGCGCACGATGCCGTTCAACTGAACAGTGCCGCTCTGACCTGCCCCGGTATTGTACAACGGGTTGAATTGTATGCTGGCGTCATAGGCCGCTTCCCAGCACTCAGACAGAGCGTTGGAAAAGATGCCTACAAGTTGAGTAAGAATTGTATCACCAGACGCATTGGCGAAAGGGAACTCACCTGTCTTCGGGTCTTTAATGGCCTCAACCCGTTCCAGCATGTCGTTGTTGATGTCAACAAGACGCTTAGGAACGAACCCTTGGGGAAGCATTCCGTATTCAAAGTTAGCCATAATTGATCCTACGCTGCAAAGGTTGAAGCGGTGACGGGCAAAGTAAGCTCTCTCACAGTGCGATCTGTAAGGATCACCCGGATGTATACAGAGAAGGTTCTGTTGCCCAGTATGTATCTGGTGGTGAGCTTTTCAATGGCCTTTACGCCTTCAGTGCCCATAACGCAACGACGAATGAGCAAGAGGACGTTGTTCTGCTGGGACATTTTGGCTCCCAACATGCCATGACCATCCTGATACCAAGGGAGCCCCGCCGTTGTGTCTAGGAACCATTCTCCCAACTCGCGAAGGAGCCTCAGCTTGAGCCTTTGCATGACCTCGTCAGACCCGGTCACTTCGCCAGGCGATAGATCCCAATTTTCATTAAGTCGGAAGTCCCATGACATATAGCGATCCTTATGCGACAGGCCCTGACGTATCAGAGCCAGATTCAACGCCAGTGTGTCTGTGAGAGGACGAGTTCTTGCCGTTGCCGTCAGTGAACGTGCCGTCCCGCTGAGTAATGTTGCCCTGAATCATGTTGCCAGATCCGCTGAGCTCCATGTTGGAGCTTGAAATGGTGCAGGTGGAGCTTGTGTTCATGGATATTGCTCCATCGGCTTGGGTGGCAACTGTACCCGGAGCCGTAGTTGTTACGGATCCACCTTTCATCGAATAGACCGCCTGTCCGTCTGTCATCGTGATGCCATCAGGCCCTAAGCTGATGTAGGACGTGCGGGTCAAGTCCCTTAGCTCAATGTTCTCAGTGTTGTAACTTTGAATAGCAACCTGATCGCTGGAAAGACCGGGAATGAAGATTACATCAGTGAGTGACCTCTTCCTTACATTGGACACTTCAGGGTCAGAGCCAACAGGAGGATTGTTAATGTTCCCAGAAGCAACGAAATTCGTTATGTCCTTATCAGCCACTATGAGCAGACCCGTGTCTCCCGGCTTCAAGGGCAGTGTGAGAAGGAATCCAGCAGTTTGAGCGCAAGGAAGAATGACAGGAACGTCGTTGATCTCAGGAAGAGCCATGTACTTGGTCTCTTGCCCAATGGTGATCTTCATGCGTTCAGTGGGCTGAACCGTGACCTTCAAGGGAGGACCCGGCTTGACCTCTTTGATGATGCAAGGTTTGGCTATGTCCATGGAATCCAACATGCGCTGAATAACCAGACGCTGGGATTCGTTAGGAGAGGTCTTTGAGTAGTCAGCCATCACTTCACCTTAACGCCTAGCTTGTAGCTTTCAATGTCCATCGTCCAGTTGGAGGAGTACGTATCCAAGTCAATTCCAATGGTATGAACACGATACGTTCCCGAGAGGCTTTTGTTCAGCTTGCTGGACACCTTCACAGAGGAGCCTACTGTGATGCCCGGCACGTACAACGCCTTAATCTTCACCCCGGTAGTCCACTGAAGAGGCCCTGATAGGATTGGGGAGATGTTAATCAGACCGCCATTGTCTCCGTTGAGCTCCACTGAGGAGCCGAGCATGAACTTGTCTCCCATGCACTTGAGGGTGCCTTCCTGCACTGACCAAGAGAAGCCGTATTCCTCTGCCAAGCGATTAAGACCGTCTTTGGTAGATCCCGCGTAGCTCCAGCCCTTTCCTCCAATGTTCCCCTCTACGCCTTGGAAGCTCTCAGAGTTCACTGTGATTCCGGGGAGGTCCTTGCCAAGCTGACCAGCGGCGGCTGAAATGGAAGTTCCAGGGCCAAAAGTAACGCTGGAGGCTCCCATAGCCAAGGCTCCAAATCCAGGGAGAACAAGGAACGACGTGATGATGTCCGCTCCTGCTCGCTCACTCTGTACGTTCATGATGGAGCCTTTATAGATGGTAGCCATGTTGGTGTTTTCCCAACCAGCTTGCAAAGTCAGCTTGGTGAGCCCTTTCTTTACTGCGTTCCTTGTGTCGTCCGAAAGGTTGTACACCTTGATGGTAGAAGGAGAAGGAAGTCCCATCAAGGTCTTCTGTATATTAGCGGATACGCGAAGACCGTTCATTGTGCCGTCACTGGCAAACTGAACAGTGGATCCCGCTGACTTGTTTTGCCATTCAGCGAGAGGCCCTAACGTAACAAGGACTTTACGTAGCCACGGTCTGTTTTCGCTGTCAGCCATTAGATTACTCGAAGAGGTTTAATAGGAGATCAATGTCAAGCAAGGGATCCCCAAGGTTGTAAGGAAAATCCTCACCTTCTGTGTACCAAAGAACCTTCAGGACCGTACCCAACGCTTCAGGGCCAGAGGGATCCTCGTTGTAAAGGGGAACGGCTAACAGGTGGATTCCATCAAACACATTCCCGTAACCTTTGAGTAAGTTGAGAGAACCTGTGACGATGTTGATTCCGTAAGCCAACGGGTTCTCATTTTCGTCAAATATGTCCAAAACCCAATGATTTTGCTGACCCATCACGTAAGTAGTACGAAAGAGGTAGCTCACCCCTGCAATTTCAGTTGTGAACTTTCTTTCGCCGTCTGAGGTCAAAGGCAGTTCGATTACAGGCATCCGCTACCCCTTCTTGATCGTATCGTACCAAACAGCGGCTTGTGACTTATCGGCGTCGCTTGCGTTGCCTGATTCCACTGTTCCGGCGTTGACTGTGCCGCTTCCAGTCTTCTTTGCTCCGCCCTTTAACTTGGTAGGAGACTTGCCGACTACGTTCAACGTGACCATGTTGGCTTTCTTGAAGACGCATTCAGCGGTGTACGCTTGTCTGAATGGTGCCGTGTGGTTAGGCGTAAACGAAATCAACACCATATTAGTGTAGATCCAGTGTTCGGTGATAACTTCTACAGGCTCGCGGCTGTTCAACATTTCGTAGAATTGGTCGAAAGCTGAAAAGTTATCACCGTTTTCACTAGTATTGGTCATCGCAATGGACACGGACAACTGTTCAGGCTGCAGGATAACGTGATCTGACACGACCGCCCCTGATTCCAAGGGTATATCGGTCATTTGAGAGGTGAAGCTGTGACTTTCCGCCTCTTTTACAGACACAGAAACGCCAGCCACCACAGAGCCTTGTCTTACAATCCCGGTGTCTTCGTTGGTGAAGACGGTAGTGGCTTCATAGTTGTCTGCTATCATGCTATCCTACGCTTGGTCCATAGGTTCCTGGAGTGTTAATCTGCGCATCAGGGTACGCTGTTTCAAGGCTCTTGAGCGCAGGGCCGATCTCGGAAGGATCTCTTACCTCAATTTTCACGTTGGCGTTCAGGTTAGACTGATTCGTTTGATTGCGGTTTGTGACGCTAGGACGAGTCTCCGTCTTAGGAATGATAACAGGCCCTTTATCAGAAGGGACAGACTGTTGCATGGTGGTGGAATTTCTTGCCAACTCCTTGCCCGCCTCTTCCAACTGAACCCTTGCGCTGACGTTCTTAGGAGCAGAAGAGGATGCCGTATTCGCATAAGGATTGTAGTTGCGCTGAGGCGTATCCCACCATGCGGGATTTTCTTCCTTTTTGGGAGATTCTGGCTTGCGCTCTACAGGACGCTTGACTTCCCCGTAAGGATTGTAGTTGCGTTTGTTCGGTTCCGTTTGCTGATACGGATTATAGTTGCGCTGAGTCTGGTCTTGTGGTTGTTCCTCGCCTTCTTGGGGCTTGGCATACGGATTGTAATTGCGTTGCTGTCCGTCCCAATTGTACTGGCGAGTAGGCGGAGGCTCTTGATCTTTACCTTCGTTTAGGTCCTCCAGTCCAAACAGTCTCCTCGCGGCTCCAATAGCTTGATCCACTTTGGTGACGATGGTCTCAACGACCCCACCAATGCCGCTAGCGATCTTCTGGAGCAGCTCCCACATAACTCCAGCCGTTTTAGTCACCAACTCAAACGCCACAACTACGACGTTCTTGAGCAGGTTAGCCAAGTTCGGGAACTTTTCTTGAAAGCTGTCTACTAGACGACCAATGATGGAGTCTTTGCCTTCCAAGAAGGCAATGAAGTCTTCAAAGGCCGCACTGAGGGCAATGACTGCGCCTACGGCTAAACCAAAAGCGGCTATTGCGGGGGCAAAATAGGCCACCAGCAGGACTAGCGCACCCTTAAGGAGCTTTGCCCAGTCGGTTGCCTCCCACAACTTCTTACCGAAGTCTCCAATAGGCCCGAGAGTTTCCTTGAACCAATCAACGAGCTTCTTGCCGTCTTCCCAGAGCTCATTGAAGACCCTTCCAAGGTTCTCAAGGAACTTGGTGGTGTTACTTGCGACCCATTCCTTATTGACGTTTAGCCACTCCTTGAAGGAAGTGACCAGTTTGTCAATCATAGGAAGCGTTCCGATAGCGATAGTAGTCCCAAACGCTCGCAATTGAGTCGTGAGGGACATGACGCTTGTCTTTAGCTGAGCTGCCCGCTTCAGGTCTTCCGGAGAAATAACTGCGCCCACGGCGTGGGCTTCCTTGCGCAAGGCCGCGATACCTTCACGGCCTTCACGCAAGAGGCGAACAGTGTCAGGTGAGATGCCAATGGCGTCACCCCACATATTCGCCTGGGGAACACTCATGCCCTTGAACGTATCAGCCCACGATTCAAGCGAGCGACCCGTCCACATGGCTTGCTTCTGCATCTTAGCGAGGTCACTTTCAACGGCACTCGCGGAGACGCCTACGCTCTTTGCAGCATAAGCCCATTCCTGAAGGGCGTCAGTGCTGACGCCAGTGGTTTCAGATACCTTCTGGATGGATGCCGCGCTGTTGACTGCCCCGGCTACGAATGCAGTAAGGCCAGTAGCTGCCATTGCGAATCGCTTTGTCGCCTCTTTGACAGTCGCAACAACGCCATCAAGACCCTTTTTATAGGTGTCTACTGCCTTCTCGCTTCCGTCACCGAGAACAGTACTCAGTACTGTGACTAGTTCGTCTACAACAGCCATACTAACCTTCCTGCATTACTCTTACGTAGCTCGTGGCGTAATCTTCCCAGTCTGCACACTTCATCAAGAATACAACGTCTTTCAACGACAGCGTCCCGTCAATGAGCTCCTTATAGGTGCAAAGACCATGTCTAAGGAGCCGATTGACTAGGATCACGTCCTGATGGGAGTCAGGTACTGGGACGCTTATACCTACCGTTGCGGGGTGGAGTTTCGTACGGCTGTACTCAGCCCAGAGGGAAAAAAATCCCTCACCTGTTCAAAGACAGCCAACGCTCCCGCAACAAAGAGGTCTTGAGGGTTTTGGTTGAACCAAGAATGGAACACAGCTTCGTTGCTGAGGGGTTCCTGCTCAGGCGTATACGAACGTTTGAGGGCTTCCTTCATGAGCGCGCTGAGTTCCGACGCTTCAACGACGCTGAGAGCCTTAGCAATGGCGTCGTAGTGCACTTCACCTTCACCGCAAATAGAGACGAGGGCTCCGCCAGCGGCCTTAAGAACACGGCTCCCAAAGTCAATTGCTTCCATGGGAGGCAGGAGGTCGAACTTATACGTTCTACCGTTCACCTTGAACTCACCCATTCCCGACTTGAGGTCTCTCATTTACCCCTCCACAGTCAGGTTGGTGATGTCGTCTTCAGCCGTGGTCAGGGTGAACTGCAATCCGGCCATCTGCTTGTCGCCAGTGGCAAGCTGACCGGGACGGCTGATATAGGCGTTGGTCATGGTAAGCAGGATGTTGGCTCCGGTTCTGGCTACAACGGTCACACCAAGGCCGCCGTTCTCCTGCCGCAAGCGCAGGTTGTTCAGGAAGGCAATGGAGCGGGAAGTTTCCTTCAGTGTGAACTGAAGGGTAGAGCCCTGATTGGTGGCAATGTTGATGCCCGCGCCGTCAGTGCCTTGCGTTTTGGCGACTTCGCCGCCGTCAAAGGTGTACGTGATGGTAGCACCTTCAAACAGGTCGTAGATCTGGTTGCCGTCCACGACGATACTCGTGGAAGCCTGATTATAAATGGTACGCATTCCTGCTTCTCCTTAGTTGTAAACAGTGACGTCAATGGCGACGGAGTGGAAGGCTCCGGCCTCATACGCCACAATAGCGATAGGGGGAGCAACACGATTTGCCCGCTCTGAAGTCGTTGCGCTGTAGATCGGAGCCGGAGTAATCGTGCATGCCGGAAGAGTCGTGTAACCCGTTTCGTTATCGGTCGTTTCCTCTTCACGATCAGCGAAAGTGCCGTTGCGAATGTAACGGTTATTGATCTTCGCTGCGGCAGAAACAAGAAGATCCTGTCCGGCGGAGGTGTACTTCACCTTCTTGTTGCGCATGAACACGTTGAACACTTCAACCTGAAGCTCTTCCTTGTAGTTGGAGAGGTTCACATGGCTGTCCGTGAACCACGAATCAGCCGACTGTACGCCTTCACGCACGACAGAGGAAGAGTTGCCCATGGACACGTAAGTGTTGATGCGGCGAGCCTTAAGGGAAGAAAGCTGAGTTTCCGTGAGCGGAACAGTTTCAATCCCGGTGAGCTGCTTGAACTTCATGGTCAGCGTGGAGTTCTCCAGCGCGTAGTTGACCGACAGAGCCAAGGCCGCGTAGGACACGTCCGGATACACCTGCGGATTGTTATGGTACATAACCGAGGTCTTGATGTACCCCTTGTTGTGGGCATAGAACCCGATGTTGGTCGTGTCCGCAGTATTGTATGCCTGAACGCTGTTGGTGCAGGCAGAGAAGTACGCCTGATCCTGAGCTTCTGCCCAGTCAGCGAAATCCTTCTGATCCTGCGTATCACGATACTGCCGATCCAACGTCCATGCGAACACGCTGCGACCCGCGCAACGAGCGGCGGTCTGAATGAGAGCCACTTCAGAAACGAGGCCGCCCGGAGTGTAACCATCGATACGAGAAGCCGCCGTGCTCTGGGTAAGAGCCAGAATTGCGGACAGGTCGGTGATAGACGAAGCAGAGGACGCGTAGCCAATCGTGACGCCTTCGCCCTTCTGGTTCGTAGAGATCACAATAGACTGACCGCTCACTTCCACAAGGCCGTTGGAGCCGATAGCCGCCGTAAGGATCTGAGCCACTTCATTGAGAGTCAGACTGCTCCCATAGGTGGCGAAGTTGAGTCCATGCAGATTCAACGTTACTCCGTTCATGTCGAGGGTCATGGCTCCGTCCGTTACATTGTACAGATCAGCCAAGGTAATCTCGCCAGAGGTGAGCTTAGCAGGAGTGGAAGCCTGTCCTTCCGCAATGGACGCTCCCGTGGCGGAAGTGAGCTTGAGAAGCGTGCTCACATCAGTAAACTCAGTCGGAGTTCCAGCGTAGCTAATATCAGCTCCATCTCCGATAGCGTTTGTAGTGATGGTAACACTTTTTCCGTCAGCGTTGGCAACAGTGTTAGCAAAAGCCGACATCTGAGCATTCAACTGACGGGTCACGTCAGCCATTGTCGGGTTCAGGCCAAAGGTCAGGTTAGCGACAGTGTAGGAGGTGTCGCCCACGCTGATAGTGAAACCACCGTTCTGAACGTTGGCAAGATTGCTCAGCGTAATGGAACCAGACACAAGAGCGCCGTTGGTCGGAGCTGTAAACACGCGACCGATGCACATGGTCTGAGGACGGTCGGAACGGTTGAAGAACGCCTGAGCCGCGAATATGGCCTCAGAGTTCTCGGGAACCGCGCCTTGCACAGCGTCAAAGGTGGAAAAGAACTGCACTCTGTCATTGCCGGGAGGGAAAGCCACACCGGGAGTAACAAAGCACATCATCGTCATATCCGTCGCAGTTTCGGCGACAGAACGAGACAGGGACACAGGAACGTCAAGGGAACGAGGCAAACTCGTCTTAGCGCAACTGACTACGGGCATACCGGCTTCTCTCCAGGGATTGTGATTTCAATGCCGTTAACATTCCACTTCGATTTATCGAAGTAGTCTGCTGGATACTCTCTGTTGAAGAGGGCATAAAAATAAAAGTTGAAGTAGCTTCTAGGCTGAATTGCGCCATTGTAGTAGGCGCTAAGATCTTGTATTCCACTCGTACCCGAATAGCCAAGAAGCTTCCATAGATCAAAAGCCCTTGCTGAAGAGCCCAATGACAAGCGAGCGTTTACCGCACTTTCAAGTGCGCTAGGTCCTCTAAAAGTCACCTGCACTTCGCACAGGGAAAGGTTTATCAGGCTCTCAATCGGGCCAGTATCAGGAGAACATGAGAATGTTCCTCCTGGATCCTGACGCATGACCTCGATATTTCTCCACCACAAGGTGATGTACAATCCCTTTGGCGGTCTCGTTCCTGCCTGAGTTTCAACAAGAACTCTGTTGGGTTCAGGATCCCATCCAAAGAACGAGTCAAAGTAGTCCTTAAGAAGGACATTGACCATTTGAGGAGTGAGTTGAATAACATCGCTCATGTGAAGTACCTTACGCAGTGGTAGATATGCTTATTGGTATTCCCCATCATGAACCCTGTTCCCCTGACCTTGAACTTGAACCCTTTGTACAGCACGTAATCTTGACGGTGTTCCAGTCCTTCCTCGTTTACATCAGAATAGAACAGCTCCTTGTCCGTTGTAACGGAGATACCGCCAGACGAGGAGTTTCCGTCGGAATAGAATTCAAGCTGCTCTATAGTAAGGGCTAACACGATTGCCCTCAGCGGTTCAGGCTCTCCAATCTGCTCTTCTTCCCATACCCCGTCCACGTGTTTTCCGACACAATGAACAACCTGAACAACTTTGGAGAAGGCTCGCGTGACCTTGTCGAAATTCATAGGTATCGCTGTCATGACTTATCCCTCACCATGTGAGTTGCCCTATTATGCATAGTCATCGTGTCGATGAGAGGAACGTCAGATCCCTTCCTCTCAATGGTGGCCTTGGAGTTAGGTTGCCATTCGCCTTCCGTAATGGCCTTTCGTACGTCTTCAGCGGCGGCTAGTCCGGCAACCTCTAGAACCTTTTCCAACGTCGCGTCTCCGCTCAGCAGTTTAGGCCCTAACTCTTCCATTACTTCTTTGTACGTCTTTTTCATGTATTGAGAAGCCAAGTCCATGAATGCACGTCTGGGAACACCTAATCCGTAGTTGTTCTTCAACGCGACTTCAATAATCGAGGCTTCATCGTCATAGTTGGGTTCAGGAACCCCAAGTCCCGAAGCGTCTACGGGATAGCCCACTGCAACCTCCTTCTTGTCCGCGTACTTTAAGGCAGACTTGATCTTACGGAGGGCTTCCATGGTCTGGACAGGCTGTCGTTTCAACTTCAGGATCGTTTTCATATCAGTACCCTGCGTTCACAGGAGGCCATTGCAATGAGTACAAGAAGCGACCAATTGGTCTGCCGCCAACAATATCAGCGGCTGGTATCCAAGTGCTGATGAGTGCGAGCAGTTGGAGTCCGTATTTGGTTCCCGCTAAGTCGACGGTGAAAGGATTGTCTCCCATCACCAATGACAGAGGAGCGGAACCTTGGGAAAGAGAACCAGTGGCGGCTGAGATGTTAGTTCCTACTTCAGAGGAGCTTTGATCCTTCATCCCTCCCTCGGTATACACCTCACCAAGGTCATACAAGGTAGTCAATCGATGCGCTGTAAGAAGCCCTACAGCCAACTGGAACATAGGGCCGAACGAACATTCACGCAAAATAGCTACACTCGTTGTACCCGACGTATTGACTGACATGGACGGAACACGAGAAAACTCCGGGTAGAACTCCAAGAACTTTTCGTCTACAAACGTCAACTCACCGTCAACGCATGTTACTATCCCGTCCATTGGGATAGGCTTCTTAGAACAGTTCATGGTCACACCTGCATTGTTTCCTTGGTCTTTCTAGGCTTCCCTCTGGAAACCTTTTCGTTCTGGGGTTCGGCGAGCAGTTCAGCAGGGGGCTGAGGCCCTTTCACCTTGGCAGGTGCCGCATAAGGATTGACCTTTTCCCCAAACACCAACACGCCCATATCCATCAGCTTCTTGACGGTTTCAACCTTCTTGAGGGCTTCAAGAGCTTCGTTCGTGCTGTTATCATCCGGAAGGGTCACAAAACCCATAGGCGGGATCAGGTAGTGCTTTTCTCGGATGCAGATGGTACGAGGGGTTTCAGAGCGATTGCCGATAATCATTGCGTCTCCTTTGGAGAAGGGCTCCCAGTCGCCTAGGAGCCCTTGATGTTTTAGATGCCGTCCACGTAAGCCATGGAGCCCTGCTGACGAACATGGTAGGAGCCGAACTTGTTTTCGGCGTACCATGCAACAGCGAGAGGCTTCGGCTGAGGCTCGCTGAGCTGATAGGGCAGGGGGAAGGGCAGGATCTGGTTCTCCTTGCGGCGATCCATGATGACCATGCGGTCAGAACCGCCCGCGCCCGCGCCTTCAAGGTAACGAGAGGGAATGATTTCCAATTCCCGCCCGGTCACGCGATACATAACGTTGTTGGTAACAACGTAGTCGATCACGTTGACGGCGATGCCAGTGCCGCTGGAGGCGCTCGTCGCGCCGATAACCATAGGCATGTTGGTGATCTGGGCGAACTGCTTCAGGGGAAGGAAGATGGTGGTCGGCTTGAAGATCGTGCGGCTGTTCTGCCACAAGAAATTCAGGGCCGAGTTGATATCGCGAACGATTTCAACGCCGTTCTTGTCTTCCCATTTGGTGGAGGCCGGGACAGCGGAAGAGGCTTCCGGAGTCATGACCGTCAGGCCGGGATAGTTGATCCAGCCGTTGAAGCCAAGGTCGGGAGTACCGAAGATGATGCTCAGTTCCATCAGGTTGTCACACGCTTCGCGCATGGCACCACCAAGATCCTGAGCCAGATTGCCGTTCACGCCGAAGCTGTACTGGCGGGCATCTTCATTGGTAACTTCCGCGCCAACAGCGGCATAGGCGATAGGTACCTGAACGGCACCCATGGATTGACCTACCATCGGGATATCGTTGTTCGGGCCGTGGCCGATAAAGGCCGCCGCGCCGTGACGGTTGCGGCTCATGTAGGCGTAGGACGTTGCGCCGGGATTGATGTCGCTGTAGATCTGCTCTTCGAGAACGATGTTGTACCATTCACGGTCAGGATACAGGACGTCATAGAACTGGCTGTCCAGTTGGGTGGTAAGCTCAAACGCAATATCGGCGGCAGTGACGTTGCACGCCGCGCCGCTGGTAGGAGCAGCGTTATTGAATCTTTTCAGGCTCATTCTTCATCTCCTTAGAGAAGCTCAACGAGAGCGATGTTGTTGCAGGGAGCTTCTCCTGCGGTGAACGTCCCGAGGAAACGCGCTCCGGTAAGAAGCACAGTGTCTTCGCTGGTGCCAGCCGAGCCCGCCGTGACAGTGGCTCCGGCGGCGGAAGTGAGACCAAGGATAGCCGAAGCATCCGTGGCCTCCTCAGTCGTAGGAGCAGACGCAAACGTGATGGTGGCAGATGCGCCAGTGGCGGTCGTGGTAAGCACAACGCCGTTGCCGACCGCTTTGACGGTGACAGGCACAGAGGCCGTGGTGATAGCGGTCTGAAGGATGGTGGCAACGTCGCTCACGGTATTGACCGAGCTGAAGTTCAGAGCCGCAACCTTGTAGAGCGTGCTGGCAACAGTGATGTCAAATCCACCGTTGGTGACGGCCTTAACGTCATTCACAGACAGGGTGCCGCCATTCAGAGAGCCGGGGGTAGGCGTAGCCGTGCCAGTGATGGGAGCGGCAGAGAACGCGCCAATTTTCAGGCCAGCATTTTTGGTATCGCGAACGATCCAGTATACCGGACCACCAAACACAGTGGAACCCTGCGCAAGCTGAACCCAAATACGAGCCCCGGCGCGGTCACGACGAGCGTAGTTCGCCATGTCTTCAAAGAAGTAGCAAGCTTCACCATTGGAGTTGGTGCGCATGAACTGGTTGCGAACCACGATGCCCGCGAAGGACTCGTCGGTAGCGGCGCTGTCCGGAGGCATCACGATGTCATAGTTGAGGCCGGGACGGTTGCTGCGAACGGTGGGATTCACCATGACGCCGATGCCAGCCGTAAGACCAACAGTAGCGTCCACAGGGCCGACAAACGCGCTGTCAACCAGATTGATGTCCGAGGCGTTGGCGAGCATGCCCGCGAGAGCAGTCGCTTGCTGATCAAAGTACTGGAACTGAGCGAAGCCCCTCTGAGGAGTGTAAACCATTGCTTACTCCTTCTCGCTCTTGCGACGAGCATTGTTGAGGCGCATGGGACGGAGAATTCTGTCCAGAGAGCCCTGCGCTTTGCTGTTATTGATCTGAGCGGAAGCCCCGCCCATGACACGCTTATTGGCACGCTTCTGCCGGATTTCAGCCTGGCGAGCAAGGGATTCGAACGCGCCGTCAATGGCGTCCTGAGTCCACTTGGAGAGATCTTCGGCAGGGACACTCATGGCGTTCTGAACGATGATCTTGCGGCGGTTGGCGAAGGTCTTCGCCTTGGCGCACTCGTTCTTGACTTCTTCCTTTTCCTTCTCTTCGATCACTTCGTTTTCGATAGCGTCGTCGAGAATGGCGTCTTCGGCTTCAGTCTGAGCGGCAGCTTCCTGCGCCATAGCTTCCTGGGTTTCCGCGCTCATAAGGTCGTCGATAGTGGCCTTCTGCTCCTCGATGGTCGCCATTGCCGCATCGTACTGGCTCTGGAGGTCGTCCAACTGAGCCTTGATGCTTTGGGCTTTTTCCACCGCTTCCGCGAGCGCATCAGCGTTGAAGGTCTTCTGATCTTCAACCATCTTTTCAGCTTCGGCCGCGTCGTCCTCGTTATTGAACTTGTAGTCGACACGACGGTTTCCGTACTGTCTCTGAAGGACTTTCATTCCCTTCTCCTTTGTTTGTTTATGATTAACAATACGGACGTTTGGTCCGCACCGACCTGCACCTTCAGGGAGCAAGAGAACATGGTTAAACCTCAGATTGGTCTGGACTGCCCCAAAAGGCTTGCCCTTGTAAACCCCTTCCTTGGAATAACAATCCCCGTCGTAGGCAGACGAAATTTCAACCAGATCGCCACTCTTGATCTTCTCAATCGCTTCCTTGTCGGTAATGAGAAGGTCAGTGACAACGTAGCCGCCTTCGACTCGGGGAGTCCCTGCTACCGAACCAACGGTAAGCCCGTCTTTAGTCGTGTTCTCAGGTGTTCTCCACACATGATCTTCGACGATAACGGGCTTGCCTTCCAATGACTGGAGAGCTTCATCAGTAAACTCTTTTACAGGGATGTACTGCCCCACGAGCCCTTCAGCGTTCTCCTTGGCATCATCAGGCGATTCGGCTTTAAGATAGGGAAATACCCCATCAGCCAAAACTCTGGCCGTAACCCTAAGCATGCCGTCGGAGTCGATTCTCCAGTTCTGGAACTTATATCTGTTAGAATACCGCATGACGTTAGCCTCGCAAGTTGAGTGGACGTATGTTGAGTCCTTTTATTTTCTTAACAACCTTGTTCACTTCACCCTTGAGCTTAGACTGCTCTTCAGCAGTTTTGGCAGACAAGAGCTTTGAGTACAAGGATTCCAATGTCTTCGCTTCTTTAGCGGCTGACTTAATCAGCGTCTCAACTTGCTTGCGGTATACCTTACTCACGGGTTCGGGAGGCGATAACTTGGGTTCGCTTTTGGGAGCAGGTTGAGCCTTTACAAGATCAACCGTGACATACGTCTCTCCTCCCTTCTTGGTCACCGAAGAGACCTTGATATTCGAATCCCGACCCAAGATAACTTCATTGTTGGAGTTTATGTCCGCCTCACCAGACAGATTAGCGGTCTTGGTTCCCTTAGGAACATTAATCTCCAATACCACGCCGCCCTTCTTAGGTTCTCCGTTAGCGGCGTCTTGTGCGTACTCTTTAGCCTTGTTCTTATCAACACTGGTGGACATGAACGCCTTATCGTTGAACGTGTCCCCTACCTTAGCTGACGCCAACTTCTTGGCAAAATCAGAATCTGCAGAGATGCCCCGGTAAACCGTAGTATCTGCCGTGGTGGGTTTGGAAGAGGCAATTACCTCGTCCAAGTGCCTTACTACCTTCTTGTCCTTTTCACTGAGCTTACCTTTTCGCAGTCCGTCGTTGACTGAAAAGGAGTTGCCAGTATATTCCATCAGGCTGTTGATGTGATCCAATGAAACGTCGTTGCTCATGGGCGGAATGGCCTTAGAAGGCTCCGTCTTGGCTTCCTTCTTAGACGAAGCTCCGCCTTTCAACTTTGAGCTGCTCCCTCCGGAACCGGACTTGGAGAAGGCTACTCTTTTCATTGCAGTTTCAACTTGCTATAGTCAATCTTGGGATTGGCATGGCACCTACACCGTATAGGCCAGCCCGGATGTCCATCGTCTGGAGGCTCGTCCCAACGAAAGATCTTGCCCTGACGAATGTAATGATTTCCATGCAGTTTGGTCGGCTTCGGATACAGACCAGTAGGGTCGCCAACGACTCGCTGATCCCTTGCCGTTTGCCAGTAGTACTCTTCTATTCCGATTGACGTTTGGCGCGTCTGAGTGACCATGCCGTGCATTTTGTTGGTCTGGTCTACTGCTATCAGCTTGGCTCGCTCATACGTTATTTTCGTAAGCTCTTGGATCTCAGCAATAAGACCGCGGCCTTCAGGCAATCGCTCTTGCTGGTATGTCTTCATCACGGCTTCCTGGATCTTATCGTAATAGATCTCAGGAACGGTGGTGATGAGGTGAACAGCTTGAGCTCCCATTAGCTCAGCGGTCTCCCTTATAGCGTCATTGTCAAAGATGGAAACGAAAGGCACCCCAAGAGCTTTAGCCAAGCTCGCTTGGAGCTTCAGTCTGTCACGCTCTGAAACAGCATGAACCCAACGTCCGGCTATGCCTCGTATGGAAGGCCCTAAGACTCGTCTCCATTTCTCTTTGTTGCTTTGAAGCGCATAAGCGGCTGCCGCCGGGCCGGGTCTTGACTCAAGCCATGGAACCATGCTCATGAGATCATCAACCATAGGCCCAACGAGCTTCTGCAACTCAGCGTATAACTGACGAGCTTGCCGTACAGAGCCGCCTACTCCACTAGCTCGGATTGGTCTGTTGGGTCGTCCCCGCCGGGGTGAACCCGCGACTTGAATAGGCATCCTTGCCCTCCAGCAAATCCCCAGTATCAAGATCAGAGCCTAACAACGCCTCTTCAGCCTTGAGCTTGGTCTCATAGATCTCTCTAGCGTTCAGTTCGTTCACTGCTGTTTCAGCTGAAATAAACCCAGCCTGATACATAGAGACCACAGCGCGAGTAATAATCTCATCACGAGTCGCTTGCTGAACCGCGTCAAGGTTCCAAAGGGGCTCATACGAGAGAACAAGGTTGGCTGACTTGCGTTTCCATTCTTCATAGCCAAACACACTCGGGCCAATCCAATCCAAACAACGTTGTTCAGCGGGTTTCCGCGTATTGTTTATGATCGAGTCGACCATATCGTAATAGTTACGCGAGTCGCCTTCGCCAGTCGCATTCAGGCCACCTGCCGACGAACCCAAGAACCGAGTAATCGGTATGTCAGACGCCGCCGCAAGGAACTGCGTATAGGTGACGAGAAGCTCAGGGACAGAACCAAAGGAAGCCGAGAGCGACTCCACCTTAACATCCTTTCCGTCCACCAATGCGGCATTGTAGACCGAAAGCTGGCGAGCTACTTCTTGCAGTTTCCCTTCCGCACCCGAATCCAACGCTTTGATGTTACGCAGATTCTCAACCGAAAGGATGATAGCTGAAGCCATGTTCACAAGCTGATAGGCCGCTTGCTGAGTACCCAACGACCTGCAAAGTACGTCATAGAGCGGGGCAATCTTACTCTCGCCGAACCCCAAAGGATTGTACCTGAAGTTCTGCATGAGACGCTGGCTGTTCCTTCCGAAGAGCGCATTGCCGTCAAGAACAACCATGCGAGAAGCGTCCACCTCTATCCCATCAATGTTGAGGCTGTCCACCCGATCGTAGTCAGGCTGGAACGGATCCCAAGTGACACGAGATCGGGACAGCTTGGAAAGGTCGATCACGTTGAGGGCTTTAAGGTCTCCCTTCATCAGGTTCTGCTGATTCAAAGGCTCACTGAGCTTTTCTCCGTCTTGGAGCAACATGACACCAAGGATGACTGAACCACCAAGCAGGCGTTCCTGCTTCATGGCACGACGCAACTGACGTTCAACACCAAGGTCTTCCCATGCCCTCGCAATCATCAGCTCGTCTTCGGGAGCCAGTCCTTCTCGAATGGTGGGCTTTCGCATAGCGTCGTCCACCGGAATGTCAATGATCTTTCGCACTTCCCATGACGTCTCATAAAGGTTTACATACGTCTGGTACCGAGCGAGAAAGTTATTATTGTAGTACGGGGAGAGAGACGTGAATCCCGTGACCTGAGTCGCTCCCCTGTCATTCGTCGTACCTGCGCCGCTAGACCCGGTAACGAGCGTATTGTTCGTCCTGGTTCTATGGGGACGGCGGGAAAATCCCAAAGACAAACGAGATCGCGACATCTTACCACCTACAAACTGACATTTCCGCCAGCGTCTTTGTATAAACTTACAGCCATCGTGAACGCATCACAATGGTCGTCATGCGCATGTGACATATCCCTAGCGAACGCGGCGGCTTCTTCCATCAGAGCGGCGGCTCCTGGAGTCACATTCACGACCGTATCCTTGTCTATCCGCACCGGAACATTCCCCAAGGGGAGGAACACCTTGCCTCCATGGACGAACCACGAGGCCTCTTGCATCCTTGCCACCTTGTCTGATGGGAATGAGAACTTGTTAGGATTCCATGCAAAGGCGGGCAATCCCGTATCGCTCAGCGTCTGCTCCAACGGAGTCCCACTCGCCTTGTCTTCTATCCAAAATTCCCTCGGCTTGTCCATCACGTTGTAGAACAACTTGGAATTGAGCAGCAGCTTAGGGAAGTCCCACCTGCCATACATGGAGTCAATGAAGTAAAGCCCGCTCTCCGTTCCTTCCCAGCACTGCACAACCGATTGGTCGTTATCGTCATGCTCTTTGTACGCCGTGTCCGCCGTGATGTACCTAAGACCTTTGGGCGTATACTGCGCGGGATCATAAAAGTTCCACCATGGAAGCTTGATGATGTTACCGCCCGGAATAAGAGGCGACTGCTGGTACTGAGCGAAGAACGTCGTTGGTGCAACTACTTTCAACGTCTCCAGATCGTCCTTAGACAGCGTAATAGGGTTCAGCACCTCATTGTCATTAAGGGCGGGGAACGAAATCAAATGCCAGTCGTCAGGCTCGTTCTTAAGCAACCATCCCGCCAGATCGTCCACGTGCAATCGTTGCATGATGAGAATGAACGGCGTGTTATGGGCGTTATTGCGTCGTGACTTGAGCGTATTCAGGTAGTATGAGATGCAATTCTCTCGTCTAACACGAGACTTGGCATCGTCAGCCTTGAGCGGGTCGTCAATGATAATCGCTCCGCCAAAACCCTTGCGAACCTTACCTGCACCAAACCCTGTAATCGTCCCTCCCAAGCCAACGCCATAAACAGCTCCTCCCGCTGTCGTCTTGAAGAAGTTCTGCAATTCTCGAGACTCGCGGGAGATTATCGTTTCGGGGTACTGTGCTCTGTGCCACTCGCTAGACAGGATGCGGTGAACCGCCATTGTATTCTCAGTTGCCAGTCCTGCCGTTGCCGAAGTGAGGATAAACTCACAATCAGGCGCAACCTCAGCGAGGCACCAGCTAACAAAGCCCTGCGAAGTGAACGTCGTCTTAAAACAGCGAGGAGGGACGTTTATGATCAGGTTCTTCTTCCCATTGGGAAGCTCACCCATTACGCACATCTCTAGTGCTTCGCATAAGCGATGCTCGTACTCCAGATCTACAAACGCTCGCTTCTCCTCGCCTGCAACGCGATCACAGTAATCGAACAGAGAGTGAATCATAATGGTTCCCCTAGGCCCCGCCTACATGCAAATGGATTCCCTCACTTACACATAGATCTAGGGGAACCTCGCTCTTGGAGACGCTGAGCGATGCGTGGCTTGCGCCTATTTATAAAGATCGCGCACATCCAATCCAACATGGGAAAGCGCGAGTCTTAATCTGCATTCAACCTTCTTGCGGTTATACGCTCTGGAAGGGCTCATCTTGTTCTCAGCGGCACATTGGGCTTGGCAAGCCTCAAACTCCTCGTTCGAACAGTTCTCGCATATCTTTTGGATATTCGCGATATGACACGCCCACTTCAGAGCTTCCAGTAATTTATCTTCCATCACTACTGCGGTCTCCCCTTCACCTCACCCATTCCATACAATGTCTTGAAGACCTTCTTCTGGATAAAGTCAAATGTCTTCTGACCGCCTACTCCCGCCATTGCAGCCACCAGCAAATGCGTCTCAGGCAGATTGTCAATGTAAGGCAAGTACGGAATCGCCAATGCTGAAACGAACGCGGCGGCTGAGCCTATTGCGAAAATCGAGATTGCTTCACTAACGACCCGGAACCAAGGACGTTTGTTCATTATCTCGGAGGAATGGAGAATGATCGCCATAACTCCTCCCGTGAGCATAAGGGGAACAAGACGTTTGATGATGGAGATATAGTCTGCTGAAAAAGGTTCGTTCATTACTTATCTCCATCACCAAGTCTCAGAATTCGTCTGGCCGTTTTATATCGGCCAAAGCCTTAATTTCTTCGAGCGTGATTTCATCTTTGTCCCACGCTTCGATCAGCTTCTTAACGGCGGGAACGCCAATCTGAATTGCCAGCAACAGGATCTCAAGTACTGCATTCTTATCGAGCTTGCTCATGCTAGTTCCCCATTACCGGAAGGTTGATCCATGACTTTGTAACGTGATCAGTGAACGGAGCCGCCCGTGCATTAAAGTTCTTGTGAACCGTACTCCCGTCGGCAATGGCGGTCGTCTTCAGCTCCTTCGCGTCCACCCCAAGCTGAATGGCCTTCTTGATGAACTCGTTGAAGCCTTTGGTCACAATATCAACCTTCTGCTCCAGCAAGGCTCGCTTGTCATCCTTGTTGAGGCCCTTGTCAGCCTCGTTGAGCTCAGCATAGGTCGCAAGTGCCGAAACTGCAATCAAATATGAGTCAACGTAAATGAGAGCCGCGTCTTTGAGCTCTCCGTACTTATCGTCCGACAATGATCCACGTTGGTGCATCGCGCTTGCGCTCTGCATGACCGCGTAGTACGTTACCTTGGAGGACTCAAGGACTTTGTAGGAGTTCAACGCTACCTCGTCCTTGGTGCATCCCGACGCCATGCCGTTAAAGGCAATCAGTGCGAAAAACATCACGAACGAATAGAACCATCGTGCGACCGTACTCAAGGGCTTCATACGTCCTCCCATTTCTTTCCAGTGTAGCCTGTCCACCATTCACGAACATCGAATCCGGGACAGAACTTGTTGGCGTAATCCTGATGCCCATGCAGACCTGCATGAGGATATTCGGACTTCAGCTTAAGCAGAAGCGTATACAACGACTTGTACTGTTCAGGAGTGTAGTTCACGCAGTTAACAGTCTTGCCGTCCTTCTTGCTCAGGCCACCTGCCAAACAAATCCCAATGGAGTTCGCGTTGTGATTGAGCACATGGGCTCCGATAACGCTCACGTCACGGCCTTTCTCTACGGTTCCATCACGACGAATGACGAAGTGATAACCAATGTCCTTCCATCCGTTTTCATCGACGTGAACCTTACGGATCTCCTTCACGCCAATGTCCATCGTGTCATACGTGGCAGCACAATGAACGATTAAATCGTTAATTTTCCTCACGGCGCATTCTCCTGAGTTCCTTCAAGCGTTCAGACGCGGCACGCGCCTTCTTAGCGTAGTCATCAGTGGACACGAACACGTTGGTCTGGACTCCAGCGTCCTTGCTACTCCATTCGGAAGGCCACTTGCGTTCAAGCAACATCATAGCCGTCTTGGTATTTCCGTTCTCAGTCGCTCTCACGATCGTTGTCAAGCACGTCTTCTTAAGGATAAGATCCGACCTGCGTTCAATCTTGAGAAGTTCAGCGTGACGACGCCTGTCCTGAACGTTTCCTCCAAGCAACAGACTCTTCATCCGCTCCGAAGAAATTCCAATGAGTCCTGCAGCGTCTTCGCTTGACAAGCCAAGGGAACGATACTCAGCATACATCTCAAGGAACTCATCAGTCAATATATCATCATCGCTGAGCGTGGAGTTCGTCGCTCTCTTGCGATTAGCAATCGAATAGACGTACTCCTTCTCAGCGTCGGTAAGTCCGCCCTCATACAATAGGTTGTAGAGGTTCTCGGCTATAGATGAGTTGCTCTGGTTCTCGAGCCAAGAGAAGAGAGCATTAAGATCACGGGGTTCTTTCATAGAAACCATTATGCACCATTCCGAGCGGAAAAGCAAGCATTTTGTTGGGGGCAGGGCGGGACGGGGCAGGGCGGGACGGGGCAGGGCCTGTCTCTTATACACATCTGACGCTGCCGACGATACTCCTTGTGTAG
>OJPW01000347.1_pt1 | contig 43543 bp, 40 predicted proteins | sample 1598571 | NCBI WGS metagenome assembly OJPW01 (sample SAMN03922493, study PRJEB24848) | human gut metagenome | isolation source: stool sample | host: Homo sapiens | place: Germany | collected 2011-05
TTCCGTGACCCTGCCTACTACACCTGGCGGCAGAGCACGCAGTTCAAGTTCTAGGGTAATTTAAAAGTTAAACTGCTCTGACAGCTGCGTGAGCAGACGTTCGCTACGGAGGCGTAAGCGCAGTTTACCTGTGCGGTTAAACGCCGAAGTAAGCGTGCCTTAAATCTGCTCCAGGGCATTACGCGCTTGAAATACGACAGGGTTTTGAAGGCAAATCCTTGCCGCGCACGATGAGATGCAGGCGGTTTTGCCTGTCGCAAGCGAAGGCTGCAAGCGTTGCGCTCTGGAAAGACACTGATTACCAATGGAGCCACCCCGGCGCGCCGGGGTGGCTCAGCAAAAGAGGTCCGTCATGATTCCTGATCAGCAACTGATAGTTGATTTCATCAGCACAAAGAACAAGACCAAGTTTTACTTCAAGGACTTTCTGGAAATCTTTCCTGACAAAGGGCCGCGTGAAGTAAAAAAACTTCTTACGGCCATGGTCCAAAGCGAAATTATGGAATTTTGGTCCTCAGGCAGTACCACCATGTACGGACTCAAAGGGGCTGGAAAGCAAAGTCAGGCAGAAGGTGAAGGCTAGGGCCGTTTCCTGCCCCGCCGCCTGACCAGGCAAGTCTGCACTGCAGACAGATGAATGAAAGCGAAGTTCCGGAACACGCCATTGCCGCCGGAACTTCGCCTTTTGCGTCAGTCTGCGCCTGCGGGGCCTGCAGGTCCATCAGCAGAAATGGAATTCGGGCGCAGCCTGTAGAGATCAAACCGCTTGAGCCGCGAAATAAGTGTGGTCGGCTTCATCCCCAGCAAGGCCGCTGCCCCGCGGTTTCCGTAAATGAGCCAGTTGGTCCGCTCCAGCGCCGCCTTCATGTTATCTTTTTCCAGCTGGCGCATCTGCTTTTCTGTCAGGATTTTGGGAATGCCAAAAGAAGCACACAGCTCCGGAGCCGCTTCTTCCGCTTCCGGCGACGCCGCTTCACACAGGGCAAGATATGCCAGAGCCTGCTCCGGCCGCCCGGTAATGACCATACGCTCCACAAAATTCTGCAATTCACGGATATTGCCCGGCCAGTCGTACTGGCGCAATCTGTTCATCTGCGCTTCCGGCACATCAAAAACGCGGCGTCCGTTTTTACGGCAGAAAATACGTATAAAATGGCGTACCAGAAGCGGAATATCTTCCTCCCTCTCCTTGAGAGTTGGCACTGTGAGCGGAAAAACCTGCAGGCGGTAGTACAGGTCATCGCGAAATGTGCGTTTTCGTATGGCGGCCTTGAGGTCTTTATTGGTGGCTGCGATAAGGCGAATGTCGGTATGGCGGTTTTTCTCTTCCCCCACCCGCCTGAATTCGCCCTCTTGCAGTACGCGCAGGAGCTTGCCTTGAAGTTCCAAAGGGATTTCTGCAATTTCGTCAAGAAACAACGTACCGCCGTCCGCAAGCTGGAAAAAACCCATGCGGTCGTGGATGGCTCCGGTAAAGGCCCCTTTCACATGGCCGAAAAATTCGCTCTCAAACAGATGGTGCGGTATGGCGGCGCAGTTTATTTTTATAAAGGGATTATTTTTCCTCTTGCTGTTCTTGTGCAGCTCATGCGCCACCAGTTCCTTTCCCGTGCCGGAAGCCCCCTGAATAAGCACTGTTGCTTCAGTTTCACTGACAACAAGTATCTGTTCCCGTATGGCCTTGATGGCCGCGCTTTTGCCTATGATGCCTGTGAACTGCCGCGCTTCGTAAAGTTCTTCGCGCAGGTGGGCGTTTTCCAGTTCTCTTCGCTGCGTTATGGACCGGGTTATTTCAAAAAGCCGGGCATTGGTGATGGCATACGCAATGTGGTCAGCCACCATGCGCAACATTTCCATAGCGCCTTGCGCCAAGGTATCACGCGAAAAAAATGCGATAACGCCAAGGGTTTCACCACGGCACACCAAGGGCTGCCCGGCAAAGCTCACAATGCCTTCTGCCGCAATCCACTCCGGGGCGGCTATCCAGTCTTCATTCCCTTCAATATGCGAAACCTCAAGGGGCCTGTTCGTCATGGCTATGGCCCCGACCTTTCTGTGCCCCAGAGGAAAACGGTAAAAACCTGACGGCTCCGTCTGCGTCCAGAGCCGCCCGTCAACGCGGGACTGCCCATAACTTGCCTTGAGGTGCAGACAGCGGCCACGCCCTGCGCAGACGCCCTTGTCTGCACAGGAGGGGCAACCGTCATCAGCTTCCACAAGCCATATGCGCACCAGAGCCGAATCGCGCGCCGTTCCCAGACTTTTGACCGCCAGAGAAAGCACGTCTTCCACAGCCTGCTGCTGCGCAAGTTCCAGAAGGAGTGTCTTTATGTTTCTGTTTCCAAGAATAATCATGGCTGGGCTATTGGCAGTAATCCGGAGTTGGCAGTAATGAAAAAAGCGGGCGTGCGGTCACCTCTGTCATAGTAGCTGGCTTGCCGCCGGACTTCCAGTGCAAACCCGCTGAGGCAAAGCGCGCCTCGCTGTAGCAGCAGGGAATCAGGAAAGTTTTGCTTTTATTGTGAAACTGACTTGCTGTTTTTTTTGAGGGGCAAACACCCGCCCCAAGGCCATGCACAGTTTGCCCGGGCAGCAAAACAGTACAGCCAAACTGCGCAAAAGCCGGAATGAGCGCCTTGAATTTTACGACTATAAACCTGCAAAGATAAACTACACCGGACGCTCGCGAGCCTGACGTAAAAAACAGCCCGCCGCATCCGGCCCACAGAAAAAGCCCTTACAGTTTTCACCGTAAGGGCTTGATTCTTATGTGGCGCGCTCGAAGAGATTCGAACTCCTGACCTACAGGTTCGTAGCCTGTTGCTCTATCCAGCTGAGCTACGAGCGCGTAACAAAGGGAAACTATATCAAGTCGCAGTGGCGGTCAAGCTTTTTTTCAAAATATTTTTTGAAAATCTGCGAACTTAGTTGAAATTTTCAATCAGCGTGTACTTAACAAAGCACTGTGCGGCCACGCAAGCGCATCGCACTCAAGCACCAAATTTTGGGGCAGTTTAAACCGCTCCACTCTCCTGGCCGCTCACAAGCGGCCCTGCAAACTACTGAGCTTCTATGCTGTTGACAGCACGGGCCAGACGCGAAATCTTGCGCGCGGCCTTCTTCCAGTGCATGGCGCCCTTGCTGGCGGCCTTGGAAAGCACGGAAGTGGCGGCCACCAGAGCTTCACCGGCCTGAGCCTTGTCGCTGCCGGTAATGGCGGTACGCACCTGCTTGATGGCGTTCTTGACGCGAGTGCGGGCGGCGCGGTTGCGGCCGGCTCTTTCTACGCTCTGCCTGTGACGCTTGATGGCTGACTTATGGTTGGCCACGGTAATCCTCCACTATGTTGGGCTTGCCCCGGCAAGCCATGAGTCTGAAATATGTTGCGCTATCGCGAAGACGGGTTGTTAGCATAGGGCCTTACGGCTGTCAAGCAAACGCGCCGTTTTTTCCAAGATACTTGTTTTGTCGCCGCAAACAGCAGTGCAGCATCTGTATGCCGATCCGCTGTGGGTGCTGTTCCGGCCGCTTATGGCCGCATCGGCTGGCAGTTCCGTTATTCGCGGTCGCCGCGCTGATATATTCGCGGCGCGGGAACGAAAAAACGCCCGCGCCGCGTGATTCAACTACATCTGCAAGGCCGCAAAATCCGCCAGACGGGCAAAACGACCGCCCAGGGCCTGAAGCATGGCCAGGCGGTTGCGGCGTAGGGCGGCATCGTCACACATGACCATTACGCCGTCAAAAAAGGCGTCCACAGCCGGGCGCACGTTGCTCAGGCAAGCCAGCGCAGCGGTATGTTCCCGTGCCGCCCACATACGGTCCAGTTCCGGCAGCAGGCCATCCAGAGTTGCAGCCAGGGCCTTTTCCGCATCTTCATGCAGAAGCTCCGCCTGCCACTGGGCCGGGATATCTTCCGCCTGCCCCTGCTTGCGCAAAATATTTGCCACGCGTTTGAAGGTCTGGGCAGCTTCGGCAAAACCAGCCTCGCGGCTAAAGTCCACCAGAGCTTCCAGGCGTTCGCCACAGTCCTTTACCTGAGCCGCACCCGCACCCAGCGCGGCATCCACCAGCAAGGTGTCCTGCCCCTGACTCATGAAATAGTTGCGCAGCCTTGCGCCAAAGAATTCCATAAGTTTATCGAGAGCTTCTGCCGGAGGCAGTTTCCATTGCCTGTCCCCGTAAAGCTCCTGCGCCCTGGCAAAAACCTCACGCATGTCGAGCCTCAGGCCAAAATCAAGCACAATACGAATGATGCCCAGAGCGCAACGGCGAAGACCGTTGGGGTCCGCCGCGCCGGTGGGTATCATCCCCAGGCCGAAACAGCCCGCGAGCGTGTCGGCCTTGTCGGCCAGTGACAGCAGCGCGCCGCACATGCTGCCCGGCAGGGGCGAATCCGGCCCTGCAGGCAGATACTGCTCGGCCACAGCCTGGGCCACGGCCGCACTTTCGCCCTTGCGGGCGGCATAAATGCCCCCCATGACACCTTGCAGGGTGTCAAATTCGCCAACGAGGCCGCTGACGAGGTCGGCCTTTGAAAGGCGACCTGCCCGCGCGGCATCAGCGGCAAGGTCGGGGGCGCATTTTTCCGCCAGCCAGCGGCACAGGGATTCGAGACGGCGTGTCTTGTCTCCCATACTGCCAAGCCCACCGATAAAAATAACCGAATCGAGTTTTTGCAGCCAGTGGTCAAACCCTTCCCGCAGGTCGGCCTGCCAGAAAAAGCGGGCGTCTTCCAGACGGGCGCGCAGCACTCTTTCCCACCCGCGCTTGACAATACTCATGTCTTCGGGAGTGATGTTGAGCACCGTCAGAAAGTGCGGCAGCAAACGGCCATCGGCCCCTTCGATGCCGAAACTTTTCTGGTGGCTTTCCATACTGGTCAGCAGCACCTCGCGCGGCACTTCAAGATAAGCCGGATCAAAATCCGCCAGCAGTGGCACGGGATGTTCCGCAAGGCCCTGCACTTCGTCAAGCAGGCTGTCCTTCCAGAGCACCTTGCCGCCGACGGTCTGCGCCTGCCTGTTGCCGCCCTCCACAATAATTTCCCGGCGCTTCGGGGAATCAAGGGTGATGCCGCAGGAATCTGCCAGTATGGCCGGAAGCTCTGCAGCGCGGGCAACAGAAAAGGGACCTGCCCCGTGAATGCGGTGCCCGCAGGTTTCGCGTCCCGAAACCATCGGGCCGACCTCAAAAGAAATAATCTCATCGTCCAGCAGGGCCAGAATCCAGCGCAAGGGGCGGGCGTAGGCCAGCGAATGGTTGCCCCAGCGCATGCGCTTGGCAAAGGGCAATGCCGAAATGATGGCCGGGCACATGACAGCCAGCAGTTCACTGGCGGGCGCGCCGCCGGTGCGTTTACGCACGGCCACGTACGCGCCTTTTTCTGTTTCCTGCTGAAAAACGTCTTCCAGGGCGCAGCCATTGGTACGGACAAAGCCCTCCAGAGCCTTGGTGGGTTTGCCCTCGGCGTCATAGGCCACGCGCACGGGCGGACCGGAGATCACCTCTTCCCGCTCAATCTGCACGGGATTGAGGTTTTCAACCATAACCACGGCACGGCGCGGCGTACTCATGACGCGCAGGCTGCCGTACTCAAGGCCTGCCTCATCAAGAGCCGTGGTAAAACGGGTGAAAAGTTCCGCTTCTTCGGGAGCCAAAAAACGGGAAGGCAGTTCTTCACTGCCGATTTCGAGCACAAAGGTGGCCACGGCTTTACCTCGCATCCTTTTTGAGCATGGGATAGCCCAGTTCTTCGCGCTGAGCCGCGTACAGACGGGCAACGCCCGCCGCCAGAGCCCGCACCCGGCCGATATAGCCGGTGCGTTCCGTAATGGATATGGCCCCGCGCGCGTCCAGCAGGTTGAAGGTATGCGAACACTTCAGGCAATAGTCATAGGCGGGCCAGGGCAAGCCCAGTTCGAGCATAGCCTTGCACTGGCCTTCAAAATCATTGAAATGGCGCAGCAGCATCTGGGCATCGCTGGCCTCGAAATTATGGCGCGACTGCTCCACCTCGTTCTGGTGGTAGATATTGCCGTAGGTCACGTCTTTGTTCCAGGCCAGATCGTATACGGATTCCACACCCTGAAGATACATGGCCAGGCGCTCAAGACCGTAGGTCAGCTCCACGCTCACAGGCGCAAGGTCGATACCACCCACCTGCTGGAAATAGGTGAACTGGCTCACCTCCATACCGTTGAGCCACACTTCCCAGCCGAGGCCCCAGGCCCCCAGGGTCGGCGATTCCCAGTCGTCTTCCACAAAGCGGATGTCATGCTGGGCAGGATTGATGCCCAGAGCGTTGAGGCTTTGCAGATACAGGTCCTGCACGTTGTCCGGCGAGGGCTTCATGATGACCTGAAACTGGAAATAGCGCTGCAAGCGATTGGGATTTTCGCCGTAACGGCCGTCTGTGGGACGCCGCGAAGGCTCCACGTAGGCCACATTCCAGGGTTCGGGACCGATAACCCGCAAAAAGGTATGAGGATTGAAAGTTCCGGCCCCGCATTCCACGCCTGACGGCTGCTCGATAACGCAGCCCTGCCTGGCCCAGTAATTCTGTAGGGTGAGAATCACGTCCTGAAAATACATGTGCTGTCCTTTGGAAGGCTGATCAAAAGGATTTTTGCTTCCTGGCGGAGCAACGGCATGAACGGCACACCGTCGCTGCGGGCGATATATCTGCGCCCGGCCCTGCCGTTGCGGCGACAGAAGGCAAAAATCGCTGACCAGCGGCTCCTTTTTAGAGCATTTTAATTTTGAGAATACGCATTCCCAAAACTTGTAACACGCTCATTTCGGCGCTTACCCGCGCAGGCAAGCTGCGCTTGCGCTTCGGTGGCGGCCGCCTGCGTGCAGTCGCCAGAGCAGTTTCAAAGTGAAAACGCTCCAGCATGGCCATCCCGGAATGGGCAGATATGGCCGGGCTGACCCGCAAAACCGCAAAACAGGGGCGGCGAAAACCGGCCATCTACACGCGGCGAAAAAATCCCCCCTCCCACGCCAGTCCCAGATGATACTGGACAAAGCCGTCGATAACCCTGGAACAGGCCCGCCGGTCCGCCGAGGGCAATTCCTCCGCGTGCCAGCCGGATGGCAATTCTTGCTGCACATGGCGTAAAAGGTCAAGCCCGCCGGCGCTCAATTCCACCCCGTAGCGCACGGGGCCGGCCTGCGCACGGCACGACGGGCAGCGCACATGGCCTTCATCCACTACAAACTGTACAGAGCCGCACAGGTCAGCGCCGCACAGGCCGCACACGTCAAGGCTCGGGGCAAAACCCAGCGCTCCGGCGAGGCGAAGACGGAAAAAAAGAGGAAAAAGCGCAGGCAGGGCCGGGGCTTCTTCGAGCGTGCGCCTCATGTCCTCAACCAGCGCGAAAGCCTCGTCCGCGCCGTCGTCATTCACGCCAAGGGCTTCCACAAAGCGCAGGCAGTTGGCCGCAAGGCCCATGCGTCGCCAGTCTTGCCTGAGTGCCTGTGGCCCGCCAAGCAAAACCGCTTCTTCAAGGTTCAAAAAGCCGCCGCGCGGCGATGTTTTAACGCGGCAGTGCAGGCTGTTGAGCACGTCCAGGCAGCCACAAAAACGACGCCTGCTTCTGCTGCCCCCAAAAGCGAACAGCGTCAGCAGGCCATGCTTGCGGCACAGGGTTTTCAGCCAGAGGTCCGACTCACGAAAGTGCCCCATGCGCAGCACAAGCGCGTGATCGGCCCATTCTGTCATTGCCGAGCCGGGGGAAAGGTAAGGGTGCGGACCTGGCCGCTGCCGCCCACAGGCGGAAGTTCTTCGCCGTTATAGCGGATGCGTACTCCGCCGGCGTTGCCAAGCTTCAGTTCCAGGCTCTTGTTGAAGGTAAGGGCAAAGGTATCGCCCTTGCGCAATGAAAACTGCCTGGTATCGGTATTGTCGGCGCTGGAATGCACCCAGCATTCTTCGGTGGCAGTGATGATGACCTTGTGCGGCCCGGCTACCGCGATGCTTTCAGGATTTGCCGCTGCGGCGGGAGCGGCAGCGGATGCAGACGCAGACGCCGTGGCAGCCGCTGGAGCGGCCTGAGAACCGGTCACAACCTCGGACCGCTGCGCCCCCGCGGGCGCTGCAGCCTGGGCGGCTGTGGCAGCAGCAGGCAAATCCGCGCCGCCGGACTGCCCGGCGGGGCTGTCTGTACGCGCGGCCTCCGGCCCGGGCCGGGCTGTGGAAAGCGGAGACGGGTTGTCAGCCGTGTCAGGACGCTGCATGGGCGCGGGTTGCGCCATACGCCGGGTCTGACTGCTCAAAAATTCCAGCGCGCCCTGCTGCCAGGCCACATAAACACCAAGCCCCAGCAGGATCAGCACGAGCGCCACAAAAAAAGGCTTGAGGCTGCGGCGCGGGGCCAGATAGATTTCCGGCGGCCCCGCATGCTGCGCGGCAGCTTCCTCACTGTTGGCTTCCAGTGTTGCCAGAGCCGCGCCCACCTCTTCGGCGGAAAGGCCCACATAGGCGGAATAGGAACGGATAAACCCTTTGGTATACGCAAGATGCGGCAGGGAGGATGTATCTCCCGCCTCGAGGGCGCGCAAAAGGCGTGCACCTATCTTCAGATGATTGGCCGCATCCTCGATGCTCAGCCCCCTCTGCTCACGCTCGGCGCGCAGGGCCGCACCCAATTCCTCTAAGGTCATGCAAAGCCTCGGTAAAGGTCTTTGCCGCCCCATGGGCGGCTGTTGCCGGCGGCACGGCGCGGGCCGTTTCAGGCCCGGCCGCAACCGGAACGGCGCTGCGGGCCAGGGCAAACACGGCCACGCTGCGCCCGGTCAGACGCGCTACAAGCGAATATCTATCACGGCCTTGCTGCGCAACTGGCCAGTATAATCGTCAAAACGTTCCATAGCCTTGGGCTGCCGCAATATGGCGTCAATCTGCGGCTTGGCCTCTTCAAGGCTGAGCATTTTCACTCCTCCCCCTCCGGGGCGGAAGAGATGCACCTGGGCCTTATGCCCCTGCAAGTCAAAAAGCTCCGTCACGTCGCCCGGCTTCATCTTGGTGAGGCGGCCCTCCCACTCGGGATTCAGGCGGTCCCATTCCACCGGCCCCATATCGCCGCCCTTTTCCTTGTTGGGCGCGATGGAGTACTTGCGCGCGGCTTCTTCAAACGTCAGCGCACCGGAACGGATCTGGGCAGCGATGGAGGCGGCGTTCACCTTGGGAGAGTAAACCATAACCCCCATGTGCAGGCCGTTGCGGTCATACATGGTGTCCTTGTGGGCCTCATAGTATGCGCGGATTTCCTCGGGGGTGACCACCACCTTGCGGCCAACCTCCATGCTCATGATCTTCTGTCTTAACAGGCTTTTCTCAATATTGCCACGCAGTTCTGCAACGCTGCTTTTCTGTCTGGCAAGCTGTTCCTCAAATTGCTGCTTGGTCATGTTGCGACCCTGCATGAGCTTGGCAATCTCATTGTCAATGTCTGCAGGTGACACGCTGACCTTCAGCCTTCTGGCTTCCTGGGCAATGAGGATATCCATGATCATCATGTCCAGAACCTTGCGGAAAATAGCATCCACCTGTTTGGCGTCAGCGGGATTATCCGGATTAAGCCTGGCGCGCGCCATATCGGGCAGGGCATTTTTTTGCAGATCAAACATGGTAATGACCTGCCCATTGACCACGGCGGCCACTTTATTGAGCTGGGCGGCCTGCACGCCGCATGCAGCCACAAGTATGACCGCCAGCAGCAAAACAAGTGTCTTCCTCACGGGTTTCTCCCTCATGTAAGACGCAGTGCGCCTGTTTATCCTCAGATTTTTAGCCCAAAACAACGCGACATGCAATGTCTGCCCGGCAGAGGTGTCCCCGGCCCTATTCAGGCGACTTTGCGTCAAAATCTCCCGGTGTCTGCACCGCCGGCCGATCGCCACGGGGCGCAGGCCCGGCTTCAGCCGTTGCCGGATGCCTTGTGGCTGAAGCCGGCAACACTGTCATGTACGCCAGAATACGGCGCATATGTAGCAAGACAAGAATATTACCAAAGAACCGAACGGGCCTGAAACACCCGCACAGCGGCGCACAGGCCCTCGCGCTACAGGCCCTGCTCTCCTGAAGTTCCCTGTCCGGGGCGCTCTGCAGCCGGGGCGCCCAACCCCTCTGCTTCTTCCTGACCGGTCTGGTTTTCGTTCTCCCCCTCTCCGCCGGGAGCAACACCGGCAGCGCTGCCGCCGGAGGTTCCGTTGCGCCCGGCCGCCCGGGTCGAAACCGGGGAGAGCAGATCAGCAACGAGGTCGGGATTCACGCGCACCTGGGCACGCGACAGGGCGGCCGTCAGCCAGTGCGCAAAAGCCGCTTCTTTTTCCCGCTCGCGCAGAATATTTTCTATAAGCGGATAGGCCTCGGCCACACTCATGACATGGGCCGGATTACGCCGCACCAGCGCCAGACCGAACCAGCGGTCACCCTCCTGCCGTGGCGGCAGACACTGCCCGGGAGCGAGCTTTTCCAACCCTTTTTGCCATGCGTTGGGCAGTTGAGCAGCCCCGGCTTCTACACACTGCAAAAGCAGTTCGCCTGTCTGCTCTTCACGAACCGGGCCAACAGAGGCAAAAGACGCACAAAAGTTGTCCACAGCCTGCCGATCTACGGCGGAGGTCAAACAAATGTCCAGCGTTTCAGGCAAATTGAATTCCGTTTCGTGTCTCTTGTAATACCCCCGCACGCTGTCCAGAGAAATACGGATGCCGGGCAAAAGAACACGCTTTTCAAAACTCTGCATGGCGAGGTAATCGCGCATGAGCAGACGCCATTCATTGCCGTCCAGCGATTCTTCGGCCAGAAAGCGCGCCAGTTCCTCTTCTCCGCCGTAATCCGCCCGGACATTCGCCACGGCGGACTCCACAGCCGACTCGGTGACAGGGATCTGCAGGCTGCGCAATTCCTGATTGACCAGAGCGTAAATGATAAGCGTACCCAGCGCATCGCCGTACTGGCGCTTCATGTTTTCCAGCGATGGACGCTGCATGGTGTCCAGAGCCGCCGAGCGGCCATCCAGCAAGGCCTGTACGGTACGCAGATAAATGGGTTCGCCGTTGACTGTTGCCACAACCCCCTCAGGCAGGCGGCCTTCAAGGCAACCGCCAAGAAACAGGCAGCAGACAAACAGGACAAGGCCGGGCAAAACGGAGAGGCGACGGCAAAGCAACGCGAGGCCTGCCGGACGAGCGCCATAAAAAGGGTGAAAAACGGAAGGCAGCAGAGGCATAGACATCCTTTTCCGACGGGAACAAATGCCGGAGAAAAACAGCCTGGCGGCAGAACGGACCGAAACGCCTGCAATCAGGCAGGGGCTTTTTCTTCGGCCTTTTCCGCAACGGGCATACGTATGTCTTCCAGGGCCTGCCGCAATCTGTCAAGCCCCCCGGCAAGAGGCATATCTTTCGCCAGCGGCAGGGTCAGCCCGGCCGGGGGCTGCATGCGCGCTCCGGGCATGGACGCGGCCAGCGCCACAATGCGTTCGGGCTGCACGGCCGTTTGCCCATCGGGCCAGGTCAGGCGCACATGCTCGCGGTGCACATCGGCCTTTTGCACCTGCAGTTCCGTAAGAAACTGCTTGAAATCCAGAACGGCCAGAAAGTTCGCCAGTTCCTCGGGGAAGGGACCGAAGCGGTCGCGTATGGAGAGGGCGATCTCTTCTCGGGCGGCCCCGCCCTGGGCGGAAGTAAGGGCCTTATAACAGCGCAGCCGTTCACGGCCATCGTCGATATACGATGCCGGAATATGGGCGGGCAGACCGAGAGTAAGCTCGGTTTCGCTGACCAGACTTTCGGGCGTGCCCTTGAGGCGACCCACGGCCTCTTCAAGCATTTCAAGGTAAAGGTCCAGCCCCACACGGCACATGTGACCGGACTGTACCTCGCCCAGTATATTCCCGGCACCGCGCAGACGCAAATCCTCCATGGCGACCTGAAAGCCTGCGCCCAGATAGTCCATGTCCAGAATGATACGCAGGCGCTCTTCGGCCACAGCCGTCAGCCGCTCGGCATCGGGAACCACAAAAAAGGCATATGCCTGCCTGTCGCTGCGGCCCACACGTCCGCGAAGCTGGTACAGCTGCCCCAGGCCGAACATCTGCGCCTGGTCCACCACAAGCGTATTGGCGCGGGGAAAATCCAACCCGGATTCCACAATGGATGTGCAGACAAGCACATCCAGTTCGCCGTGCCAGAATTTGTGCATGGTATCTTCAAGCTCGGCCTCGGACATCTGGCCGTGAGCCATGCCTACGCGGGCATCAGGAACAAGGCCGCGTACATATTCGGCCACGCGCTCCAGGCCCTGCACACGGTTGTAGACCCAGAAGACCTGCCCTTCCCGCTCGATTTCCCGCTCCAGCACCTTGCGCAGCACATTGTCATCCTTGCGCAGCACGGCGCTGGCCACGGGCTTGCGGTCCTGCGGCGCTGTCTCGATGATGGAAAGTTCGCGTATGCCGGACATTGAAAGCTGCAGGGTACGCGGTATGGGCGTGGCCGTGAGCGTCAGCACGTCCACGTTTTTCTTGAGAGCCTTGAGCTTTTCCTTGTGGCGCACACCGAAGCGCTGTTCTTCGTCCAGAACGAGCAACGTCAGGTTGGGCAGCTTCACATCACTGGAAAGGATACGGTGCGTACCGATGAGAATATCTATCTGCCCGGCAGCGGCGGCCTTGAGCACCTCTTTTTGCCTGGGCCGAGGCACAAAGCGGCTGAGCAGCCCCACATTGACGGGAAAGCCCGCCAGACGCGCCCGAAATGTCTGATAATGCTGCTCGGCCAGCACCGTGGTGGGACACAGCAAGGCCACCTGCCGCCCTTCGGAAGCAGCACGAAAGGCTGCGCGCAGGGCCACCTCTGTCTTGCCGAAACCCACATCGCCACACACAAGGCGGTCCATAGGACGCGGCCTGTCCATATCGTCCAGCACATCCTGGATAGCCTTGGCCTGATCGGGGGTTTCCTCAAAGCCGAATGTCGCCTCAAACTCGTGGTACAGCTCGCCGGGCGGATCGTAACGAAAGCCTTTGGTTACCTTGCGGTAGGCGTACATCTCCACAAGGTCGGCGGCAATCTTTTCAATGGCCTTGCGCGCCTTTTCCTTACCTGCCACCCAGGCCGCGCCGCCCAGACGGTCAAGGGCAGGCTCCACGCCTTCGGTTCCCTTGAAGCGCTGGATGAGGCCCAGCCTGTCGGCAGGTACGTAGAGCTTGTCGCGCCCGGAGTATTCCACCAGCAAAAAATCGTTGGCGGCGGCATTGAGATCAAGATGGTGCAGACCCGCAAAGCGACCTATGCCGTAATCCCTGTGGACAAGCAGATCTCCGGGCTTCAGGTCATCAAAAGAGTCCAGTCCCTTGAACACGCGGGAAGAGACCCGCGGCGTTTTTTCAGCCTTGGGGTAAAGGATGTCTTCGCCAAGCACCAGAACATCGTCCCAGACAAGCTCGGCTCCGGAGCGGAAAGGCGAAACCAGAGCGAACAGCCCCCGCTGCTCGGGCGCATACCTCAAGGCGGGCACGATGCCGTCCTGCTCCGCAAGTTTCAGAAATTTTGCACGGCTTCTGCCCGAAGAAAAGCTTAACACAATCTGACGGCGGCTGCTCTTCCATTCCTTGAGACCCGCAGCGAGATGTTGCCAGGGGCGGTCCTGCGCCCCGGGCAGGGGGAAAAGATCGATAAAGGAATGCAAGGGCCGTTCGGGCAGGTCCAGCCCCCGCTCTTCCACGCCCATAACCAGTGGTTCGGCGTAAACACGCTGGAATGTGTTCCAGGGGGCGGGCTGCGAACTTTTGCGCAGCGCCAGTGATGCGGGTTGCGGCAGGGGGGCGTCGGCGGCTTCCAGCCTTTCCTTGAGGTTCAGGCGACCATCGCGCAGGGCATCGGCACTGTCGCTTTCGCCGGGCAAAAGCCACAGGCTGTCTTTGGGCAGCCAGTCTTCAAACAGGCTTGGCGATGCAAGTACGCTGCCGGGCAAAAGCCCCAGACCGCCGCCATCCAGAGATTTTTTGAAAGAATAGCACTCGTTTTCGCTGATGCGGCCCTCGGCAAACATGCGGTCGCAACGCTCACGCGCCGCGGCAAGGCTTTTGGCGTCCAGGGCAAGCGGGCTGGCGGGCAGAAGAACCAGTTCATCACAGCCCTGCAGCGAGCGCTGGCTTTCAGCGTCAAAAACACGCATTTCATCCAGCGTATCGCCAAAAAATTCCAGACGTACCGGCTTTACATGACCTGTGGGAAAGATATCCAGAATATCGCCGCGGCGGGCCATTTCTCCGGGTCGCGTCACCATGGGGACACGTTCATATCCCCACTCAACGGCCTGATCCAGCAGCAGTTCAGGCGCATAGTCGCTGCCTTTGCGCAAATCAAGGTTGCGGGCGGCAAAAAAATCCAGGGGAATATGGCGCAGCAGAAGACTTTCGACACTGCAGACAATACAACGTGGCCGCCCCTGGGCAAGACCGTACAGGGCGGCAAGGCGCGCCGACCATGAGGCCCTGTCCTGCCACTGGCTCAGGGGCGGCAGGGTCAGGCATGGGCTGTTCCACTGAGGTTCTGAAACAGATTTGTCGGCCAGCGAAAGCTCGGGGGTAAAAAGCGTCAGCAAGGCGCGAGCGCTGTTATACTCTTCCCGGTCACGGGCCACCAGCACCACGGTACGCCCTTGGGTAAAGGCCTCGGCGGCGAGGCGGCAGCGTGTGGCCATGCCGCTGCGCTCGATATAAACCTGTCCTTCCTTGCTTGCCAGTACTGTGCTGAAATTACTCATGAAAATATTCCATACAGCGTACTTTTCCGGCACGCTGTAATGCGGGAGTGCGGCGTAGAACCGCAGTGTCATATGGTGGAGCGGCTATGGCGAAAACGCCCGCGCCCTTAAAGCGGCGAGGGGGCGGCCCAAAGGCCGCCCCCGGTCAACTATACCAATCTGCCTTGTTAGACGCCGCAGCCGCCGGAGCAGCCCGAGCATCCCCCCCCGCCGCTTTGTGGCAGGGGTACGGTGGGTTCCACCATAAAGCCCATGTGGGTGAGGTCGATTTTCACGCCCTCGATCTGGCCCAGCAGGTCTTTATTGATGCAGAAGGTAAAACCGCCCTGTTCTTCGCTCTGGTCATCTTCAGTGGCAGCGTCGATAGCCAGCGCAAGGCGCGGGCCGGTGCAGCCGCCGGGGGCAAGATAGATGCGGATATCGCTCTTTTCCTTGCCCTTGAAGTAGGCATCCAGTTCCTGACGGGCGCTTTCGGTCAATTCAAGCATGGTTCCTCCAATATTTTTCAAGTATATAAAAAAATACCGAAAAACAGGCAGATATGCTTCATCGGCCAGCGGGGAACCAAGCCCGCCCTGTTAATGGCTGCCGCAGCTCGTGCAGCTGCTGCATCCGCCATCGCCGCTGGAAGCAAAGGGCACCTCGGGGGTAACCGTGAAGCCCATATAGGTCAAATCAATGGTGACGCCCTTCACTTCGTCCAGCAAAGACTGGCTCATGCAGAAGGTGTACCCGGCCTGTTCCTCGGTTGAATCCTGATCATTAGGCTCGTCCAGAGCCAGTGCGAGGCGCGGGCCGCCTCAACCGGCCGAAAGGTAGATCCGGATGGGATCCTTTTTCTTGTCCGCAAAGAAGGAATCGAGTTCCTTGCGGGCGTTGTCGGTCAACTGAATCATGGTGTCCTCCATATTTCTGGTGACCTAGTAACTAAGGCCATGCACCGGGCTTGTCAATTACCGGGGGACTTTTCTTCAGCCACAAAAAGCGTTAACCTGCTTTCAGCGAGACGTTACGGGAGGAAAGATGGCTACAACCCTGCTGCTTGAAGAACATGAAATGACCCGCATGCTGGAGCGCCTGGCGTCCCAGATTATGGAACGCCACGCAGACTGCGGGCATGTCATGCTTGTAGGTATCGAGCGGCGCGGCGCGGACCTTGCCCACCGCCTGGCAGGCCTGCTGCAGGAGCGCCTCGGTCACCCGGTGCTGCTGGGTACGCTGGATATCAATCTTTACCGTGACGACTGGACAAGCCTTGAGGCCCAGCCGCATATCGGCCAGTCGCGCATACCCGCAAGCGTGGACGGGCGCGTGATCGTTCTTGTGGATGACGTGCTCTATACGGGCCGAACCATCCGCGCCGCCCTTGAGGCCCTGCTGGACTATGGCCGCCCCAGGGCTGTGGAACTGCTGGCCCTTATAGACCGGGGTCATCGCGAACTGCCCATACATGCCGACTATGTGGGCCGCACGGTCAACACCAGCCGCCAGGAGCGCGTGGACGTGCTGCTCACCGAAAGGGACGGGCAGGACGCGGTTCACCTTACAGCCAGCCCCGCCTGATTTCAGGGGCAACCTGCCGGGACCGGATTTGCCTGAAGCATCTCCCGGCTGTAACCCTGCCGGGCGGCCACGCCGCCCCTGCCCACGGCCCAGGGCCGTGCGGCGCAACACTAAGGAGCGCACATGCCCAAGCGCAAGACCTGACGCAAACCCACAGGCTTCACGGTGTGGAGTATATGCGGGCGGCGGCGCGTCTCGAGGCTTGGGAGCATGGCGCGACAACCCTGACAAACGGTAATCCTCCGTCCGCGTAATGCGGCCATACAGGCCGCCTACGCAATGGGCGCACGCCCGCAAGCAGGAGGAAAGCCATGAAACAGGGCTTCAATATTCTGTCCACCACCACGGGCATCATCGTGGTCGGCCTCATTTTCGGCGTATTGGCCGTATTGCTGCAACAGGCGGGCAATCCGGGCAATATGGGTATATGCGTGGTCTGCTTTAACCGCGACATTGCCGGGGCTGTGGGCCTGCACAGGGCGGACCTTGTGCAGTATCTGCGCCCGGAAATAATGGGTATGGTACTGGGCGCCTTTGCGGCGGCCATGCTTTTTGGCGAATACAAGCCGCGTGGCGGTTCGGCGCCGATCATCCGCTTTTTTCTCGGGGCCATCGCGGGCATAGGCGCGCTGGTTTTTCTGGGCTGCCCCTGGCGCGTCATCCTGCGCCTGGCCGGTGGCGACGCGCATGCCCTTTTCGGCCTTGCGGGCCTTATCGTAGGTGTGGGCATAGGCACGGTCTTTTTCCGCATGGGCTTCTCTCTGGGGCGCAGTCAGGGGCAGGGAAAAATATCGGGGCTGCTGCTGCCTGCGCTTATGATCGCCCTTGTGGCCCTGTATCTTGCCGACCCGCAAATCATCGGCGAACTTAAAAGCGGTGTGCTCTTCTATTCCATCAAAGGCCCCGGTTCACAGCATGCACCGTTCATCTTTTCACTGTGCGCCGGACTGGCCGTGGGCTTTCTGGCACAACGCAGCCGCTTCTGCACCATGGGCGCTCTGCGCGACGTCATCCTGTTCAACCAGTGGTTTCTGGCCCTGGGCTTTATCGCCATGTTCGCGGCGGCCCTGATCATGAATATCGGTTTCGGCTCCTTCCACTGGGGTTTTGAAAACCAGCCGGTTTCACAGCCCAATGACCTGTGGAACTTTATGGGTATGGTTACGGCGGGCCTTGCCTTTGCCCTGGCAGGCGGCTGCCCCGGGCGGCAGCTCTTTATGGCGGGCGAAGGCGACAACGATGCTGCCGTGTTTGTTATGGGCCTCATCGCGGGGACGGCCATGGCCCACAACTTCGGCATGGCCTCCAGCCCCGCCGGCATAGGCCCTCACGGCATGGCCGCCACTCTGGCCGGCCTTGGCATTTGTTTGTGCATAGGATTTTACAACTGCAAGCGAGGCGCGTAATGTCCGTACTTATAGATACCCGCGGTCTTTCATGCCCGCAGCCGGTGCTTCTCTTTCTCAATGCCGCCAAGGCGGGCGACGGTCCCTTCAGTGTACTTGTGGATAACGACGCCAGCCGCGAGAACGTCAGCCGCGCGGCCCGCAACCGGGGATTCTGCGTGGAACCCGTCGACGAAGGGCAAGGAGTCACCAAACTGGAACTGCACAAGGGCTAGAGAGTTCTACTCTTGAAGTGTTTTGTGGGAGGCCCCTTTTGCAACAGGGGGCTTCCCACAATCCACCCATCAACATCTTTATTCTTGTTTCAATCTGTTGCAGGAATACTCCTGCTCTGAATCGGGGCAGGAGTTGGTGGGGAGCCAGAGGGCGTACTTTCCTGGCATACCGCTGCCCCAAAAGTGACTTGCCCAGGATGAAGGCCCGGACACAGCAGTCGACCCCATACCTGGACACACGGAACAACGACGGATGACTTCAAAAGCCAACAAACAGCCGGGCGAGCGTCCGCCCGGCAGGATATCTGCATGGATAAAACACCAAAGGGCATACGCAAAACGGGCGGCGGCTTTATGGGCAACCTTTGCCGTGCCGCCCGCGCCCTGCTGGGCAAGAAAGCCAGAACGGACCAGCGGGCCGCCCACCCCGGCAAAGACGAACAGTCAGCAGCCCGCTCAGCTCGTGCCGTCAGTGACAGGGGCCTGCTGGTCTTTGCCCACACGGGCGAAGTCATCAAGGCAGAAAAACAGCTTCGCGCTGCCGGTCTTGACGTCGAAGTCAAGGGACCGCCGCCGCAGTTGCGCACCGGTTGTGATATGGTGATCGTGTTTGAGCTGGTGAGTCAGGCCCGTGTGCTGGAAATATTGCACAAGGAGGACATTGATCCGGAACAGGTGGTCAGCGCCCACGACGTGCTGCTTGAGCCGGTATCGCTTTACCAGGTCAGGCGTATGGGCCGCTGGATCATGGTACGCGCGGCCAATATGAAAATCACCCTGGACACCCGGGACGGCCGTATCGTGAACATTTCCGGCGGGGGCTGCCCGGACGTGCCGTGGCTGGCACACTGCCTGTGCGGCCTGCGCCTTGACGAGGCCCCGGAACCCCTGAGCCTCGGGCAGACGCTCTGCTGCTACAGCCTGCAAAAAGCCTTTGAAGAACTGCGGAGGCAATACTCATGTGGTACATAGCCGGCACTCTACCGGGGCCGGACCCGGTTTTTCGCGAAACAGCGGCTCAAGGCCCTGCCCGCATGTCCGACGGATGGCTCCACCTCGCGGACGACAGCGCCTTTCCCGTGCAGCGCGGTACCGAGGCTCTGGCCGCCACCGCTCTTCTGGCTTGCGAGGCTTTGGGTTTTCAGCCGCCCCGCCTGCTGCTGGCCGGAGACACAGGGTCGGGAGAAGGCAGCCGCGCCCTGTACGCCTGGCTTGCAGAGCATGCCGACACCCTGAACCCTGAAGGCATCACATTTCACTATCTTTTTCCCGATGTGGACTGGCACAACCGTGTGCTTATGGCCCTGCAGGCACTGCCCGCCCCGCCCGTGCTGGTGGCGGACGCCGGCTTTATGTATGTGGCCAAGATGAGCGGCTATGCCGACGCTTATGATCTTTTCACCCCCGACATTGGCGAAATGGCCTTTCTTGCCGATGAAAAAGCCCCGCATCCATTTTATACCAGGGGGTTTCTGCTGGCCGAAGAAGAAAATGTCGCCGCCCTGCTGGAAAGAGCCAACGCCCACGGCAACTGCCCGGCCCACCTGATCATCAAGGGCCGGATTGACCATATTGTTTGCGGCGGCCGTCTGACAGGCACGGTAAAAGAGCCTTCGGTAGCAGCGATGGAGTGTATAGGCGGAACCGGCGATCTGGTGACGGGCCTTGTAACGGCGCTTCTGGCAGGCGGCATATCCATGTGCCGGGCCAGCCTTGCGGCGGCACGCCTTGCCCGCCTGCTGGCAGAGCACTGCGCCCCTGATCCCGGCACCCAGGTAAGCGCCCTGCTGCAAAGCCTGCCGCACGTGCTTCACAATTATGCCGAGGAAGTGCTGCGGCAATCCTGACCGTGTGCAGGGTTCCGCATATTCGCCTGCGCCGCTTGCGGGCAAAACGGCAGCATTCACCTCACAACGGCCTTGCATTCAGACAGGTCACACCAGCCGGCTTGCAGCAGGCATCTCATGGCGGCTCTCCGCCACGGAACTGCATAAAAAACGGCGGCTGTGAAGACGCTGCCACGGAACTGCGGGCAGCCAGCCGCTACCCGTTCGCCCGCATAACGAAGAACGGCCCGTGCTTTTGGCACGGGCCGTTCTGTTTCAGGCTCTCTATCGTTCAAAATAGGTATAGCCGCGCAATCCGTCTTCAAAGGCCTGCATGACAGAAAACCTCTCGCTTGGCGAAATGCGGCCCTGCCGAACGGCCAGTTCCGCGGTGCTGCGCAGGTCTTCAAGTATGCGGCGAGGGTCGTACTCCACATAGCTCAGAATATCCGCCACAGAGTCGCCACGGATTTCACGCACGTACTCGTAGCTTCCATCCTCGGCTACACGGATGGACACCACGTTGGTATCACCCATGAGGTTATGCAGGTCACCCAGGGTTTCCTGATATGCGCCCACAAGGAACACGCCAAGATAGTACTCCTCGCCGTCGCGCAGGGGGTGCAGTTCCAGCGTGGGTTTCATGCCCTGGGGGTCGATAAACTGATCGATACGGCCATCGGAATCGCAGGTGATGTCCGAGATGATGGCATGACGCGCAGGGAACTCCCTGAGCCTGTGTATGGGCATGACCGGGAAAAGCTGGTCGATGGCCCAGGTATCGGGCAAGGACTGGAACACGCTGAAGTTGCCGTAATAGATGTCGGCCAGGCTCACATCAATGTCGGCCAGATCGCGCGGCACATTCTTGAGACGGGTTTTTTCCTGGGCGATGCGCATGATGATAGCCCAGAAAAAACGCTCGGCAATGGTGCGCTGACGCAGATTCACCCGGCCGGTGGAGAAAAGCTGACGCATTTCATCGCGGTAATAGATGGCGTCGTTATAGCATTCCTGCAGATTGCGCAGGCTGATGTTGGCCAGGGTTTCCCGCAGGTTCTGCACCGGCTCGGGCATGCCTTCGGGCAGGCTTTCTGGCAGCTGCACTTCTTCAATCATGCTGACGTCCAGCACGTTGAAAAGCAACACCGAATAGTACGCCACGGTGGCGCGGCCGGACTCGGTGATGATGTGCGGGTGAGGCACATTTTCCTCATCCAGGATGCTCATGATGGTTTCCACCACGTCGGTGCAGTATTCATCCAGATTATAGTTGCGCGAAGAAATGAAGTTGGTGTGCGAACCGTCATAGTCCACAGCCAGGCCGCCGCCCAGGTCAAGATACCCCATGGGTGCGCCTTCCTGAATGAGGCCCACATAAAGGCGTGCGCCTTCCATCACTCCCGTGCGGATGTCGCGGATGTTGGAAACCTGCGAACCAAGATGGTAGTGCAGCAGCTTGAAGCAGTCCAGCATGTCGTGGCTTTTGAGGGTGTCCACCACGTCCACCACCTGCGCCGGGGAAAGCCCGAAGGTGGAGCGCTCGCCGCCGGAATCCGTCCAGTGGCCGCCAGCCTTTACGGCCAGCTTGGCACGCACGCCGATATTGGGGCGCACCCCGAGGGCCTTGCTGCGTTCCAGCAGCACGTTCAGCTCGCTGGGCATTTCAAGCACAAAAAATACGTTAAAGCCCATGCGCAGGGCCTGAAGGCCCAGGTCCATGAACTCTTCATCCTTGTACCCGTTACACACGATGCAGGCTTCCCTGTCCTGCATGAGCGACACTGCGGCAATAAGCTCGGCCTTTGAACCGACCTCAAGCCCGTGGTGGTACTGCGCGCCGAACTGGGCGATCTTTTCCACCACCTGCTGCTGCTGATTCACCTTGATGGGAAAAACGCCGCGGTAGGCTCCGGTATAGCCGAGATTTTTTATGGCCTTACGAAAACTTTCATGAATGTTCGCTATGCGCGAGTCCAGAATATTTTCCACGCGCAAAAGCACGGGCATGTCATAGCCCCTGTCACGCAGACCGGAGATGATCTCCGGAATGGAAACCTGCGGGCCTTTGGGACCTTGCGGGCAGATAACCACTTCGCCCGCATCGGAAACGTCAAAATATCCGGCCCCCCAATTGCGGATGCCGTACAGTTCGATGGAATCCTCCCCCCGCCACTGCTGCAATGCGCGGTTTTTTGCCAATTCTCACTCCTTGTATCGCCCGGCGGGCGAGGGTTAAAATACTGCACCCAAAAAAGAGGCGTAATTATGCCGGTAAGGGGGTGAAAGTCAATATTGGCAATCCTGCGGAACAGGCTTTTTTTATCACCGCCCGGCCCCCCGGAAAAAGCCCCTGCCACAGGCTCTTGAACCTTGCGGCACCGGCCAGGAAAACACAAGACTCATTGAAGGCCGCCGCCCTCTTGACGCAGGGCGTGGCTTGCTTCACCCTGTGGACACCAGAACCCGCAGACTTCTGGCACGGCCCGTTTACGGCCGTTCCGCAGCCATGTCCACGCTTTCTCTTTAAGGATATATCCATGACGCGCCCTGACAACCGCTTACGCATACCCTTTTTTTTCTGCACACGCCCTGCGCGGACGCTCCGGGCTTCAGGCCTGCTGCTGGCCCTGGTTCTGGCCCTGCTCCCCGCCCTGAACGGCTGTTCCGGCAATGAGCGGGCAAACTCCGGTCCGGCCCCGGCTCCCGTGCGCGTAACCCCGGTTATGCGCGCTGATGTGCCGCGTCTGCTGCACGTTGTGGGCAATGTGCGGGCTTCCGCCTCGGTGGGCGTCAGGCCCAGAGTAGCCGGAGAAATCCAGCAGGTCCACTTTACGGAAGGGCAGGACGTGCAGGAAGGCCAGCCCCTCATCACCATCGACCCGCGCCCTTTTGAGGCCGCCCTGCGCGAAAAGCGTGGTCTGCTGGCAAAATCACAGGCCCAGCTGAACAAGGCCCTTGATGACATGGCACGGTACGGCAAGCTGGTGGGCGGCGGCTATGTAAGCCGTGAGGCCTATGAGCAGACCGCGACCCAGGCCGCCGCACTGCGCGCTACCGTGCAGTCCGACAAGGCTGCCGTTGAAAGCGCGGCTCTTGACCTGTCATACTGTACGGTAGTGGCCCCCATCAGCGGTCGTGTGGGGGCCCTTAATGTGGACAGGGGCAATATGGTGAAATCCACGGATGCCGCTCCCGTGGTCACCATCGACACACTTTCGCCCATCTATGTGAGCTTTTCAGTTCCGGAAGCACACCTGCCCGTGATTCTTGACCGCATGGGCGGTGAGTCCGTCCCGGTTACGGCGACCCCCGCCGGAGGCCAGGCAGAACAGGGGCTGCTGACCCTGGTGGACAACAGCGTTGACACGCGCACAGGTACTATCCGCCTGCGGGGTACGTTTGAAAACGCCTCCCGCCGCTTGTGGCCCGGCCAGTTTGTGCAGGTGCAACTTCCCCTCGGCATGGGCAGCAGTGTGCTTACCGTGCCTTCCCGCGCTGTGCAGTCCGGCCGCGACGAATCCTATGTGTATGTGGTGGACGCCAAAAAAAATGCCGCCTACCGCCCGGTAAAAGTCCTGTTTGAGCACAATGACGCCAGTGTGGTGGAAGGGTCTGTCTCTGAAGGGGACAAGGTGGTGGTGGAAGGCCAGGTGCGCCTTGCGCCGGGGCTTCCTGTAAAGGAAGTCGAATAGGGCCGCCGGCAGCAGGTGTGGCGCGTTTCATCGCTTCAGGCGTTTCCGTGCGCCGGACGCCCGGACGCCTCAAAATCTGCCGTAAACCGCGCGGGTGACTGTCCCTGCTGTATCCCGGCGCACCTGTTACATCGGGCACATCGGGTACGCCGGATATTCGGAGTGAGCGGGACAGGCGCGCCAGTCAGCTGCCGAAAAATGCTCAGGCGTCCTCATTCTCCACAAGACGGCAGCAAGCCGAGCCGTTGCTCAGACCGGCAAGCGCCGGCTTGAACCGCTCCAGGTTCTCTTCAGGCAGCAAGAGAATAAAATGCGCCTCGGCCTCATAGTTTTCATCCACGGCAAGGGCCTCAAAGCCGGGCAGCAGACGCCGCAGGGCGTCTACATGAGCGTACTCCACAGTAACAGCCAGACGCACCTGCGGCACTCTTTCCACCAGCGGCAGCGAGGCGAGGTTTTCACGCACGCTGTCCTGATAGGCGCGCACAAGCCCGCCGGTTCCCAGCTTGACGCCGCCGAACCAGCGGCTCACCACTACGCACAACTCCCCCACCCCGCTGTGCAGCACCACCTGGAGCATGGGGCGCCCTGCGGTTCCGTGCGGCTCTCCATCATCCGATGAGCCGATCTGTGCCGTATGCCCCGGCGCGCCCGCCGCATAGGCCCAACAGTTATGTGTGGCATCGGCATGGCGGCGTCGTGTTTCCTCCACAAAGGCGCGCGCTGCGGCTGGCCCCGGGGTGTGGGCGCACAGGGCAAGGAAACGGCTGCGCCGTATGACAAGCTCTGTGCAATGCGGCTCTGCGGCAGTGGAAGCGGGAACGGGGTAGCGGCTCATGAACGGTCCCCATCCGTCCGAAGGCCGGAGCCACCGCAGGAGGCGCCCTCCATATGGCCGAGGTGCGGAGCCTGTGCGGCATCAGACGGGCAAAACTCGCGGATGCAGTCCAGAGCCAGGGGATAGCGCCTCTCCAGTTCGTTACGGCTGCCGAAGCACAAATCACTGAAATCAAAACCGGGAGCCACGGTGCAGCCCACCAGCGAGCAGGCTGACCCCGGCGCAGGTGTCGCGCCGAACCAGCAGCCGCCAGGCACGGCCCACTGCAAAACCTGGCCGTTCAGAATTTCCGGGCCGAGAAGCGTCTCATGAGAGCGCCCGTCCCGGTCTATCCATGCCAGCCGCAAGGGACCGCCCAGATGAAAGTGCCACAGTTCGTCCTGCCGTATACGGTGCAGACGCGAATACTGCCCTGCCCGCAATAAAAAAAGAATGGCTGTGGATACGGGACGGGGCCGGTCAAAACCACAAGGCAGATCCTGCGCTGCAAGCGTGTGGCCGCAACAGTACGTGCGGCGGTAATAGCCGCCCTCCGGATGCGGAACAAGGCCAAGATGATCAATAAGATGCTGTGGGTCCATGCGGGCAGTGTAGCCGCTGCGCCTTTCTTAGGGAAGAGCTTGTCAGGGGAAAAAACCGAACCGGGCATAAGGCTGGCTCATCTAAAAGAGCCGTGTATGCACCCTGCTGCGCGTCACGCCGTCGCGCCCCGGTTTTATTGACGGAAAGGAGGCTCCCCGGTAACCATATTTCCACAACGGCCGCAAAAAGATCACGCTCGAAGCAGGCAAGGCGTAGAGTCAAACGGGCATTGCCGCTGCTTTATGTAGCAACATACTGAAAAATATGATATACTGGCTTAGCAACGTGTGAAATGACGGAGTGACCGGAAAAAAAGCTTTACAATAAGCGTGAGATTGTTTAAATAGGAATTGTTCTTGATAATAAAAAGCAGCAGCTTTACATAAAAGGAGTAACAAATGGACAAGACTCAGGAAAATCTCATGACGGCCTTTGCCGGTGAATCCCAGGCCAACCGTAAATACCTTGCCTTCGCCCAGGTGGCCGACAAGGAAGGCCTGACCCAGGTGGCCAAGCTTTTCCGCGCCACTGCCGCCGCCGAAACCATCCACGCCCACGCTCACCTGCGTAATGCCGGCAAGATCGGCGACACCACGGCTAACCTCAAATCCGCCATTGAAGGTGAAACCTACGAGTTCACCAAGATGTACCCCGAGATGATCAAGGACGCCGAAGCCGAAGGCAAGACTGCCATTGCCAAGTACTTCGACTTTGTGAACAGCGTGGAAGAAGTGCACGCCAACCTGTACAAAAAGGCTCTGGAAAATCCCGGCGGCCTGCCCGAAACCGATTACTACATCTGTAAGGTCTGCGGCTACACACACGAAGGCCCCTGTGACGACTGCCCCGTGTGCGGCGCCGGTACGGCTGCATTTTTCAATGCCAGCGAGTGCTGCAAGTAAGGCTGTTTCCGGCGGCCTGCCCGGTTGCCCGAAATGCCAGACCTGCTGACCGCATGGCGCTGGATGGATGATGGTTGGAGGAGCCTTTCGGCTCGGGGGCTGCCGCCAGACGGCAGCCCCTTGTTTTTATGATGGATACCTGTCTTCTGCCTGCCCATGCGGGCACTGGGCGCGGAGCGTATGCAGGAGCTGCCGCTGCCTGGGCCAGCCGTTATCTGTTCCTGTTGAAATAAAAATCATTAGATTCGCACTGTTGGATGTTTATTTTTCTGCATGTGGTGTTGCCGGGCCATGGCCGCGCGTGGCTTCATTCAGGCACATTCCGGCCATTTCGCAACACTGGTTTTCATTTTTACAAAAAATTCAACAAGATATTGAGACAGCCGCCTTTTGATTTGCCTTTTACCATAAAAAAGTTCATTATGAATTGATGTACGCCGGACCGGGCTTCCGACCGGGCGGCGCTTCTTTTCTGCGTTTCGGCAAGCACGCCGCGACGACTTTTACGTTCATTTCTGTATGCCTGGAGAACGTCTGTATGCGTCTTCTTTTCCGTTCACACATGTTTGCATTCCTTCTGCTCATTGGCGTTGCCGCGGCGTTTCCCGGCGTATCGTACGGCGCTGACGCAAAAGAGCCTGCCAAGGAAGCCCCCAATAAATTTGATGCCCTCAAACGCTTCAGCCAGGTTCTTGATCTGGTAGAGCGTTACTATGTACGCGACGTAACTCAGGGCGACCTCATCAACGGGGCCGTCAAGGGCATGCTGCAAGGGCTTGACCCCCACTCCACCTTCATGAGCACAGATGAATACAAAGAAATGCAGGAGACGACCTCCGGCGAATTCTTTGGCGTGGGCATAGAAATCTCACAGGAAAACGGCCAGATTACCGTGGTGACGCCCATTGAAGACACCCCGGCCTTCCGCGCCGGCCTGCAGCCGGGCGACATCATTCTGTCCATCAACGGCCAGCCTGTCCAAGAACTGTCGCTTCAAGAAGTGGTTTCGCGCATCCGCGGCCCCAAGGGATCTGAAGTGGAGCTGGTCATCCTGCACAACGACTCAAAAAACCCGCAAACTGTCCGTATTACGCGCGATGCCATTCCCCTCATCAGCGTCAAGTCCAAAAAACTTGAGGACGGCTATTACTGGATACGCCTCACGCGCTTTTCAGAACGCACCACCGATGAACTGAAAGACGCGCTCAAGGCGGCAGCAAAAGAAAGCAAAGCCAATGGCGGCATCAAGGGTATTGTGCTTGACCTGCGCAACAACCCCGGAGGCCTGCTTGACCAGGCCGTAAGCGTGGCCGATGCTTTTCTTGAAAAAGGCACCATTGTTTCCATCAAGGGGCGCCGCGAAAACACAGAACGTGTGTATTCGGCCAAAAAACAGAACGACGATGTGCGTGTGCCTATGGTGGTCCTGATCAATGCGGGATCGGCCTCGGCGTCTGAAATTGTGGCCGGGGCGCTGCGCGACCAGAAACGCGCCCTCATCATGGGTGAACGCTCGTTCGGCAAGGGGTCTGTGCAGAATATCATTCCCCTTTCCGATGGTTCCGGACTCAAGCTCACGGTCGCCCTTTACTATACACCCAACGGCAGTTCCATTCAGGCCGAAGGCATTGTGCCTGACCTTGAAATCCCCTTTGAAGCGCCGCGTTCCGACGACAAGGACAATCCGCGCCTGCTCCTGCGCGAGCAGGACCTGAATCGCCACCTTGAAACCAAGAACGACAAAAAGGCTCCCAAGGGGAAAAATACGGCCAATGATGCCCAGGAGCAGCTTGCACGGGACAATCAGTTGCGCATGGGGCTGCAGATGGTCAAAAGCCTGCCCAAGATGAGTGAAATCAAGGCTCAGTAACGCCCTGAAACACAATCCAGTGGCGCATGTCTGATAAAAAACATACTACAAGCCTCCTGCCCGGCCGCTCATGGCTGGTCGGGAGGCTTTCCGCTTCATGGCGCGTGGCCCTGGGCGGCAGTCTCTGGCTGCTGGGCTGCCTTGCCCTGGCGCTCTGGCTGGGCCGTGGGGAAGAGGCCCCTTTCAGGACTGGCGGCAGCGACGCACCCGCGCAGGCTGAATACGGGCATGCCCGCGCTCTGGAATCCGCAGCGGTCGACAGCTCCCAGCCCTTCCATACACGCCTGACGGCGCTGGATATGGCGGTAGAAGAAGCCATGTCAGCTGCGCTGCCCAAGGCGCACTGGCGGCGCGAAATTCTCCCCGCGGCCTCCCATGCGGGCGACCGGGCCAACGGACCTGAAAACCTGCCGGAAATTTCCGGCATGCGCGCCTACACAATTACCGGTCCTTGCGCCCCCCTGCGCCTGGGACTGGCCCTGCTGGGCAGGTTTGCGGCACATACTGACGTTTTTTCCCCTCATGCAGGGGGCGCCGGACTTACGGCGCAGGCAGCGCCGCATGCAGACGCCGCTTCCTCCGGAACAGAAAAGGCAGGAGCAGGCAGGGCCGCGTCGGACGCTTCTTTCCTGCGCGACGGGAACATCCGCCTGTGCTGGACCAGCGACGGGCAACTGGAAATACGCGACCACGGCCGCCTGACGCACCGCATTCTTTTTCCCGGTCGCGAAGGCGAACTTGCAGGGCTGGATATTCCCCTGCCTCGCCCGGCCCTGGCGCTGGTCATTGACGACATGGGACAAAGCCTCGAAGCTGCGGGCGCGCTTGCCGCCCTGCCCTATGCCGTTACGCCCGCCATATGGCCACACGCGCCACACGCCACGAGCACAGCGGAACTAGCGGCGCAAAGGCGTATGGATGTACTCGTCCATGTGCCGATGGAAGCCCTGCCCCGAAAGGACGGAACCATTCCCAACCCCGGGCAGGGGGCACTGAAGGTCGGCATGGAGCCGCACCGCATACAGGCCATCCTTGAAGCAAACCTGGCGAGCCTGCCTACTGCCGTGGGCATGAACAACCACATGGGTTCCGCCTTTACAGGCGATGCGGCCGCCTGCCGCATTGTATGCGCCCGCCTCGCGGGTACAGGTTTTTTTCTGCTGGACAGTCTCACAACCCCCGGTTCGCTGCTGGCGCAGCAGGCCCGCGCCCTGGGACTGGTGAGCGCCAGCCGTGATGTTTTTCTTGATACATACCGCCAGACGCCAGCTATTCTCAAAGCTCTGGATCAGGCAGCAGTCAGGGCGCGTATCCGGGGATACGCCATTGCCATCGGCCATCCTTATGCCGAAACCCTGAGTGCCCTGCGGGCCTGGCAAAACAGTGAAGGCGTGGCGCTTGTCCCCTTGCGCCGCCTCATATGGAACATGGCTCTGGAACAAGCCGGAACAGCCACAAACACGGCTGCGGACAGTGCGTTGCAGATGCCCGTGCGCTAAAAGCGCTGCGGGCTGCCGCTTTCGGCGCACGCTGGGCCTGCTGTGGCTGTTCCCGGGGCGGCGGCCCGCCCGGCTTCTGAAAAATTTGCCTGGCGGATATGCTTCAATGGGGGGCAGTATCCGGACGGGCGATGCGCCGCAAGGGGCGCACGGGACGCATGCGGCGTCCTGATTTCACCAATCTAGCATGAGGAGTACGCCATGATGCAATCCACCTTTGCCATAATCAAGCCCGACGCTGTTTCGCGCCAGTTGACCGGTGAAATACTGGCGGCTATGGAAGCTTCGGGGCTGAAGATCGTGGCCCTTAAAAGGTTGCATCTTTCCAAGGCGCAGGCTGCCGGTTTTTATGCCGTTCACCGCGAGCGCCCTTTTTTTGACAGCTTGACGGACTACATGTCTTCCGGCCCGGTTGTTTGTGTCGTTTTACGCGGTGAGGACGCCGTACCCAGGTGGCGCGCCCTCATGGGAGCCACCAACCCCGCGCAGGCAGAGCCGGGCACCTTGCGCGCCAGGTACGGCCAGAGCCTTGAGGCCAACGCCGTGCACGGCTCTGACGCGCAGGAAACTGCGGCATTTGAAATCGGCTATTTCTTCAACGGACTGGAAATTTCGGAGTAAGTTATGACACTGCGCATAGGCTGTGTGGGTTGTGGCAACATGGGCGGGGCCATCATGTCCGGTTTGGCCCGTCCCGGAACGCGGAACGAAAACCGGAACAGCGCCTACACGCTCTGTGGTTACAACCGCACAGCCTCGCGCATGCAGGCCCTGGAAAAAGCCGGAGTGCGCGTCATGGCGTCCCCACTGGGAGTGGCGGAAAACGCAGATATCATCCTGCTGGCCGTCAAACCCTACCAGATACGCGAAATAATGGAGCAGATACGCCCCGCCCTGAACAAGGGCAAGGTCATTCTGTCTGTGGCGGCGGGCATCACCATGCACAGCCTGCAACAATGGGCCGAAGCGCTTTGTCCCGTAGTGCGCTGCATGCCCAACACCCCGGCTTTGGTGGGTATGGGCGTGTTTGCCCTGTGCTTTGACGACCCTGCACTCGGCAATGAACACAGGCAGGACATTCTGCGGCTTTTCAGCGGTCTCGGGCAGTGTGTCGAGATGGCCGAGGACAAGTTCACGGCTTTTTCCGCTCTTATCGGCGCAGGCCCGGCATATGTTTTTGCCATGATGCAGGGACTTGTGCAGGCCGGGGTAACAATGGGATTTCCCCATGCCCAGGCGCGGCAAATGGTTACAGCACTTTTTGCCGGCTCGGCGCGCATGGCAGAAGAAGATGCGACGCCATTGGGCCAGTTGCGCGACAATGTGTGCTCACCCGGTGGCCTGACCATCGCCGGGGTCAACGCCCTGGACCGCGCGGGCCTCACCGGCCTGCTGGTGGATGCGGTGCTGGCCGCCAGTGCCCGTGGCGCTGAAATGGAGCGGAATAACGGCTAGGGCAGTCTGTCCCTGGATGGGCTGTTGATTTACACCTGCTGTTTTTACGGACGAACGGGCTGACAATGATTTTTTATTGCCCGCTGCCCGACAGCCAATGCCGTTGATGACATTGCGCATCGTGCAGGGAGCTTACCCGGCCGAAAGATAAAAAAGCCGCGCAGCCTTCACAATGAATGGCGCGGCATATGGCTGCATCATTCCGCCTTTGTAACAATATTCCGCTGACGCTAAATGGCGGCGTTCACTGCTGTGAACGCCGCCATGCTCTGTACAACAGGCATACAGTGAATGATTGCAAGCTGTCTGTAATTTTGCCCTGGCCGCGAACCAGCTGAATCCCGAGCCTTCAGCCGTTTTCCATATTTTCTCTCAGGCCAGCCAGCAGCGGACGCGCCAGCCCGGCGCACACTCTTTCCAGACCGGGGCCTCGTTACGGCAGACATCCTGCGCCAGCGGGCACCGCGGGTGAAAGCGGCAACCGGCCGGCGGGTCCAGCGGGCTGGGCAGTTCGCCCTCAAGTGGTTCTGCCAGACGGCCCCCACTTTCTCCGCTGGGCATGGCCGCCATGAGCGCACGCGTATACGGATGCGCCGCACCGGAAAAAAGCTGCCCGGCCAGAGCCTCTTCTACAATCTGCCCCAGATACATGACCGCTATACGGCTGCATAAAAAGCCCACCACGGCAAGATCGTGAGAAATAAAAAGATAGGCCGGGCCGAAATGCTCCTGCACATCGCGAAGCAGATTGAGAATCTGGGCCTGCACCGAAGCATCCAGAGCTGACACCGGTTCATCGCAGATGACTACATCGGGCCGGGTGATCAGGGCGCGGGCAACGGCAATGCGCTGGCGTTGCCCACCGGAAAACTCGTGGGGATACCGCCCCCCCATGCCCTCAAGGCCCACGGTGGCGAGCATCCGGTCAGCCAGATCGTTTCGTTCGGCGCGGGGCAGGTTGCGGGCGGCCAAGGGTTCGGCAATGGAGGTTCGCACACAACGACGCGGATTAAGCGAAGAAAAAGGATCCTGAAAAACCATCTGTATCCGGCCGGAGGCCCAACTGCCCGCACCGGCAGGGGGCAACTCCCTGCCGTCCAGCAATACGCGGCCTTCAGTAGGTGGCAGCAGGCCGCAGGCCAGACGCCCCAAAGTAGATTTGCCGCAGCCCGATTCGCCCACAAGGCCCAGGCTTTCACCCGGAGCAAGACTCAGGCTTACATCGTCCACGGCAACCAGCATGCGTTGCTCCGCGAACAGGCCGCGGCTGATGGAAAAATGTCGCGATACGCTGTGCAGTTCCAGCAGCGAAGCGGCAACAGACTGCGACAGGCAGGCGGCATCCGTAGCGGGAAACATACCATCCATAGGCTCATTGGCCCTGTCCGGTCCAACCGCGTCCAACCTCGTGTCAGGTGCCGCGCCGTCAGCCCGCATGCCCTGCTCGCCGCTCAGCACGCATCTACTCCGGCTGCACCGAATGTAGCCATATCATTGTATATGTCCACAGCGCAGCGCAGCAGCGCGTAGGCAGTGGCCCCCCCTGTGCCTTCGCCCAGCCGCATGTCCAGATGCAGGAGAGGACGGTGGTCTGTGGCGGCCGTTTCAAGCCGGGCCAAAGCGCGTCCATGCCCCTGTTCGGCCGAAGCGTGGGCCAGCACCGCATAATCGCCCAGGGTCGGGCATATGCGCAAAGCTGCCACATATGCGGCACTGCAGATAAAGCCGTCCACCAGCACCGGCAGGCGGCGCGAGGCGGCGCCCAGCATGACGCCACTCATGACGGCAATTTCAAATCCACCAAGGGCCGCCAGGACAGCCACCGGGTCACCAGCGCTCAGATGCCCTGCATTAACGGCAAGAGCGCGGCGCACAACCTCGGCCTTGTGGCGCACCATGGCCGCATCCGACCCGGCTCCCGGTCCGGCCATGACTTCGGGATCAAGCCCCAGCAGGGCGCAGTAAAGTGCTGTGCCGGAAGTGGAGTTGGCAATGCCCATTTCACCCACGCCAAGACATTGATAGCCCTTGTCGGCGGCGTCATGGGCCAGTTCGATGCCCGTGCGCAGGGCCGCCAGGCAGACATCGATGCTCATGGCCGGACCAAGGCTCAAGTCTGCCGTGCCGTTGCCGAGGCGGCGGTCAAGCAGGATGGGGTGCGCCGCAAAGGGACCACCCGCGCACCCGGCGTCCACAACAAGCAGATCCATACCCGTGCTGCGGCACAGCACATTGATGGCCGCGCCGCCATCAAAAAAATTCTGCACCATCTGGCGCGTCACAGCCTGTGGAAAAGGTGAAACACCTTGCGCCGCCACGCCGTGGTCGCCAGCCACTGTCAGCATGAGAGCCGGGCTGACGCTCAAAGGCGTCTGCCCCCGGCGCATGGCGTAAATCCTGCGGGCCAGGTCCTCGAGCCTGCCGAGACTGCCCCGGGGCTTGGTAAGATTGTCCAGATGGGCCTGGGCCGCAACCATATCCTGCTGCCGCAGTGGTTCAATACGCAAGCCGGGGAAAAAACGTTCCAGCCAGGGGGACGGACAAGAAGATGAAAAAGTGCTGTCGTTCATGTTTTTTCTCTAGCCTTTCCGGCAATCCTGCGCAAGGGCCGGGCCTTTTATTCGGCAATCTGCTTCGCGGCCCTTTACGAACAGTTCACGATGGTTATGTATGTGAGGTAAAAAAGCCCCAAAGGGATACCAAAAATGACCCAATCGTTTACAGCCATATACAAAAAAATGCCTTCCGGCATCAGACGGCTTGCCGGACCCAGACATTTTTGCGGCATCCATCGCACACTGGCCTGGGCCATGTACTGGACCCTGCTGACACTTCTTTCAGGCGGGCTGCTCACTCTGGCCCCTCTCACGGCAGGAGCGGCCCCGCAGGAAAGCAGCCCGCGCATGACGCCTGTTGTACGCGCAGTTCAGGCAGTTGCGCCGGCAGTAGTCAATATCACCAGCACGCAGGTAATCCAGGGGCAGACCCTTTCGCCACTGGAACAGTTCTTCGGGCCGGGCCGCGGGCCGGGCTTTGGCGGCCCGCGCTCGCCCCGCAAGCAAAAACGCGAAAGCCTTGGCTCGGGCGTTATTGTGGACGGCAAGAAAGGCCTTGTGCTCACTAACGCCCACGTTATCGCGGGCGGCGATGAAGTTATGGTGCGCCTGCTGGACGGCCGCGAATTTCCCGCCGCCGTATGCGGCGCGGACCCGGATTTCGACATAGCCGTGCTGCAGGTCAAAGGTGCCAGCGACCTGCCCTCTGTGAGCCTGGGCAACTCGGACAACATCCTGCCCGGCGAAACAGCCATCGCCATCGGCAATCCTTTCGGCTTCAGCCATACGGTGACCACAGGCGTCATTTCTGCCCTGGGGCGCACCATCCGCAGCCGCAACAGCGCTTTTACCGACCTCATCCAGACTGATGCCGCCATCAACCCCGGCAACAGCGGCGGCCCCCTGCTGAATCTCGAGGGCGTGCTTATAGGCATCAATACTGCAGTAGATGCCCGTGGCGAAGGTATCGGCTTTGCCATACCCGTCAACAAGGCCAGGCGCGTCATGTCTGACCTTATGGACAAAGGCGGTGTTGCCCCGCTCTGGCTTGGGCTTGACGTGCAGGATGTAGACCCGCACACGGCCATGGCCCTGGGCCTCAGCAGGGCGCGCGGTGTGCTGGTCACCGCGGTTCTTCCCGGCACTCCGGCTGAAAAGGTCCGCCTGCGTCCCGGCGATATCATAGACAGCATCAACGCGACGCCCGTGCGCGACAGGCGCGATTACCTCGATATTCTGCGCAACCAGACCGCAGACGCCAAGCTGCGCCTGAGTCTGCGGCGCGATGGCGAAACTGTGCCGCTGGATATAACACCGGCGCCCTTTACCGATGAAAATGCCCGCAACCTCATGCTGAAACGCTGGGGATTCAGGGTGGCGCAAACAGCCGGAAAAGTGACCGTGAGCAGTGTTAACGCCAATGGGCCTTCGCCCTTTCTGCAAAAAGGCGATATCATCTCCGCAGTGGGGGCGATTCCCGTGCAGGAAGAAAAGGATCTTTTACAGGCTTTCAGGCGAGAACGCATGTCTGGCCAGGTACTTATGCAAATCACGCGTAACGGCAAAGGCTATTACGCACGGCTTGTTCCGTAAGAGAAAACAACAGTCCTGACTGCCCGGAAAACACGGAATTTTGATGCCGATTCTGTATCCTGTCACAGGGCTGATGCTTACAAACGGCCGCCGGCAGCCGTTTTTACGGCACGGCGCAAAGGACACTTGACAGGGGGATGGCCTGAAGCTATCCAATTGCACAAGCTAATTCTACCCGCTTGTGTGATCAAGCAAGACAACCTATTGGGAGGACGATCATGGGTTACAATGTGAATGTCGATGTGGACAAGTGCATAGGCTGTGGCGAATGCGTGGACGTGTGCCCCGTTGAAGTTTATGAAATCAAAGACAGCAAGTGCGAAGCCGTGAGCCCCGAAGAGTGCCTCGGCTGTGAATCCTGTGTGGAAGTCTGCGAAGTTAACGCCATCACCATTGACGAAAACTAGGTGATGATGGAAGGCCTTGCGGCATTCCATTGTTGACCCACTCGCAGACAGAGTGTTGTGCCGCCCGACGCTCGCGCGCCAGGCGGCACTTACATAAAACGCGCAAACCACGGGCGCCCGCATGTGCAGGTCTGCATAAAAAACCTGATACGTATACGGCGAACCAACGCGGGTTCTGAAACTGACCCGCCCGAAGGCCCGGGGCCACAAGCGCACGGGCAAGACGCAAAGCCCGAAAAAACCGCCCCGCCGCACACCTGCCGGACGGCCCATACGCCTTCCGCACAGCCACAGGAAAGCCATGATCCCTGACCTGACCGCTATTTTCACCCGCTACGAAAGCCTGCGGGCCGAGGCCGACGCCCTGTTTGAACGGGTGCGCGACAGCTATCCCCAGTGCGTGACCTGTAAGGAAGGCTGCAGCGACTGCTGCCACGCCATGTTTGACCTTTCGCTGGTGGAAGCCATGTATATCAACCGGGCCTTTAACGCCACTTTCGGGCATGGTCCCGAGCGCTCGGCCATACTGGAACGCGCTTCAGAACTTGACCGCCACACCACCCGTCTCAAGCGCGAACTGTACAGGGCAGAAAAAGACGGCGAAAGCCCCGAAGATATCCTGAGCATCGCCGCCAAGGTCAAAATGCGCTGCCCTTTGCTGGACGACGCGGACCGTTGCCTTCTTTATGAAGCACGGCCCGTCACCTGCCGCATTTATGGCGTGCCTACGGCTATCCGTGGTCAGGGCCATGTTTGCGGTTTTTCCGCCTTTGAAAAAGGCAAGGCCTACCCCACCGTACATATGGACAAAATGTATGACAGGCTCGAAGGACTGAGCAAGGACATCGCAACCACGGTGCAGTCACGCTTCAAGGAACTGCACGAGGTGTATGTACCGCTGTCCATGGCCCTGCTGACCCGTTACGACGAAAGCTATCTCGGCATTGGGCCGGCCAAGAAAGAACAGGCCTGATACAAAACGGCGCAGCACTGTATTTTGCCGGGGCTGACACAGCCGCAACCGCCCGTGCGCGCGGGGGCGTGGCGGCGGCGCGGGCCTCACAGGGCCGTAGTTACGCGCCGGAAAACGGATTTTCGCGCATCGCAAGGAGTCCGGCATGTTCGGCAGCATACCCGCTACCGTCTTTCGAGACGGTACGCCGCAGGAACTTACGGAAGAGCAGGAAAAGCTCAAGCGCGAGATTTATGAGCGCATGAATCCGCGCCGCCGCAAGTTTGTGGACCGCCTGGGCTACGACAACTGGGATCCCTTCCAGAAGCCCAACGATCCCCTTGACCTGCGCACAGACATAAGCAAGCGCACCACACAGCAGCTTGTGAACGAATTTTTACACGACGCGGGCAAAAAAGGCCCGTATGGCAAGGCTTACAGCAAGGGCGCTACGGAATGCGCCCTGGGCGTTATCAATAAAGACGAAAAATACATGGGCATTTTCGACTTTTGCCGCTGGTACTATGATCTTCTGAAAAGAGAGGGGCACATCCAATGAAAGCTCGCTACGATGACCTGGACGAATACATTGCGGACCTCAAGGCGGAAATTGCCGAAAATGAGCAGTGCGCCAACCATTACTACAACCTGGGCCTGGCCCTGCTGACCAAGCGCGACTTCATCGCCGCCGAAGAAGCCTTTTTGAACGCCGTGCGCAATTCTCCGCACCTGGCCGAAGGCTATGTGCAACTGGGCGGCATCTGCCTTGAGCGCGGCGACCTTGACGGCTGCCTGCGCTACAATGAAGAAGCAACCAACTGCCGTGCCAAGTTCCCCGTGCCGTGGAGCAACATTGCCTTTGTGCACCTGCAACGCGGCGAGCCGGACAAGGCCATCACCGCCCTGAACAAGGCCCTCAAGTGGGACCCCAACTTTGTGCAGGCCCAGAACGCGCTGGCGACCGCCTATTTCATGAAGGGCGACATCAAGGCGTGCGAAGCGCAGTGCCTGTCCATCATCAAAAAAGAACCCGCCTTTGCCCCTGCCTGGAACAACCTGGCCCTGGCCTACTTTGACCAGAGCGAATTTGCCAAGGCTAAAGAAGCGGCCGACAAGGCGCAGGAACTGGGTTTTGAAGTGTCTGAAGGTTTTCTTGAGGAACTCAGGAACCACTGCTAGCAATTTTTTGCTGTCCAGCACAACGGCCCGCGAGTGTACGCTCGCGGGCCGTTGTCATATGCGCGGGCACCTTCGGGCATGGATATCGCACTCGGCGCACAGGCACACTTCTTGCTTGATTATGCGCAGTAAACGGGAACGGCCGATTTTGCCGCCCCATCGCCTGCCGCCGCACAACAGGGCGAAAGCGCAAAGCATAAGGAGAAGCCTCGTGGAACTGGAATTCCGTTTTCGCAATAATGATATGGGACCGCTTTTTCCCACGTTTCAGGAAAGGGTCAATGCCATGCTGCCCGCCAGCCATGCAGACGCGGCGTCTTCAGCCGCCCCCTCCCTTGAGACTCCGGCAGCTGAAACGCCTCACATGCTCAACAACGAGGAAATGACCCAGGCCCTGGCCCAGGTGGAAGAAGAAGCCGCCCAGCACAGCCAGGAAATGCTGCAGGCGCACTCCGGCCTCAATGAGCAGCGGGTAGCCCGCCTGCTTGGCCTGCTGGACTAGCGTAGATCAACTTTGAACTGCTTCACACTTCAAAGTTTTCATTCTGTCGAAAATTGTATTTTCCGGCAGAATCCACGCCACGTTACGGCCCACTGCGCTCTTGTGCAGCGTTGAAAATATGGTCCGCAGCATTGCGGCACTCAGACAAAGTCGCCCAAGCCCCATGTGAGGCAACGGTATTCTGCGTCCATTTTTTGACGCTTTTTCCGGGCATAAAAAACGCGCTACGCCGTTCATACCGTGGCGCGCGCTCAGGCCTGAAAAATATCCAGCCAGTGCGCAACCCGAACCCCCTGCGGGGCATGCGCCCGCAACTGCATGACACAGCCGCTGCATCCGGTCAGCGCCACTGACGGCACAGGCACTGCGGCGTCTGCATCAGGCGCAAGCCCCTGCCAGCAGGCTTCGGCCAGATCTCGGCTCAATTCGGGGTGCAGCATTCGCAGTACACCGCCAAAGCCGCAGCAAAGCGCCCTGCCTTTATGCAGGGCGGGCAGCAAGGGGGCAAGAAAAGCCAGATCCTCGTCCCGGCCGTCCCAATGGCATGGCGAATGGTATACCGCAACAGGCGGAACCGTCGTCGTGCGTTCCACATGCACCCCCCTGAAAAGAGATGAAAGCGGCGTAAGGCTTTCAAGCCACGCCTGCCCCTCTTCCGGCGGCAACAACCCGTCCATGACGGCGTACTGCCGCAGACTGTGCAGGCAGGAGGCGCAAAAAACCACCAGTGCCGGACGACCAAGCGCGCGCCAGCGGTTCACATTGGCCTGCGCCGCCTCCAGCGCCCGTTGCAACATGCCTGCATGCTCGTACGTGCCGCCGCAGCAGGAAAAACCGGGAGCGTCAGCCACACTGCCGCCAAGCGCGGCAATGATGCGCCCGGCCTTGTCTGTCCACTGCGGGCGCAGGCGATCGGCGGTGCAGCCCCCAAAAACAGCAAATGCTTTTCCGGCAAGGGGCTTCACGCCCTGTGGGGGCAGACGCAGCCAGGAGACTTCGTGGTCAGACGCCCGCATGGCAAGCGCCGAGGCATGCAGAATGCCGAGTTTTTTAGGCAGGAGCGCACGTGGGGCCAATGAAGCCATACGGGCCGCGACGCGCCACAGGTAGCCGCCACGCTCGATCCAGTAACGCCAGAAATGCTGCTGCCAGCGCGGTTGCCGGGCACGGGCCGGGGCCAGTGCTTCCGGTACGGACAAAGCCCTTGCACAGGCGGTCTTGCAGCGTCCGCAACCGGCGCACTGCCCTGCCAGTTCCATGAGTGCGCGCCAGTCAAGCCGCGCATCACGATTCAGACCGGAACGCAAAAGGTTCTGCTTGGCCTTGGGGCTGAACTCCTCACTTTTGCGCAGCAGGAATACCGGGCAGCTTTCCAGGCAGGCCCCGCACTGCGTGCACTGCTTGAGCGCCGCCATGCCTAATAGCCCTTGCCGGGATTCATGATGCCCCTGGGATCAAAAACAGCCTTTATATCATGCATAAGCGCCCGCTCCACCGGAGGAATCTGCAAACCGGCATTCTTGCAGATGCCACAGCCGTGCTCGCCCGACATGACGCCCCCGAGCCGCAGCACGGCCTGCTCCATGCCAAGGCGCGCTTCTTCCACACGGCGGGCCATGTTTTCGTCGGCCGCGTCATAAAGAATATTGGCGTGGATATTGCCGTCTCCCACATGGCCGAAATGCAGAAACGTCACGTCATGCTCGCGCGCAATTTTTTCCATTTCTGCAAGCGCCCGTACAAGCTGCCCGCGCGGCACGGTGACATCGTCGGCCATCTTGTCCGGCCCGGCCAGAAAGGTGGTGGGATTGATGCGGCGGCGTATTTCCCACAGGCGTTCCTCATCCTGCGGATTCAGCCCCGTCGTATGCCAGAGGGCCGTAGGCATGTTTCGCAGCAGGCGGTCCGCTTCCAGCGGCAGGGTATCGGCGCTGCCGTCCAGCCGGATGAGCAGGATCGAGCGCACCTCACGGGGCCAGGGTACAGGACGGCTCCCGGCCATAAGGTCAATAATGCCGTCGCCGATATACTCCAGAGCACAGGGAACGATACCCGCCGCAAAAATTTCGCCCACTGCGCCCAGAGCCTCCGCATGCGAGCCATACCCCGCCATAATGGTGGCCGAGGCTTCCGGTTTGGGCAAAAGCTTGAGCCAGAGCTTGCTGATGAAGCCCAGCGTGCCTTCCGACCCCACCATAAGCCGGGCCAGGTCCAACCCCACTACGTTCTTGTGGGTGCGCCCGCCGAAGCACACCAGGCGGCCGCCGGGTAAAACTGCCTCAATACCCAGCACAAAGTCGCGGGTAACACCATATTTGAGCGCGCGCATGCCCCCGGCACAGGTAATGACATTGCCGCCGATGCTGGAAGAACGCACCGTGGCCGGGTCCGGCGGATAATAAAGCCCCCGGGCCTCGCAGGCATCCTGAAGGCGGCCCGTGGTCAGCCCCGGCTCCACCACGGCCACAAAATCCGTAGCGGAAATTTCCTCTATCCTGTCCATCAGCAGCGTGGAAACAACCAGCCCCGGCAACACGGGCACACAGTCGCCCACCAGGTTTGTTCCCCGGCCGCGCACGTAGACGGGCATGCGCCTGTCCTGCGCCCAGGCCAGCAGGTCCTGCACCTGCTCCACACACCGGGGCCGGGCGGCAGCGAGCGGGCTGCCCGTTTTCAGGCTGGCATCGGAAGCATAGACATGTAGTTCTTCCGCCGTAACAAGCAGGTCCCCGCCCAGCGTACGGCGTAAAAAATCCATATCCGCAGGTTCGAGCCTGTCCGCGTAGGGTTGGGCATCGGCACTGCGGGGCAGTGGATTAAGAAATGGCGTTTGCGTCATGAGCCCCGCTCCCGGGCAGCTAAAGTGTCGGCCGCGCATGAGCCGGGCAAACCCACTCCGGGCCGCCCGGTACGGCACCAGAAAATCGGGTGCGACAGGCGTGGCAACGGCCGGGCAAGCGTGATGTCGTCCGCCCGAAAAAAGTGGCTGCCATGATCCACTCATGGCAGCGCTTTTTCATATTTCCAGGCTCAGGCCCACAGGGCAGTGGTCTGAACCGTACACGTCATTTTCTATCCAGGCATCGCGGATGGCGGGCGCAAGCTCTTGCGACACGAAGAAATAGTCAATGCGCCACCCCACATTCTTGGCACGTGCGCGGGTCTTGTATGACCACCACGAATAGTTATCCGGCGCATCGCCATGCACATGGCGGAAAGTATCCACATAGCCCAGGGCCGTGAAGCGGTCGAGAAAAGCGCGCTCTTCAGGCAGAAACCCCGTGCACTTTTCATTGGGCTTGGGCCGGGCCAGATCAATGGGCCTGTGTGCTATGTTAAAATCGCCGCAGACCACTATGGGTTTGCTCTTGCGGCACTCTTCGGCATAGGCCAGAAAAGCCTCGAAGTAAGCCATCTTGTAGGGAACCCGCTTGAAGTTGCCTGTGGGTTTGCCGTTTTCATCCAGTTCTTCGGCTCCGCCGTTGGGGAAGTAGCCGTTGAAAAAATGAAAATCCGGATATTCCAGATGCAGCAGACGGCCCTCACCCTGAAATTCCGGCTGCGGCAGTTCGGCACTCCACGAAAGAAAAGGTACACGGCTGAACACGGCCACGCCGGAATACCCTTTTTTGACAGTGCTTGACGCCCAGCGGCTTTCCCAGCCCGCAGGCTCACGCACGTCCTCGTCCAGTTGTTCCGGATGCGCCTTGGTTTCCTGCAAGGCCACCACCTGGGCATCACTGTGCGCAAACCAGTCCCAATCAGCCTTGGCAGAAACCGCCCTCAGCCCGTTGACATTCCAGGATACGAGTTTAAACAGCATAAAACCTCCGGTACCGAGCATAGCCTTGCACGCCCCGCCTCGCAAGAGCTGCCGTCAATGACGCCCACCGGCGAAGATTGCGCAAACACGCATTTTACTGTAATAACTCAGATGGGTCACATTTATGCCGTGCCGGACTTTCCGGCGCGTAAGCCCACGAAATTTTAGGAGTCGCTTCATGGACATCTTGCCCATTCGCCGTGCCATTCTGAGCGTTACGGACAAAAGCGGCCTTGTGGATTTTGCCACCTTTCTGACTGCCCGCGGGGTAGAGCTTGTCTCTACCGGCGGCACGCAGAAGGCACTGGAGGCGGCGGGCCTGCCCGTCACCGCAGTGAGCACGGTTACCGGATTTCCCGAAATTCTCGGGGGCCGGGTAAAAACCCTGCACCCCAAGATCCATGCCGGAATCCTGGCAAACAAGGACGAAGAATCCCACATGCAGACCCTGTCTGAAAAAGGCATACGCCCCTTTGACATGGTTTGCGTCAACCTCTACGACTTTGCAGGAGCTGTGGAGCGCAAACTCTCCCTTGAAGAAGCCGTGGAGGAGATCGACATCGGCGGCCCCTGTATGCTGCGTGCCGCTGCCAAGAACTTTCACAGCATTCTTGTGCTGCCTTCGCCCCAGTGGTACCCCACTGCCATGGATGAAATGCGCAGCCACGACAATGCCGTGAGCCTGGAATTCCGCCAGACCATGGCCTCAAGAGCTTTTGAAGCCACCTCGCGCTACGACGCCCTCATCACGTCCTATCTGCGCCCGTAACCACCATCAGGCAGGGCGGCCCCGGGCCGCCCTGTTTTTTTCAGCCGTGGCCCGCCAGCATGCGGGCCAGAGCGAAAAGCGCACCATTGCGCCAGGAGCATGATATTTCAAAACCAGAAGGCAATCTGCAAGGGCTGAAACCCAGCCAGCTGGCCGCCCTCAACCGCCTGTTTAACCGCCGTTTTCCGGCGGAAGACGTGTATACGGTGGAGCAGGCGCGCGAACTGGCCCTGCTGTCACGCGCTCTCGGGCGGCAAATAGGCCTGCTCATTGACCGCAAGGGCCGTGTACAGACGGTCATTGTGGGCAAGGCCGGCAGCATCCTGATACCCGAACTGCCCCGAGGCCGCAGCGGCGGCGAGCGTTTGCGCGGCCTTCGGCTGCTGCATACCCACCTGACCCCCGACGGCCTCAGCCAGGAAGACCTGATGGACATGCTCTTTCTGCGCCTGGATGCCGTCATTGTCCTGACTGTCAATCCTGTGGGCGAACCGGTACAGTGGCAGGCGGCGCATCTTTTGCCCACAAACGTCAACGGGCAAGGTTATCATCTGGAGCTGCCACGCCCGTGGGACCGCACAGCGGCCCAGATGGTGGGTACGGCCGAAGCGCTGGAAAAAGACCTCTCCCGCCGGGCCGAAAGCAGCCATGAAGCGGAAAACAGGCCCCGCGCCCTGCTTATCTCTGTGGCAGCCCTGCCCCGCATCATGCAGGAGCGTAATCTGGACGAACTGGCCGAACTGGCCCGCACAGCCGGGCTTGCCATAGCCGGGCGCATGGTGCAGCGCGTCCCCCAGGTGAACCCGCGCCTGATCATGGGCCGGGGCAAGGTGGCGGAACTGGAGGTGCTGACCCTGCAGGGTCGGGCGGACACTCTTGTTTTTGATGGTGAACTTTCGCCTGCGCAGCTGCATAATCTGGCAGATATTACCGAGCGCAAAGTCATTGACCGCACCCAGCTTATTCTTGATATCTTTGCCCAACATGCAGTAAGCCGGGCCGGAAAGCTGCAGGTTGAGCTGGCCCAGTTGCGCTATACCCAGCCGCGACTGGTGGGCAAAAACCGCGCCATGGACCGCCTTATGGGCCTGTCTCTTATACACATCTGACGCTGCCGACGATACTCCTTG
>OJPW01000370.1_pt1 | contig 40712 bp, 37 predicted proteins | sample 1598571 | NCBI WGS metagenome assembly OJPW01 (sample SAMN03922493, study PRJEB24848) | human gut metagenome | isolation source: stool sample | host: Homo sapiens | place: Germany | collected 2011-05
AGCTATGTCTTCTTTTATGCTCTTTTCAATTTGCGCAATTTATTGTACATTATCTGTTTTGGCAATTAGTGATTGTATTTCTTTTCCGGTCTGAACTGAATCGCGAAACTCCGGAGCAAGAAACAGCAGGGCGCTTCTGATGTTTAATAAATCCGTCCTGTCAATAGTCTCCTCTTGAAGATGTTTGTGCGTCTTAAAATATCTTAGTCTGATATGCTCACTGACAGACTGTGGTGCGAAATACGAGACGATGATCCCATCGATCAGAGCCGTTTCTTCAGCAGTAAAACACATGACACTCCCTCCCAATTCCTACATATGGTAGCACAAGTATGCCCATCGTACAAGATACTCAGCGAGAGAGAAATAATCAAAAACCTCGTATGATTTCACGCATTGACAATTAGAGAAATCTGTGCTAAGGCACCTCACCTTCTGATACCAAAACAAGGTATCAGAAATTTTTTTATTTTTTTCTTCTTGGGAGGGTGGTCAAAGAGGGGGTCATTTCTACATTCATTACGAGAGGTGCATTTGAAGTGTTTCACATCTTCTCAACCGCAGTCTCTCGCTCTATCCCCTGGCAAGTGTACCTTGAAAAATGAATACGACTCCAAGACATCACCGTGTTCGAGCCACTATGAGCAAGTGAAAGAAGAGAAGATCGGTCAATCTTCGTTGCGACGACAGCACGGGAAAATAATGGTACTCTCGTCCGGCTAGGTCACAAGCCGAGGGACGACGCACCCACAAGCATGGGCCGAGGCTGAAATGCCTGTGCCCCCGAGACCAGGGGGCTTGGAGTCGATTCTTAATTACGAGAAGGGAGGTGTATGAGATGAGCTGCACACAGAAGAGACAGTTGGTTCGATTTCCCAAAGTCCGGATACTGAAGCAGTGGTTCAGACATTTCAATGATCATAAAGAGTTCCATAATGAAGGGAACCTTCATCTTTTTAGCCTGATGGCACTTTTCAGCTATGCGAACTTCAGATCGAATGAGCGAGTCATCAATGGGGTGAGATACATGGAGGCACCCGGCCAGTGGGTCTGTAAACTGGGTTCTTTGCCCAGAATCCTTCGGGTTCACTCCAAAGCACAGGCACTGGATCTGATGAAGTACTTTGAGGAAAAAGGCTTCCTACAATTTGAAGTCATTGATGAAGATCAGGAGATCATCCGGTACACCATCAATGACTGGAAACGCCACTGTACGCATTTGGCGTATAACTACTACAGTTACAAAGGGTCTGGTTTCTTTTTCTTCCCGCTGCCGATAGGCCGACTTCTCCTACAAGCCGCAAAAACTGAGGGGCGAATTGTCTTCAGTGAGTTGGATGCCATCATGGACATGTGGCTCCACACAATTGTCAATGACCCCGCAGTAAAGGGATCGGAATATATGCCGGTTGTCTACTACTCCAATATGCACGGTATGCCGCTCCTCTCATATACCTACCTTGCAAAGCGCTGGGGTTGGTCTAAATCCCGAGTCGGTCGATTTATGATCAAAGCCAGCGAATATGGAATCATCAGCCGCGTGAGCTTTTCCAGTTCTCGCGGCTCTGTTATTTCTGTATGCCGGTATCGCGAGATGATCTATGGAGATGCCTGTGAAGAACTGGAGCTCCATGGAATCGGAGAAATCATAGGGATTGGAAAAGCGATTGATGTGGTCAAAGATGACCATGAGCAGATCAATGTCAGCATCGAAACCCGCGTCCCACCGGCAAAAACAATCGGTCGAGCGAGGAAAGCCTTGAAAATACAGGTGTTTCAAGTATCTCGATCTTCTTTTTTTGCGCGGCAGATTCCTTTAGTCTTCTATACGGCTTTAGACTGGGAAGTGTGTAAAGAAGAACAGGGTAATCGTGACCCGCCCAAAAACGCAGCAGAAAGAAGGGAGATGAAAGAATGAAATCTGACAGCGTGCCTGCATTCGCACTTGAAAAGGAAGCTCTGAAAACTGAGATTGAGGCTGGTATCCAGACAGGTGTTGAGCAGATGGAGTCTGGCCAGAAAGGCAAGAAACCTGTGGAGAAATATCACAACACCCGGCACCTTCTCAGACAGTATCGGAAGGTAGCCTATGCTGTAGAAATCTCTGAAACTGACATGAATGTCAGAATGGAGATGGAGCATGGTACCAGATTGTCCACACTGAAGGTCAATGCAGAATTGGCTGGAGTGGATTTGTCCGGCTCCAAGATTGAGAGCTATCGCAGGATATGGATATCCGAATCTGCCGGTTCAGACAGGAGCAGGCGCTGCTCTCCGTTCTCCCATTTTGTAAGCTGGACAAGAAACTCTTTGAGACCAGTAAAAGAAACATGCTCACATCATCTGCAGCAAGCTGCTATCCATTCACATCGTTTGAGATGAGTGATGAAAACGGCATTCTACTGGGCGTCAATCAGCACAATAACAGTCTGGTCATCGTTGATATCTTCAATAGCCGCACCTATAAAAATGCCAACATGGTCCTGCTTGGCACCTCCGGAGCTGGCAAGACATTCACCCTCCAGTTGGTTGCCTTACGAATGAGGCGGAAGGGCACGCAGGTGTTTATCATCGCGCCCCTGAAGGGCCATGAGTTCCTGAGAGCCTGCAACAACATCGGTGGCGAGTTCATTTCCATAAGCCCTGCTTCAAAGCAGTGCATCAATGTCTGCGAGATCCGTAAGCAAGATCAGAGCGTCAATGAACTGATCGACGGTGTCGTAAACGAGAATTCCATTCTGGCCAAGAAGATCCAACAGCTTCACATTTTCTTCTCCCTTCTGATCCCCGATATTTCCCATGAGGAGCGGCAGTTACTCGATGAGGCGCTTATCCGCACCTACGCGAAGAAAGGAATCACCCACAACAATGACTCACTGATCGATCCGGCACATCCTGAGAAGTACCGTGAGATGCCCCTTCTGGGAGATGTCTATGAGATTCTCATGGAATCCCCAGAGACAAAGAGAATGGGGAATATCCTCAACCGCCTGGTCAACGGATCCGCCAAAACTTTCAACCAACACACAAATGTCCAGCTGGATAATCCCTATACTGTCCTGGACATCTCGGAGCTGACCGGCGAACTTCTTCCTGTCGGCATGTTTGTGGCGCTTGACTATGTCTGGGATAAGGCGAAAGAGAACCGGACCAAAGAGAAGGCAATCTTCATTGATGAGGCATGGGAATTGATCGGAGACGATGACACCAATAATCCCAACAACGCGAAAGCGCTTGCTGGCGAATGGGTTCAGGAGATTTTCAAGATCATCCGTGGCTACGGTGGATCTGCTGTGGCAGCCACACAGGACATCGGCGATTTAGATCGAAGCCGTTTCGGCAAAGGCATCCTGAATGTTGCAAAGACCAAAATCATCTTGAATCTGGAGGATGATGAGGCCCGGCGAGTCCAGAATATCCTTCATCTTTCCGATGCAGAGATCATGTCCATCACCCGCTTTGAGCGAGGGCAGGGGCTGATCTCAACCAATTCCAACCATATCACTGTTTCGTTCAAGGCTTCCCCCCTGGAGAAGCAGCTCATCACTACGGACCGCATGGAGCTGAACCAGATCCTCCAAGAAAAACTGGCTCAGAATGCACATAATGTCGAGAATTGACAACGCACATTCCATCGCACTTACAATTCGTCTACATTATGCGTAACAGCTTTTTTCCTCTACACTATGCGGTTTTCTAAGTCTACACAAAGGAGCTCAACATGAAGTTCGCAAATGAGGTTCGAGGGCATGAGGTGGCCGTGATTATCCGGTTATTGACCATCTTCGGTGTCGTTGAACAGCGTCAGATGCGATTGCTCTTCAATCACATGAGCAACCGCGCCTATGGCCAGGCTCTCTCACTGCTCCGGCGTGAGGGGCTGGCTTACTTTTCGCCGGATGGCCAATATCTCGCGACCAGCCGCTACTCCTTGGACCACAAGAAGACGATTGAGTCGGTCATGACATTCTGGGCGTTCATCAAAATGCGAGATAGAGTGCAGGAATTCTGTGCAAGTGAGCCGCCCGCCATCCTTTCATTCTCTTCGGCTGCCAAGGATTATGACCTGATCCCCGGTAGTCGAAACAATACTCCATCCATCAATGCTGCTCGCGCTTCAATCCCAGAGGCGACTGTTCGGCTGATTGTGGTCGATAAGTTGGACTCGCTGGATGAAATCATTCCACGGTCTGCCAATGACTTTGGCTTACTGGTGGGATCGGATGGCGTGGAGCAAATCTATCAACTGTGAGGTGCCGACATGGAAAACCCCAAATATATCCTCCTTATGAGGCAAGTCGCATCTGACTTCGATGGCATCAGTCACGAGCTTTTCCAGATTGCAAATGACCTTGAGCGCATTGATCAGTTCAATCCCCAGCAGAAGCTGTTTGGCCTGGTTCGTGGCGCCGAAGTATCAACGGTGTCCCTAAGAAACCTTACCGCGAGAACGGTTCACGACGATGTGGCCCCGTTTTACAGTGAGGTCGCTGACCTCCTCGGAATCAAAATCGAAGAAAGCCACGACTGGATCAAAATCACAGTTCCTGCGATCCTCCCTAAGCGGAATCAGCGGGACAATCAGGCGTTTCTGACGCGCCCTCTGCGTTATGCGCTACTTGACTTTCTCAAGGAGAACCCGATGGAGCGCTTTGGAGCGTGTGCGATCTGCATTGTCCACCAGTATGATGAAGCGCTCGGGATCAGGCGGATTCGTGATTACGATAACATCGAGACAAAACGCTACCTGGATGTCATAGAGTCGATGCTGCTGACCAACGACAGTGGCCTGCTTTGTACTGTTCTGCAGGCAACGCAGGTGGCTGACCGGGACTGCACGGAGTTCTATCTCATGCGTCCGGAAAGCCTCCCGGCATGGGCCAAAACCCACATCAAATCAACTACCAAATTCTGCTCTGAGTGAAGGGCAGAAATAGGTAGTGATTTGGCGCCCTTCGACTGTCTGAACCTAAGAGGCGCAGAAATAGGTAGTAATTTGGCACACGATTTCTGTCTGGGTGTTTTTTGCTTGGTCAGTTTTTCACTGCATGTTCGAATAATTGAAGCTGACACGGGCAGCCTCTGGGCAGCCTTGTTTCAGGGATTGGAGTGCCTATGATTACTTGCAAAAATGATCGTCTTCTTGAACTGTTGTGGTTCGTCGGATACTGCATTGAGTTTCCGACTCAGCTGGCAGTGCGCATCGGTGGAGGTGCAGAGTGGAATCGCAGGGTCATGTATCGGGCAATCAGAGAGGGTTATGTGAAGCTTTTCCGGAAGAAGCATCAGCGTCATGTGATTCGGTCTCTGAGCTTGACGGAAAAGGGGTTTGATTATGTGGCGCAGGGTGATCCAGAGGCTTGGGCAATGATCCATTCGCGCATTAACAATTCCGATCCTGTCTATCCTGCATGGATCGATAAGATCCTTCGCCTCCATGCCATTGCGACCGGAACCGTCATGTCCAATGCTGCCGGCGCTGAGATCCTGCAGTCCAGGAAGCCGTCGCTCATGTCCCCGGCAAAGCGGACAAAGAACTCGATCCCCCCTGATCCCAACAGTGCCTATTATTTCGCATCTCATGAACTGCGTGCTGCCATTGAAGAGTACTCCCCGGAATCTGTTTCCAAGAGTTCTCGAACGATTGGCATTATTGTCAAGGGAAATCAGTGTTACTTCCTCTATTTCACAGGCAGTACGAGAATGTACTGGATGAAGAACAGCGAGGAGAACTATGCGGCCGCGATAAAGAGCTTGCTCATTGCGAGAGGATTTGGTGTTACCACGATCCATCAGGTGGTTATCGGTTCCACCATGAGTGTCGCTCAGCGGCTATGCCATAGTGCAAAACCGTTTGGAAACAAGTATTTCGTCGTCTCCACATTCTTCGCGCAGTGCGTGTTCCTTACTAACAACGCAGATGGAGACAACCTTCTAAAGATTATTCTCCATCCGGACATGGCTCTGAAAATCAATCAGGCCATGCCTGCCCCTTACCATCCACCACGGACTCCCAACCGGGAGTATGACGCGATCGATGTTCTGCTCGACAGGCCGGTCATCTTGAACTATCAATGCGATCTCCTTAAGCTATCGGATATTACGCCGATGCCGGGTGGGTTCCGTGGAAGTCCAATTATGCTTTGCTTCGATTACCAGGCTCAGACAGTTCAGGGGATTGTCGGGCCCTCTAAAATAAATTGCAAAACTCAGAAAAAAGCCCACGAGTATCCCGAAGATTGGGAACCCGTGGGCTTAGAGATTTTGATGAAAATGAAAGCAAGTGTATGAGCATGTTAGCGTCGGGAGAGATCAGCCAGTGGTTTTCCTAGCGGACGCTAACAACGGATGACGTGTCATATCGCTATCTTTTCAACTTTCCCAGCTCCAATATGTATCCTGGAATTACAGATTTCCAGAGCCGCTCTTCTGTGGGTCACGATGAGGCAGGTTTTCCCCCTCAGAGAGGCGATATTCCGAAGCAGCTCTGTCTCCGTCTTCTCATCCAGAGCGCTGGTGCACTCATCCAGCAACAGGATGGGGGCCCGGCTGAGGAGGGCTCTCGCCACTGCGACCCGCTGTGCCTGGCCCTCGGACAGACCGATTCCCCGCTCACCGATTACGGTGTCCAGGCCATCCGAAAGCTCCGCAAGGAAGCGGTCAAGGCAAGCGAGCCTTGCCGCTTGCAGAATTTCCTCATCGGAGGCAGGGTCAGTGAACATGGTCAGATTCTCCCGCAGCGTTCCGGAAAACAGGGTATTCCCCTGGGGGACGTAGGCAAACAGGCCCCTGGTACTGCGGGAGACGGCCATCTCTTTCCCATCTGCAAAGCAGAACTTCAGCTCCCCGCCGACGGGCTGATAAATACCCAAAAGCAGCTGGAACAGGGTGCTCTTTCCGCTGCCGGAGGCTCCCGTGACCGCAGCAAACTCTCCCGCTCTGATGGTGAGGTTCACCTGCTTCAGCACAGGCTCCGCTCTTCTTCCATAGGAAAAGTCCACTCCGCACAGCCTGATCTCCCGGAATTCCCGATCCGGCACGCTATCGTCCGCGGGAACAGGTTCCTCCTCCGGCAGATCGAGCAGCTCCTTCAGTCTCTCCGCGGAGCTGATGGTTCCGTAGAGCTGATCCGCCACCCCCGCAGCCTTGGAGAACGGGCCTTGGATCTGTCCAAGTAACTGGAGGATGGCCGCCAACATCCCATAGGTCAGGCGTCCGCAATAGATCCCATAACAGCCCCAGAGCATGCAGAACAGCCAGCTCAGCTGGAATACCAGTGAAATGCTGTTGTTCATGGAGACGGAAAAGCGGCCCTTCCGCAGCTGGGCGGCCAGGAAGGCCTGCTGTCTGTCCTCTGTCCGCCCCTCCATCCGCTTCTCAGTGCCGGACGCTTTGACCAGGCGCAGATTTTCCAGCAACTCCTGGAGTGCCGCGTGAAGCCTCCCCTCGGACTCCTGCGCCGCCTTGTGGCGGCTTGTCATGGGCTTATGGAACGCCGCTATCAGAATCAGTCCCAACAGCCCGCCCGCCAGCATCAGCAGTATGAACCGCCAGTCCATCCGGATCAGAAGCACAGCCGCGCCCGCAAAGCCCACTGCCATGCTGACAATTGCCGGTACCGCTTCCATGATCCCGTTCCTGACTATGCCCACATCGGAAAACATGCGGTTGACCAGTTCTCCGCTGTGAAAACCGTCCAACTCGGCGTACTGCTTGTGGAGAAGCCGCCTCAGCACCATGGTGCGCAGATCCCGCAGAAGTTCCGCACCGGTCTTCGCCGACAGCAACCCGGAGATCAATCCGCACAGGCGAATCGTCAGTACCGCCCCGCTGATGAGAATGGCATTGAACAGAAACTGCCTGCCGTCACGCCCTACCGCGCTGTCAATCAGCCCTCTGGTAGCCGCTGCTATCACAAGGGAACCGCAGGTACCGATCATGCTCAGAATGCAGATGCCGAAAATGGACAAATGCCGCGTCTTCGACCACTGCCAGAGTTCCCGGATAGCCTGACCGACTCGTTTTCTCTTTGTTTCCCGTTGTTCTTTACACATACTGTCTCAATTCCCTACTTTTCTGCCGCTCCCAGCCTGAGGCGGCGGTAACAGTCTCCGGCCGGAACCGATTTTAAACGAAATGGGTTCTGTCTCATTGTAAATCACGGCAGCATCTGTTACAATATGCAAAACGTATCAAATCTTTTTCGTAAAACGGAGCTTACGCCATGGAACTCCCGGATGTGTTTACAATCGGCTTATGGAGCCTGGGCTTCCTTCTGCTGGCAGCTCTTCTGCCCTGCCTTCTGCGCGTCCGATCCCACCGCTTTGCCTGGACAGCAGAGCCCTTTTCCGAAAGCACCCAGCCCCTTGCCAATCCCTATCAGGGCTTTTATCACATCATCCGCTATACGCTTTCCGATGATGTGCCTTCCGGTGAAGCCGCCATCGGAGCAGACTCCTATGCCCATCCGCTGGCCCTGCTGGAGATCAATCTGAAGCAGTTCCGCACCAGCGCCATCAGTGAAAACGGGCTGGCCCAGCTAAACGATATTTTAGCCTCCTGGTCCCGGTCTCCGGCCCACACGAGGCTGATTCTTCGTTTCCTCTATGACTGGGACGGCGTCGCCGCGGCAGCGGAGCCGGAGTCCCTCACACTTGTTCTGACCCATATGGATCAGGTCGCTCCGGTGGTGAATCGGTACCGTGACGCCGTTTATCTCATGCAGGGAATCTTTATCGGGAATTGGGGGGAAATGCACCACTCCCGCTTTTCGGACGACGCCTCTTTGGAAATGCTCATCCGGCACTTGAACGATATCATCGATCCCTCTGTCTACCTCTCCGTTCGCACCCCGGCTCAATGGCGGATGGTCCACAACCGATACGATCTGCCCAGAGAATTCCCTGCCTTCGCCGCCGATGGCTCGCTGATGGGGCGGCTTGGCCTGTTCAATGACGGAATCCTGGGTTCGGAGTCCGATCTGGGCACCTATGGGAATACTGCAAGGCGGGATGCCGTCTCCCCTGCTGAGCCGCTCACAAGAGAGGAAGAGCTGGCGTTCCAGAATTCCCTGTGCCGCTATGTCCCAAACGGCGGAGAGGTGGTCTGGAATCACAACCTCAGCAACCTGGAAACCTCCGTTTCCGTCCTGCGGACCATGCATGTTTCCTATCTGAACGTGGACTATGACCGCCGGGTCCTGGACGCATGGCGCAGGGCAGTCTGGACCGGGAACGACGCCTTTCACGGCTGCGACGGCTATCGCTATGTACAGGCCCATCTCGGCTACCGCTATCTGATCCGGGCCTGTAGGCTCAAAAGAAGCGGATGGCTCAGGCCCGCCTTGGCTCTGTCCCTCACCCTGCAGAACACCGGATTCTCCAACACGATGAAGCCTTTCCGCACCGATATTGTACTGAAGCAAGTCCAAACCGGAGTCTGCTCCCGCATCCCCTTTCCTATGGATCTGCGAAGGCTGGGCAGCGGGCAGACACGCTCCTGCTCTGTGAAGCTCCCCGCGGCAGGGCTGGCGCCGGGCTGCTATCGGCTCTATTTCTCCGCAGCCGACAAAGGGAGCGGACAGCGCATCTTATTGGCCAACAAGAACGAAGTAACCGAACACGGCTATTTCCTGGGGCAGCTGGAGATATGATCCGGCTGCCTCTTTCTATGTGCTGCGGGGCATGAGACGGCAAACCAGCTCCCCCCGCCTGCCCGCTTTCTTCAGAATGGCGGAGACGGGCGGGCGATTCAGCCTTCTATTATTTTTCAGAAACCGAACCAGCGTCGCGCACCACAGAAAAGGCCAGAGGAAGATGATTCTCCCCCCCTTCGGAAAATTGATATGCATCTGATGGTGAAATTCTCTCACATATGCTGCCAACGAACTGCCATCCATCCCTACCATGCGCTCGGCTTCGCTGTATCCAAATTCGCCGGCGTCCAAAACATCCCGGAGTAAGGCGTCCACCGTGTCCGCTTCCGCAGTCTCTACCGACACCGGGCTTTTCTCCGCCGGGAGCCCCAGGTATCGGACGCAGATGGACGTCACCGCTTTGGCAAATTCCAGGGTACCGCTTTCACAAACCAGTTTCCAGAACGCTTCACGCTCTTTTGTATCATTGCAATGCTCCCACAGCACGACCCAGTCGCAAAGATTTCTGAGGCCAAAGCCGCTTCCCACAAAATGCAGCAGCATATGCATCAGGAGATAAAAGCCCTGCCAAGCCGTATCGTATGCATAGACCTGAACGCCCTGACAATCTACAAGGCCGCAGTGCTGATTGCTTTCCTTCTGCAAATTTTCTACATATTGATTCAGATGCTTTTCCTGAAAGCATTCCGTCCACGCTGCATGAACTTCCACCACTTCCTTCTTCTCAGAGGTCAGAATCACATGGTGGTTGGCATGCCATTTTTCAGACAAATGAAATCCATTGGCGCACAGAATCTGCACTGCCCGTTCTCTGTCCTCTTCATGGGACACAAACAGGTCAATATCCGATGTCTTCCGAAATTCCGGAACCGGATAAAACCTTGCAACGGCGCAGCCCTTCAGCGTGATGGCTGTGATGTCCGCTTCCCTCAGCAGCCTGGTCAGTTTTTCCGTGAGTGCCTGCAGCTGGAGGCTCTGATGGACAGTTCCGGCGGTTTTCCATTCCATGGCTGACCGCAATGCCGGGGGAAGCTCGACATCGCCCAGAACTGTTTCCAGCAGCGGAAGAACCTCATGTCGGTCCGCAAGGGCCAATACCTGCGCCCACTCCTGTTCGGTCAGGGAGGGGAGCGAATGGACGCTGTCAGATGGCCGCAGACTCAAGCTGAGGCAGTGCAGCAGAGCAGATTCTGTTATTTCCATTGTTGACATGATAGCCCTCTTATCATCGTTGCCTTGAAAATGTGGATTACAGTTTTATCTTTCTCAGGATTTGCGCTCGTCAAATCGGATATCATAATTTCGAATGTCAGGTTCTCCGAAAGAATGTTTGACCGAATCTGACCGCCATATAGCGTATCAAATCTACCGCCTTTTGCAGAAATGACTTTCTGACATAGCCATACAACACATCAAAGCTCTCTCCGTTTTGTAAACCCCGCAAATACTTTTTCCGGTTTGGGTGCATGGCGACAGACTTTCTGGAATCTGCCGTGGGCGGTAAGACCTCATCCAAATTTGCTTCCCTTGTGATCAGCTTTTCTTGGACCTCCTGAAGTATTCTTCCGCCCTTTTGCGAATGCACCAGGATCACGGAGATTCCTTTGTCGTCCCCCAGGTCAGGCATGACCCTCTCAATTCCCCAACTGTCCCCGATCGTCATATCTGAACTTCTCGGGAGTGCCTTGAATCGACACGCATAGCACGAGGGACGCAGGTCCAGGTCACCTAAAAACATTCTCATAAATTGATCTTCAGAAAACTGTACGCAATACTGCTGCATACCAGAAAAATCAATCGTGACGGAAAAGTTGTTCCATCCATATACCTTGTTGCGGAATTCTGCTTTTTCAACCGATGCGCCATACTGCTTCTTTTGTTCTTCTAAGTACATTCTCCAGATTTTCGGCGATGGCACGCCATGGCACAGAACATCCACAGTATAAAGGTTGTCATACTCTTTTCTCAAATAATTTTTCAGCCCGGCAATCTGGCATGCTGTCCCTGTAAACAGGACTTTGCGCTCCATCTCCAAATATTGCTTGACCTCTGGATACGCATTCCCCATCCGGCTCTGGACATACTTGCTTCCTCGTAATTTTGCCAACTCCGCCTTCGTTTCTATTGCAATGTGAAAAACCTCAAAATTATGATCAAACGCAGCGCCAAAGACCACGCCGTTTTGTTGGAGGATCCATTCCGCCAGAACAGAAAAGATCCCGCCGGAAGAGCTTTGCTCCCGAATGGCTTCATTTCGGCAATAGCCGACATACGCCGCTGTCTCCGTATTCCGATTCTCCAGCTTCTGAATGGGACAAACCGTTTCGCATCGGTGACAATGGATGCATGATTTCTGATCGGTCACCGGATAGAGAAACCCTTCTTCATCCTCTTGCATGGTCATGCAATGCACCGGGCAGCTATGCAGACACGCTGTACAACCGCAGCAATTCTGTTTCTCGGTCATGATCTTCTCCTTCCGACCATGCTTAAAATCATTCGCTTTTCTTCCTCATTGCAGCTGAGCAGGAAAACAGATACGCAGTACACAGCGGCAAACACTATGACGCTGAAAACAAATAGGACCAAGCTGTCAATTCTCACATAACGCATGATGAATACCGCCAGCAGCGCCGGAAACACAAAGCCTTTCCACGTCTTTGTGATCTCCTTCCAAAAATACTTCATATTGATTCGAAGCACCTTATGGTAAAAGATGTTCATGATTAGCCCGTTTCCCACCAATAAGCTGATGGCTGTCCCCATGGCAGCGCCCACAGCGCCCCATTTGGCAGCCAGCGGAATGCTGATGGCAACGTTGCTGATGGCGATGATCAGATAAATAATAAACTGCAGCCGCACCAAGGTCACCAATTCGCTTCCAAGCTGCCGGAACATCCGCTGCCGGGTGTTGCGGATGTCAATGCCGCGTCCGCCGAACACAGCGTCCGCATAATCCCGATATCGTTTGTGAAAATACATCTCCACCCTTGAAATGAAGATCACGCTGGCCGAGATGTTGGTAAACATAGCCAGACAGGTCGCCATGTCATAGGGCTGATTACACACAAAGGTGTTCACCAGATGCATCGCCATGTCGGTTCCCCAGAACACAAAATTATGGATGAACAAGCCCAGTGTGTATAGGAAATTGATCAGGATCAGCTGCCAATATTGCCGAAAATACTGGAATACTCTCCGATATTCCTCGCTGTTGTCCGGAAAAAACTGATGGATCTTCGCCCATTCCAGCACGGCGGCGAGAAAAAAGCCCACGGTCAGCGACAAAAGCATACTGTATGTAATGCTGACCCCACACACATACCGCAGAAAGACGGACAGCAGGAAGGACGTTACCATTCCTAACAGAAAATAGAGGGAGATCAATCTGTATTCCTTACAGATCGACAAATACAGCATATTGTAAAATACGATCACCAGGCTGACAAAGCAGCAGTATCCAGTGAACACATAATAAATGGGCACCCCGCCGACCAGATGCTCCCAGAAGCAAAACGGAATCGCAAACAGACAGCTAAAGCAAAGATTGGTCAACAGCCCCACTCGATGACAGGGCTGCACATCCTCATACCGTTCCTCAAAAATGACGTCTGACATATAGCGGGACAGCACCGCGTTAAACGGCGAAGTCGTCAGCAGAGAGAAGATAAACACATACAAAATCGTGCAGGAAAAGATTTCCCGATTGATGTATGAAACCGTATTGAAATGCAGCACCTTCTGCATCAGCATGAGATTGATGATCACAACAAGAAGCGGCGCAATGGTCACGACCGTGCTGTAAAAAAAGCCGACCAGATTGGTGGTGATCGTATTCTTTTGATAAATCTGGTTCAGCTTTACACCAATTCCTGCCATTGTCTTTCCCTCTCCGCGTGATAGGCTTCTCCGGTCACCTTAAGATTGCTGCCCTATCTTTTTCCCGATTTTCTTCTTGTGCCGGATTCATCCTCTGTTCCGCTGTCTGATAAATCCGGCCATACTTCTCTTTCATGTCTTCGATCTTATATTTTCGCATCAGGCGCTGATAACCGACCTCACCCATTGTTTTGCGTACCAACACGTTTTCCGCCAGGTAAACCATGGCATTTGCGATCTCCTCAATATTCATGATATGGGTCAGGACCCCCGCTTTTCCATATGTATCATCCTCGCCATACAGCAGGCCTCTACAGTTTCCAACGTCCGTTGCGATGACCGGCACGCGTGCCGCAAAGCTCTCCAGAATGGTCAGCGGCTGCCCTTCACTGATGCTGGTCAGAATCGTCATATCCATCCATCCCAGATAGTCTGCAACCTGAATTCTGCCTGTAAACTCGATATCCGGAATCTCCATGATCTCGACCATCTTAAAGCATTCCGCCGCGTAGTCCGGGTCCTCATCATACGGTCCCATGATCCACAATTTCAGCTTGGGACAGCGTTTCTTTGCGTAGGCAAATGCCTGAATCATCGTTTTTACGTCTTTGATCGGCGCCACACGGAGAATGGCCCCGATATGGATATATCCCTCATGCTCCGGCGGAACGCCGGGCAGATCCTCCAGTTTCCGATAGTCAATTCCATTGGGTGTGATCATCGTCTTTTCCGGCGGGCATCCCAGCTCAATCTGCAGCTCTCTTGCATTCTGGTAAAGACTGGTTACAACATCCGCCTTATCGTACGCCACCTGAGACATCTTTTTAAACTGCTGAATCCAAATTTTCTTATAGAGAAGCTGTACCCACTCCGCTTTGATCAGTTCTTCTTCTCTCTCGCGCGTATAGATTCCATGCTCTGACAGGATGAACTGTCCTTTGTAAAAATGCTTTCCCATGCAGCCCAGAAGGCCCGCATATCCGGTTGCTACCGCGTGATATACATCCGCCTCCGGGATCTCCATAGACATGGCGAGAAAGAGCGGAAGGTACATGGAGCGCATTGTCCACAGAAAATCCGAAAATACGATATCGGGGTACTTCAGGTTATAGCAATCCAATACCGCATGGTAAAAATCCTCTCCCATCAGAAGCTCATTGATGGATACGGTGTTATCCCGGAAGAAATCAAACATCGCATCCCACTCCACCTCATGGTCCAGCACCAGGCTTCGCAGCGCATGATATTCTTTCAGATTCAACCGCTTCTTGCGTCTTTTATTGACGGCGCCCCAGTCCGCGTCCTCCATGTAAAGCTCATGGACCTCTGTCACATTCTCCGGCAGCTCATAGGCGAATTTTCCGCTCATACCCCGGTTTGCTATGATCGTAAGCAGAATAAATTCGTACTCCGGAAACGTCTTGATCATGCTGTGAATCCACCCGGATACGCCGCCGACCACATAAGGATAGCTTCCCTCTGCTATGATACAGATTCGCATCATCGCACCTCTTCGCTGGTTATTCTTGATAGTAGAGTTCTTTCTCTGGTCTGAGTGTCACAGAAGCCTCCTCGGACGTCAGCTGCAGAAGATATGTATTCTCCTCCACCTCTTTCCATGTTCCGCCGGTCATGGTTTCCACGACCTCGTCATGCGTCCTGAGCAGAAGATACGCATCCCCGGTAAAACCGGCAGTCTGAATCGAAATCTGATCTCCGGTTCTCGTGCTTTCCACACTTCCGTTCAGGAAATTACGAACTCTGCTGTCACTCTGACTAATCGTTGTCTTCTCAAATGCGGAAAATGGTTTCCAGTATGTATCCACATTGGATGACATCTTCTCCGCTACATGTTCCCATCCGTCTTCACTGGTTTCCGGCCACAATACCCGGTATATATCGACCAGAATATTGCTGTAGCCAAGTGCCGTCTCCAGGCTTTTCAGTCTCAGACTGTCTTGATAGCTGTGTATGTAGGCATTTGTTGTCGCGTTTTGAAGTGTAATCCTGTCGGTCATCCATGACAGGATCTGCTGATCTGTTTCATATTCTCCTACAACCGTGCGCAGGTCCTGAAAAAAATCCATTTGTCCATTTCCGTCGATGAGCGCGGCGAGCTTCTCCTGGTTCTCCTTTCGGACGTATCCGCCCGCAAAAACATAATTCAGGTCCCAGCTTTTTAAGGTGTTATATTCATCTTCCACCGACGCCCGCAAATCCGAGCTTTCTATGCGGCCCAGTGATATTCCCGCCTCTGTTGTCTCTTCATTAAAAAATTTCAGATAATCGATCAAATCGTTTTCATTCGGTTCGTTTTGAGACTGATCGCTCTGTTTTACGGACACAAACGCGGTCCCCTTCCAGTTCCCCTTCTGTGTACTTGCCACCAGGGAGGGCCATAGAATATCCCGGCAAAACTGCTGTGTCGTCATACCGTAAGTCTCTGCCATGGTGTCCTCATTCTCCACCGTCAGGTCCGGGAAGCCTGCAAAAGAGAGATTCTGCGCATTTACCACCGAATAAAGCGCGTAATCCTCTGCCTCATAGAGCATGGCGTCCAGGATTCCTAGCGCAGTTTCCCCCTTCATATAGTCCCCGTTCACCGCAAATACCGAGCCGGTTCCCATATTGCTTCTCCAGATGATGGCGGGCATATCTTCATTGTTCAGGCCCGCGGCACTCTTCTCCTCCTCCGTGAGGAAGCCGACCATATAAGATTTTGTTCGGGAGGAAATGTCGTACCACGGTACCTCCCTGTCCAGATCCACAAGCTCAGGGTCTTTTACACCTTCAAACAAATAATGGGTCTCTCCGCCCAGAAGGAATCCGCCAAAAAGGCGAATCTCCTGTAATTGAACCGACTCCCCACGCAGACGCTGAATGCCGAGAAGATTCTGTAAGTCTCTGCATCCTTCGATCACCCGGTAGGCAGGCAGCCGGTAAAAAATCACAACGCCGCCCTGCTCCACATATTGAGACAGCTTTTCCGCTGCGGCTTCCGGGTCATCTGCAAGCAATTCTCCATCTATAAGCACATAGGCTTTTTTCTCCTCATTTGTCCGAAGGATTCTATCCGCCGCGCTCAGAGATGAGAATACCCGCAGGGAGTTGTTGCGATATTCCGCCCACTCTTGGATGGCACGATAGTAACCATTCTCCATCGTCCCAACATATAAAACCTGTTGCCCCGTCGGATCAGGCTTGTGCTCCTTTTTTTCAATGATCTCTGTTTCCGCCGCATGATTGACATCATAGTCATTAAAATACTCTTTCAATGCGACAGAGGAGAGAAAAAGTACCAGCACAACGATAATCATGGTCATCATCATCACAAAATTCCGTTTTGACAGCATTTCTCTCCTCCTTTCCGTGCCGTTCGTTCTTCTCTATTGCTGCATCATGCGGATCAGCTCCAGTGTCTGATGATCCACAACGACTGTGGACGCCCGCAATTCATCCAGCACCTCAAAGAATCGATCCTTCCGGCTGGTCTCAAAATACAGCTTCAATCTGAGCGTGAAAGATGACAGGTGGTCCGGATACTGCTCGCAAAAACGATTTGCCCACAGCTCCGCCTTGTCGTATTCTCTCAGCCCCATCGTTCTGCCTAAGATACATTCATAGCAGTCCGGCGCGAATTGACTCCTTTCGTTCTGATACAGTTTTTCGCAGAGCTGCTCCATCTGCTCCACGTAATCCAGCTGCTCAACCTGCGTGAATACATTCTGTTTCAACATTTTGTCCATATACCGGATCAGCTCTAAAACCTGTTTCTGACATGCTTCCTCTTTGATATCGCCCGCTTCGATGAACCGCTGCTTTTTTCTCACAGTTTCACGAAACGCATCCATCTTGCTCTGCAGGAAGGATGCCGCATAATGCGCAACCTCTGAATCGTCACTATCCAAGGCCTGCGCAATCGCAGAAAAAGACTCCCCTGTCTCTCCCAGAAGGATATTCAGCATGTTCGTGCGCTTCTTTTCCTGGTCTGACACAAGAATGGCTTCTTCCATTGCCACAATGTTCCGTTCCCGTTTCTCGTCGGCTTTTACTCTCGCCACATGCCGTTTCTTGCTGAACTCAACATCTGAGAGGTCTCTTTCGCCCAGCTTTAAGAAGCGATACTTCAAAAAAGCAAACAGGAAATATAGAATTCCAACAATCGGGCAAATCAGCATGACCACCGTATGGATCACAAACTGTACGGAATGATCTTGCTCTTTTTTGAAAATCAGATACCAGAGCAGATACCCAATTGCAATCAGCGCATTCAAGATCAGAACGATCAAAAAGATGATCCCACTGCGTGTCATGCGCCTATCTCCTCACTGATCACGGTGCAGATGCCTTTCTCCTCCAAGTTTTTCTGCATAAAACCACAGTTTTTCCCCCCTGTACTGGTGAGCAGGATATAGAGGCCGCCATCATAGCGATACCCGAAATAGTCCGTTACGCGAAGCATCTTCGAAATGTCTACTATTCCCGCTGTTTCCATATCCAATCGGGCAGAGACAACCCGCAGCAAAACATACTCCGTCAGGTTCTTCTTGCCCGCCTCACGGTAGATATTGACCAGTTCCTCGAATTCCTCCGCATGCAGGGCCGGACTATCATCCTGATGCCGTTCCTTTCGCAGGAGGTCCAGATATGCCGCGGTCCTCTTTACCTCCTTTTGAATCAGCTTGCTGATGACAATCAGACGGTTAGACTCATCGATCGTCATTCGCTCAAAGGGAATACTCCAAAGCAGGAGCATCATTTCCATGTTTTTGCCTTCAGAAATACAGTATGCCATCATCGGATACGCCGGGTCCATCGTTCGGTTGAGATACACTTCCTGCCTGGAAAACGATTCAAAAAGGGGTTCTTTGTCCGGAAGATATACCGTACGACCCATAGAACAGGCTTTTTCCGAGGTATGTCCAAATAATCTGGCATAATTTCCATTGTCAACACGGTAAAGTGCAACATCCTGACAATCCATGATATTCCGAATCAGGGTGAGGGCATGGAACATCATTTGGTCCGGGTGGTCTGCTTCCAGCTGCTCTATCAGATCATAAACCATGCCAAGGCTGTAATCATAGTTCACTACCTGCGTGATCAGCCCCTTCTTGACGCGAAGGTTGCTGTCATTGATGTCGGTTATATCTGTCACGCGCTCCGACAGGAAGTCGATTTCCTGGTCCTTTTCTTCCTTCATGAAGACCAGCTGATCTCTCATGTAGCCTACCACCAGCCCCAAAATGAAGATTTCAGCGATCCACACATATGTATTGTAATCTGTTACCACAGCAATTCCCGACTGATTGTACATCTGCCGAAACACATACCCTCCCATGGCCAGGAAGGCGGAAAAGGTGGCCTGTCGTTGTCCGTGCACCACCGCAAACAGCAGCACATAGAGCAGATAAAAATCAATCTTGGAAAAATACTGGCTGTCTGTGGCACGGTTATTCAGCATGAAAAACGGAATAAATAGCACCAGATTTTCCAGATACGGCACCAGAGCGCCAAACAGCCCAATCATTTTAAAATAAAGCCTGTGCCAGATATCCCAGCCTGTATGGGAAGAATCCAGAAAACGTCCGCTGTGCCTCTTCATATATTGGAGTGTCTTTCGGATTGTCTCTTCCGGCTCACACCGGACCTTAAATCCGAATTCCCCCTTAAGCCGTTCGTTGGACAGGATAACGGAACGCTGCTCCTCCCGCGTATTATCGAGCTTGTCCAATTCACTTCCGAGATTCTTTTCGATGGCATCTGCAATCTGCAATTCAGAGTACGCTTCGCTGGAGGAAATATGATAGAGTCCGTACCTGTGGCTCGGACAGGTCGCCAGCTGATAGATGCTCTCCACCGCATCGCCTATATATGTAAGCCCGTACTGATAATTGCGCCGATACGTAACAGTACTATTCCCAATAGCTTCCAGGCACTTTCTCTGGCACACGCCCAAAGCCGCTTCTTTTTTATCTTTCGGAACATCATGCAGCCTGTCCAGACGCAGAATCACAGCATCCTTTTTCAACTGCTCCTGATAAAACCTACAGCTTTCTTCCGCCTGAAAAAGCATCAGTGGGCGGATTCCTCTGGGGACCGGCCGAACCTCTTCCGTCACCGGGATGTGATAAGAGTCTCCATACACCTCCACGGAGGACAGGAAGATGAGCCGCCCTTTCTCCAGCGCGGACCAAGAAACCAAAATGTTCTGCAGGCCTGCCGCGTACTCGACGGCCTCCTGCTTGGGATTTTCCCCGGGCAAATTACCGTCAAACGCGCCGAGCAAGATTGTCACATCCGGATTGACACTTTGGAACACCTCTTCGACCGAAGCACTGTCATAGGAAAAATTGTATCGATCGAATGCATGCTCATAGCGGTTGGAAGGATTCCGGTCCCCCGATAACACATAGATCCTGTGCCCTTCTTTATACAGTTTTAATGAAAGCCTTTTTGTCATAGGCGACACGCCGCCTACAAGCATGATATCCATAGCTTACTCCGTCTTCTGCTTTCAATGAACTTTAGTTGTAGCCGTAATCAATTGCAAAATTGTACAGGCGATATACATTTTGTTCCAGATAATAGCAGACAAACCTGTCGTTTTCATAGTAAACTTTCACTTCATTTGGATACAGTTCCATAAACTTCTGCGCCCAGTAGTACATTCTGGACATGGTCACAGAGCGGTTCACTCCGCTATAGGCCGAAAGGCCGGAATTCTCGGGAAGAGGCTGCTGCGCTTGCTCCTCGGACACCTCCGGAATCGATCCTATATATCCGCCGGCATAGTTCAGAGGTTTCTTTTCAATATAAAAATAGACCTTTTCCGTGTGAATCGTTACTTCCTTGTTCCGATTCCAGTATTCCATGTCTTCCAAAAACTCGATGGTCTCCGTATGCCGTCCGTACTTCTCCACCATACGGTACTCATCGTTGGCAGATACAATGGTCCAGGTATTATTTTTCCCCTCGTTGTCCTTTAAAATGTTCGTGGTGCAGAGAATCGACTCATTCATTTCCAACTGGCCGCCGCCAAAAGACCCCCGCACATAGTCACCGCCGATCCCGAAGAATATGACCAGCACAGTCAGAATCAGACTGATCGTCTTCTGGACCTCCGGGAGCCGGGCAAGCAGCAGGCAATTCACCGCACCGGCCGCCGTCATCACAAGGAGCACCGGGATCAGATACGCAAAATAGATGCTCGTCCGGGAAGGCTCCATCAGCATCGGCCAACCCAGTGAACCGCTGACCAGCACCAGTCCCAGCAGGATCTCAGCGGTCACCATGGCCAGAAGCCCGGCGCCACGCATGGGGTCGATCAGGTACCGCTGGAGCAGCCCGACCGCCACCGCCGCGCAAAAGCCGTACAAGACCCAGCGCATATCCGGCAGGGCAAATGCGTACCGCTGGCAGTCCCACAGGATCGTTTGCCGGTATTTCCAGCCGATCAGCAAGATCGCCGCCAGGGGCGCCAGGCCGGAAAGCTGAAGGATCAGCTTCCCAAACACAGAGTGCCGCGGCACTTCCCGATCTTCCCGAAAGGAGAGCTTTCCCTTTCGAATACCCCGAACCACCAGGAGCACCCCGCCCACCGTGACAGCCACGACTGTGATGCAGATAATCCGAAAGATCAAAACCGTATAGTCTTTCAGTCCGATCACACCCATGGCCCAGTACATGGATCCCTGCAGGGATTTTCCGGTGAGAAAGGCCGCAGCCATGGGAAGAAACGCCATCAGGATGCTCAGAATGCCTGCCAGCATCACGCGGAAAAAATATTCTTTCCGCCAGAACCAGTACCCGTATGCAACCGCGATCCCAATGCAAATGACGCCTGCGATGATCGTATCGTAAAAGTGGGATGACAAGGTCAGAGAAAAGCTCATGGCGAATCCCAGCAATAGCCAGGATGAGGTACAGCGGATGCGGTTGATTCCCACCTCCAATTCTTCCTTTCTCGCCCGAAAGAATTCCAACGCGAAAAAAATGGACGGGAGAATATACAGCATCCCAAATTCCTGCGGAAGGGTTGATCCATAGCGCAAATAGGATGCTCCCACAAAAAATTTTGCCCCGACAAACATCAGGGTTCCCAGGTAGGGAAGGAATCTGTTTTTACAGGTTCCTTTCAGAAACGCAAGGGTCATCAGCGCGATCACACTGTACTGAACCAACCAGAATAAACGCAACGTCACATACACCGGCATATTCAGCATCAAAGCCAGATAGTACAGCATACAATGCATTCCCATCGGGTAAATGCCTGCGACATAGATATTATTATCAATCAGTCCGTTGATCCAGTAATTATGCACCGGAACATCCGATGCGCCATATCCCCAGTTATGCAGGATCCCGGGCCCGCAGACCTTCCACACAAGCCATGCAAACAACACGAGAAACGGGAGGTCCATATAGTTCTCCCACAGCAGCCGCCAGATATTCCTTCCCACCACCCGCAGAAACACCTTGAGCTCCCGCCAGCGGTGCCGTACAAAGCTCTTGAAGCCCAGCTCCCGCAGAAGGTAATGTCTGCACTCTCCGAGAAGGGTTTTCACATACGAAATCAGCGGGATCTGGTAGAACTTGACGCTCAGTAAAATCGCGGGGACAAAGGTAAACAGGAACAGCGTGATTCGATAGGAGATGTGGAGCAGCTCCAAAATCTGCACCAGATTGATCACATAGAAATTCCCAATGGTAAAATAAATCAGAAACCGCACCGCCGCAGGAAATCTTTTCGCTTTCCGATAAAAAACAAGAGCAGGAAGTCCCACCGTAAATCCAAGATATCCAAGCGATAGCTGGATAAATTGAATGACATTTAATGTCTCCATAGACATCGGGACTTCCTCCTCTCCCAGCTACTTTATGCTGCGCTTTTCCAGGCCGCTCAGCCGCAAAAGCGCAAGGCAGAATCTGCGCACCACCAAATTTCCGTTCCAGAGCGTCTGATACAAACGATACCACCATGTGTGTTCATCAAAATACTGTCCCTTTCGAAAAAATCCTTGCGCTACGGCAAGGATCTGTTCATCCGTCACCCATTCATCGGCTTTCCACTGATGGTCTCCACACGTCACATAGGTACCCGGTTCGCTCAGGCGGACAATTCGGTGCAGCACCAATGTTCCATCTTTTCTTCGATAGAGAACAATATCTCCTTTCCTCAGGGGTCTTCCGTCCGGCAGGGCAAGTTGTACCCGACTCTCTCCCTCTTTCAAAAGCGGCCACATGCTGGTTCCTTTTGTAGGCACAACCGCATACCCCAGTTCCCGCAGGCACCGCTCTACATTCCCGCCCCGCTTCAACGGATCAGTAAATGGCAGGCGTCCAACTCTGACAGAAATACATCCACATCTGCCGCCACCTGCTCCGTCGCTACCTCATATTCCTTTGCCAGCTCTGCGATCAGAGTGTCTCTGCCCGTCTCCTGCTGCAGCATTCTACAGACAAACTCACCGGTATGATTCAGCACCACCATCCCACGGAAATCCGTTTCATCGTCTGAAAGCGGTACAAGCACCGCGTTTCCATGCACAGTTTTCAAAATATGATCGTTAATCAGGCGCATAACTGTCCTTCCCCGTGGCGCTTTGTTACTCTATTGTGGTATTCGTTCCGCCAAACAGTTCATTCAAAGCATTTGCAGCGTAATTGGGCGTAAGGGGCGATTCCCCGCTGGCTGTCAGAAGCAGGTCATTGTCGTCAAAACGATAGACCCGTATCTTCGGTGGTTCATACTCTTGTCCATTCCGATTCATCCGGTTCACTTTCCTTTCATCATACGGTATGAGAGCTTCGCCGCTTCCGACTCCGTAGTGCAGAAAAGCTCATACACATTGGTTCGCATCATAACCTGTTCGACCATATCCAGCAAAAGCGTCATGTCATGACTGTTCTTCGGCCGCCAGGTATTATGCAGCAGCAGGGACAGGGCCTCCGTATCTGTCACCGGCCGGATGTGATTTTCCGTGTCCTGCTTCAGAAAACAGATCCCCTTTAAGGGTACGCCCCGGTTGACCTGGAGGTCCGTCTTTCCGGCAAAGGGCGTGCCCCACACGGTGACCCCCTCCGGCCCTGGTTGGAGCACCGGCTTATCGTCATTGAGGATATAGCTTCCGGGAAACAGTTCCCGCCACAGCGCCGTATGCGTGGATTTCCCGGTGCCGGAGGGAGCGGAGAACAGGTAGGCCGCATCCTCATAAACAACTGCCGACGCATGGAGGAAAAACCGTCCGTGCCCGATCAGCTCCCGGCAAAATGCCGCGCCACAGCAGATGTACTCCTGTTCTTCCACCGAAGCCGTGTCCAGCGCCACCCGGGCAAGATCTCCGGGATCCGGTTCGACACGCATCACCGGCGTGCCGGAGGATGCGTAGGCCGCGCTCTGCCTGGTGAGGCGGTCATAGTTTGGCTCCATCTCCACCTTCAGTCCGGTGATTTCATAGATCATCTTCCGGCGCTCCTTTATTGCGGATAGTGGGAGCTTCCCCGGTAGCTTTCGGAAGCCGTATTCACCACGCCGTTGTCACTGGTCACCTTGGTGCCCGCTGTGCCGTTCACTGTGATGGTGGCGGTGGCGCCGGGGGCGTAGAGGTTGTCGATGATAAAGCCGTAGGTCGTATTGGCCTGCAGGCCGGAGGCGTCCCAGTAATAGGTCAGGGTCGTCGCGCCGCTGATCTGCTGAATGCTGCCCTTGTTGTGGGTTACACCAGCGCTGTCTGTCAGGATCGAATTGCCGTTCCCGGTGAACTTGCCGGTGCCGCCCACCTTGACATAGGCGGAAGCCGGTACGGTCACGGTGATCTGGATGGTGCGCACATCGGTCATGGTGTTGAGGGAGTACTTGAAGCCGGTGGCGATGGTGTTGCCGAATTTGTTGTCCAGGCCATAGTCACTTGTATTCTTTCCCGTTCCAGCGTCACGTCCGTCGAAAGCGGACGGAATCTGCGTCCCCTCACTTTCCGCGATAAAGGAGAGGTAGACCTTACTTTCCACCGTCGGGTTATACACGATCTCGAATCTTGCGTAATAGGTCACGCCGTTGGTGGCCGATGTTGTGGTGGTGGAATAGGTGGCATTGGTGCTGAGTTGATTGCCGTCCTTGTCATACCAGCCCAGGAATTTATAGCCCGAATTGGCCGTCGCTTTGGAGCTTGCCGCAGCGCCGTCCACATCGGTGACAGAGGCCACGGAGACCTTGCCGCCCACGGTGTCCGTCTTAAAGCTGCCGTTGGCCTGCTTGGTCTGGGCGGCAAACTTGACCCCATAGGCCGTCTCAAACCGGGCGTAGTAGGTGGCGTCCCCAGTGGTGGTGTATCTGATCGTCGCGCCGTCGTTGATCAGCATGGTGTCGGCAACCTTGTTGCCCGTGGAATCATACCAGCCCACAAACTTGTAGCCGGTGCCAGCGGTGGCGGTGGAGCTGATGAGCGTTCCCACAGCGTCGGTATAGGTATAGCGGCCCAGGGTGCCGATCTTGTCGTCCGTGGTGTCCACCCAGGTATCGCCGTTTTTGACCTGACGGATGTAGGTCTGGGTGACGTTGCCAGAGAAGCGGGCGTAGTAGGTGTTGACGCTCTCCTTGGTTTCCGTATAGGTGTAAGTAGCGTTTGTGGTGATCAGATTTCCGCTGGCATCGTACCAGCCCTCAAAGGTGAATCCGTCCTTTGCGGTGGCTTTGGCGGTTATCGTTTCATCCGTTGCGGCGTGGTAGGATTTTCCGCCGTTGGCGTTATAAGCGGCATTGTAATTGGTATCGGATTTGTCGGTGACGCTGGTGATCTCGACCGTGCCGCCGTTGGCGGAATCCGTGTAGTTCGTGCCGCTGCCCACCTGGGGGATAAATGCCTGGCGCCAGCGCCACTGGGCCACCATGGTCAGGCCATTGTGAACATTGGCGTAAGCTTTTGTTTGGCCGCTATCTGTCCATGTTACGCCTGTGACCTTGTCGTTATCCTGATTGCGCGCCTCGGTCAAAGATATATTGCCGCCGTAAATTTTAAAATACTGTGCCGACCTCTCAGCGCTCGCTGTTTTGATGGCATAGTCACAGGCCACTGTATGCACCGCCGGAAGCAGCAGGCTGCCCAATTGGCCCGCGTTCACCTGATTTGTGCCAGCCGGAATATCAGTCACCGTATCGCCGGTCAGCAGCCAGCCCATGAATTTCCAGCCGTCATTCTGCCCTTCCGCCGCATGGGAGACATAGGGAGGAATGAAGGTATAGTCCTTTCCCGCAACGGGCTTGAAGCTGTAAACATTCGCCGCTTCCTCTGTGTTATGTCTCCGCTCCACCACATACTCCTTACCGCCGTTGGGGTCATAGGTGACGGTGGGATTCTTGATAAAGACAAAATGCAGATCCGTGGGCGAGGTCAGTCCTTCCAGATAATAGGTATAAATAAAATCTCCGTCCGCGTTCGTGGACTTGACCCATTTTCCCTTTTTCTGCTCGTCGGTCAAACTGCCGTTATCTTCGATTTCATTTCCCGCTTTTTGCAAAAGCTTCGTCACAGGTTTTCCGTTTGTATCCTGCGTGGTATAATAGAGCCCGACAAATTCACAGCCGTTATCTGCATCCGCTTTCTTTACGATAGCCTGGATCTTCAGCGCCTCTCCGTCCGTCACATAGGTGGCCAGCTTATCGTCCACAGTCACCTTATGGCCGCTGCCGGAACCGCCCTCGCCCCCAGTCGTGCCATCGCTGCCGCCGATCACAGCGCTTCCATGGGCAGTGGAGCTGGCGGACAGGGGGTGGTAGAGCTGGAAGTTGATGTTGTCCAGGAAGTTGCCGTAGGTCTTTGCCTTATCGGCAGTTGTTTGCGACTCCGAATATCCCACGGACACAAAGCCGAACACCGTGTCCGTCTGTCCTGCCGGGACGGTGTAGAGGTAATATTTGCTCAGATCCACCGTTGTACTGCCGGAGCCACTCGAACTTCCAGCAGAGCCCTCTGCATTGGCGCCATAGGAATTCCAGGGATTTGGCTTGCTCGCATCTTTGCCTCTCTCGCTGGCCATGATCCAGATATGCCATTCTTCCGTATAAATGGTACTGGGGGTCAGGCTGAATGCGTTGTTGCCCGCGTTGTCCTCAAAAGCACCCCTGGCGGCGAATTTCTTGCTGTAAACGGTGTACTGCTTCGGTTCTGCTCCCGCTGTAATTGTACTGTTACTGATATTCAGCCAGTCCACCATCTGCATGAACTGGTCCCGGCCGTCCTTGCTGGGCTTGGAAGGGTCCACGCTCTGCTTGGGGCCGATGACCAGCGCCATGATATCTTTGCCGTTGCGGGCGCCGTGATCCAAGCCCCATTCGTAGACACTGGAGGGATTCGTCTTAACATTTTGGTACAGGGTGCTTTCCTCATCCGCGTTCAGCTCTGCGGCGTAGGTTCCATCCGTTGGCGTTAATCGAACATTTGGATTTGTGAGATAAGTATTGCGGTTATCTCTGAACAACTCGATCTGCCCCTGAAACGCCGTGGTATTCCAGAAGGGAACTGCACTCTGATCCGGCTGGGTATAGTCTTTGGTAAACGTCTGGTCCTTTTCAAAGCTGCCGTTCTGCAGTTTTCTGTTATCCGAAGTATCCTCCGTCGATGCATATACAAAACCTGCACCCATTCCAACCACCAGACAGAGGCTGAACAGAACTGCATATACTCGCTCGGACAATTTGGTCTGGCTTTGCCTGCGCCCTCTTTTCATCCGAATGTTCACTCCTCGCTTTCATCTATCGTACAGGATGAATCTTTGGGCTTGTTTGAACATGTCCATATGCCCAGATCCATTCCACAAAAATTCAGTTTTTGATCCAAATCTTCTCTTATATATTCAAACTGCACAATGTATCTTATCAGTATAGCAGGTTTTCCTGCTAAGTTCAAGTATTTCTACACACATATTCAGCCCTGGCGGGCAGCGTCACGGGCATCATCTGAATCCATTCGGGTTGTTTTTCTGCCATCTCCAGGCGTCGCGGCACATATCCACAAGATCAAACCGCGCTTTCCAGCCCAGTTCCTTCTCCGCTTTGGACGGATCGGAATAGCAGACAGCGATATCCCCCGCCCGTCTTGGGCGGATGGTGTATGGGATCCGCACCCCTGTCGCTTCTTCAAAAGCGTGCACCACATCCAGCACGGAGTAGCCCTTCCCTGTCCCCAGGTTATAGACGGCAATGCCGCATTTGCGCTCAATCGCCGCAAGTGCCTTGACATGGCCGATTGCAAGATCGACCACATGGATGTAATCGCGCACGCCTGTCCCGTCCGGCGTATCATAGTCATCACCAAACACGCCCAGCTCTTTCAGCTTCCCCACAGCCACCTGCGTGATATAAGGCATCAAATTGTTGGGAATTCCATTGGGATCCTCCCCGATGGCGCCGCTTTGATGCGCTCCAATCGGGTTGAAGTAGCGTAAAAGGACTACATTCCACGCCGGGTCTGCCTTCTGTATATCCATCATGATTTGCTCCAGCATGGACTTGGTATGCCCGTAGGGGTTTGTACACTGCCCTTTCGGGCATTCTTCCGTAATGGGAATCACCGCCGGATCGCCGTATACGGTAGCGGAAGATGAGAAAATGATATTTTTGCAGCCATTCTTCCGCATCACATCCAGCAGAACCAAGGTTCCATGGATGTTGTTGTCATAATACTCCCAAGGCAGAGAAACTGATTCGCCCACCGCCTTCAGTCCCGCAAAGTGGATACAGCAGTCAAAGGAATGCTTGTCCATCACCCGGTTCAGACCAGCACGGTCGCGGATATCGACCTGATAAAGGGTGACTTCCTTCCCAGTAATTTCTGCAACACGCTGCAGAGCGACTTCACTGGAATTGCTCAAATTGTCAACAACAACCACTTCATGGCCCGCGTTCTGCAATTCAATGACGGTGTGAGAACCAATATAGCCAGCGCCGCCAGTCACTAAGATCTTCATATCAATATATCAATTACCATACCGGCCGCTTCACCGCCGGCACAAGCAGGAACGAAAGCGTACAGGCAGCGGCCGCCTTTCTTACGCCGCGAAAGCCGAGATCGGCGCCGGTAGCTTGTGTTTGTAGTTCGCTCCGTTTGTGTTCATTGTCTCCTGTTCTGAAATTCAATCTATCTCAAAGGATGATTGTTCCTATTTTCACTTTTAATCTGGTAACGGCGATGAAGGCCGCCTTTGTCCGTCCTGTTCCCGCAGGGCGCGGGTCAGGTCAAAGCCGGTCGCGCCGGGCATCTCCACCTCCGTGATGCACGGGTCAAGGCGTCTGCCACGCCCGGATGCGGGCCAGTGCCCCGGCTCCGTCTGTGCAAGCCGCGATCCCGCTGCCAGGATAGCAGGTTTCCGTGAAGCTCCGCGGCTCCCGCAGTTTTTCTTTCTCATGCCGAACCGGCAGGATCAGCATGGGACCCACCTCCTTGGACCATCGGTTTGACGCAGAGATTCGCCCTCATACACAGGCTCTCTTAAGACTTGGTGCGGCATCCGGCACCGGATAGCGCAGGTTCCGCAGTTCCTCCGCGATCTGCTCCCATGTGGCGGGCTTGGTCAGATAGCCGCTGGGCCGCAGGCGCAGCACCTCTTTGGCGTGCTCCTTTTCCGAGCAGACGGTGACAAAGATGATGTTCGCCCGTGGGAACAACGCCTTGATCTGTTCCGCAAGGCGCATCCCGCCGTGATTGTAAAGCTCGATCTCGGTAAGCAGCACGTCACAGCCATGCCCCTTCGCATAGGAAAGAGCGTCCTTGCTGTTCGTAAAGCCGTGGATGTCCGCTTCCGGCACAGCAAAACGAACATTCTGCTCCAATCCTCGCAGTAAGACCGGATGATCGTCCACGCATAGTACCGTCACGTTGGTACTCACCTCCCATTAAATCTGTTATCGGATTCGATTCAAAGTCATTATAAAATATGGGCCGTTACAAACCCATTACAAATTAGCCTCTTTTCCCCATAAAAATAAAATTTTCGCGCATACGAAAAGCGGCCTGACTTCCGTCAGACCGCTGCCGCATTTTAAAGAGATTCATTTGTGGCTCAGAAACCCCGCAGTATCCTCCGCCCAACTGTACTGGATCATATACTCGCCACGAAACTCCGGCCTGCCGGTATGGAGATAGCTGTAATAGTCGCAGTCGATCCGATCCATATCCAGGCTGTAAGCGTACCCGTTCTGCTGGAGGACATCCGCCGCGCCGGCCAGCTCCAGCGTATGGCGCAGGTCGGAAAAGAGCTGGTGGAGGTAATTGATGTTTTTGCTGTCGTTGCCGCCCTCCGGCCACATCACGGCACAGATCTCTTTTGCCGTGATGCCCGCGCCCCTGCGGTCGATCAGAACCGCCAGCAGCTCCTTGGATTTGGAACGCTTGAAGTTCAGGGGCTTGCCCTGTGCCATGACCTCGAAGCTGCCGAAGCATTGGACGCTCAGCAGCTTTTCCTTGGCTTTTCTCCCTTTGATATAATCCAACTCTTTCTGGACCGCTTCGGCCGTGATGGGTTTCAGCAGGTAGCCCGAAACGTGGAGCTGGATGGCGTCCAGCGCGTACTGGGTATAGCCGGTGCAGAAGATGATTCTGCAATCGGGGTGCAGTTCCACGATCTTCTCCGCCAGCTTCAGACCGCCCATTCCGCGCATACTGATGTCCAGAAAGGCAACGTCAACCGTGTTATTTTCAGCCCATTCCAGCGCAGAGGAGCAAGTGGTGAACTCCATTACAGAGGAAATGTCCGGCGACGCGGAGACCGCCGCCGTCAGCGCCGCCAGCATAGGGCGCTCGTCGTCCACAGTCATGGCAATCATGGATGTTCGCTCCTTTCCTTTGGAATGGTGATGACCGCTTTTGTGCCTTTACCCGGAGCGCTCTCCACGGTCAGCGTTCCGCCGCACATGGCCTCTATGCGCCCGCGGATATTGCGGATACCGATGTGCTCCCGGTCATCCAGCAGGATCGTTGTATCAAATCCAACGCCGTCGTCCACCACGCTGATGCGGTAGTCCATGTCCGTCTCGTAGGAGGAGACCGTGACCGTACCGCCGCTCTCCAGCCCCATGAGTCCGTGCTTGATGGCGTTTTCCACCAGCGGCTGAACGGACAGCGCGGGCAGGAGGAAGTCATCGGAACCCAGCTCGAATTTGACCTCCATATCCGGGAAGCGGATGTGTTCGATATCCACATAGTGCCGAACGTGCTCCACCTCTTTGGACAGCAGGATGGGCGCTGTATGATCCAGCTCGCTGAAATTGCCCCGCAGGTAGAGGGAGAAGTTATGTACCAAATTGGCCGCCGCCTCCGGCTGCTCCTTGCAGAGCTGTTCCACGGTGCCGAGGGTATTATAAATGAAGTGGGGCTGGATCTGGCTGAGCATGGTGGCGATGCGGCTGTCCTCCAGTTCCTTTTCCAGCTGCTTGGCTCGGATGGACGCCTGGTAGTCGGTCACGATATGCTTGGCCGCGCCCGCCGCGTAGAGCACGAACAGCAGGGTAAACACGGTCTTTGCGCAGGTGCCGTGGGAGTAGATGCTCCGGCCCACGCCGGCAATGTCCAGCAAAACGGCGGACAGCAGGAACATAAGGGAGAGCAGGATCATGCGGCTTTTCTTCTCCCGATGATGCCATTCCACAGCGGCGCAGACGATCAGCAGCGGGCAGAGTACCACCTGCGAGGCCACCCAGTAGATGCCCGTGTCATAGATGACTGTAACGCCGGTAAAAGACAGCACGATCAAAATGCCGTCCAGCAAGGCGGAGAGGAGCATGGCCGTCTTCGCGGTTTTCCGCGGCTTTCCTGTAAGGGTGCCGCACACACAGAGACCCATACAGTAGACGGCCAGCATCATACACAGCTGTCGGGCGTAGGTGTTGAACACCACCAGTTCACTGACAAAGGAGATCCCCACGGTGTCCAATATCACAAAGCCGCCCATGAACAGCGTCAGCAGGCCGTATTTCCACAAGCTGTCGCCCATCGGGACACGCAAAACCCCGGAAGCCAGCGCCGCGCCCAGCAGCATCAGCGCCACGATGACGAGCACGATACCCGCCATCTGAAGGGGGGAGCTGTATGGCTTCAGGTAGGATTCCAATATGTAGGATGTATTCGGCGAGTTATAGAGCGTATTCAGAAAATCCCGGTATGCGCTGCTGTTGCCATGGCTGTGGGGGTTATGCAGGCGGAGCTCCACCACGTCCTCTGTGGTAATGCTGGGAGGCATGATATAGTCCCACCGTCTGCCGCACATAGATGGCTCCAGGGCAAGCCCTTCCTCTTCATACTCTGATATGGTGTCAATGAGCAGAAGTTCACCGTTGAGATAGATGGTGACACCGATGTGGTTCTGGTAGTAGTAGAGCCGTCCCCCATCAAAGATGTCATAACTGAAATGTCCCCGCAGGAACAGGTCTCCATCCAGAGCGTTCAAATCGGCATTGTCATCCAGTGGATACCAGACTTCCCCATCCCAGCTGTATTCCCCGGTAAAAATCTGGAGCAGCGGCTTGGACAGAGATGACTGGTTGCCCCTCAATACCACAGTGAGCAGGCAGATGGCGGACAGAAGAAACAGAAGAAGTGACACAATCCAATTATTTTTCCATCGTTCTTTCATTGTGGGACTCCTTTTTCAACTTAAAAAGTATGCCGCTCCGACGAACTGATCTGCCGTTTCCATCCAGCTGCACTTCCACGGAGGGGCTCCAACGCACATTCCAATTTGTAGTATAGCAGGAAACGGGCTCTTTGCACACACTTTTTTAAGGGGCTTCGTGCATAATCGTGGATGGACCAGCCCCCTGAAGGTCCAAAATGCTGCTCATAGATTCTGAGTCAGAGGCAAGCCAGCCACCCCAACGGGGCTTGCCCTTGATGGGTTCTGAAAGAAATGCCAAACTGGAAAACCGACGGTTGCTACTGTGAGCTGCTCATGAGTTCGTCGCCGTCGGCAACTACCGAGTGGCATTTCTTTCAGGTTCAGTCAAGGGTGGCAGACACCAGTGTAAAAAGAAAATTGAAAAGCCACCCGTGTTCCTTTAGAGTGTTAGTTGGCGCACAACAATCAAAAGGAGAAACGCGGATGGCTTCAACTAACACCTTAATCAAGAATCTGCTGAATGTCAAGAACACAGTGGTCGAGTCCGCTAAAAATTATACCGATGGACGAGGTGTGAAGCACCTCCGGGTAAAGGCGCGGCCGGATAAGAAGCACCAGTATCGCTGCCCCTTTTGTGGGAAGAAATGCCCCAAGGATGGCCGTTCTTCCAAGGACGTTCGAGTATGGCGTGGTCTCGACTTTGGAAGCGTCCTCGTTGAGATTGAGAGTGAGACCCAGCGCATCAAGTGTCCTAAGCATGGCAGCATCGTCGCTGATGTACCATGGGCATATCCTGGAAGCCACTTCACAAAGGACTTTGACTTGACGGTTGGATGGCTTGCAGTCTACCTTCCGAGGAATGCAGTAGCTGAGTACATGAGCATCGACACCACGCTCCAGTACGCGATGGTCAATCAGAACAATGTAAAAGAATCCCACCGGAAATTTATAGGCTGATTGCAATTCTCAATTTATCGGGCCATTGGCCTATAGGGGTTTCACCGTTCACGCTGCTCCGCTGAGGAGGTGTGCGTGATGGCGAAATATCGGTTTGAACAGATTGCAATTAACAGCAAGGAGAAGAAGAAACCTGCTGAGGAGGACCGCTTTACCTATCTCGGCCTGGAGCACCTGGATTCTGGCAGTCTACGGGTCACGCGCTTTGGCTCAGACGTGGCCCCCATAGGAGAAAAACTGGTTATGCACAAAGGAGATGTCCTGTTTGGAAAGCGCAGGGCCTATCAGAAGAAGGTAGCCATTGCACCCTTTGATGGTATTTTCTCTGCGCACGGAATGGTGCTCCGTCCCCGAGAAGAAGTTGTGGACAAGGACTTCTTCCCTCTTTTCATCAGCTCAGACTACTTCTTGGACGCTGCTATCAAAATTTCAGTAGGCTCTTTGTCTCCGACGATCAACTGGCGGGACCTGAAAGAATTGGAGTTCGAGCTACCTGATCTGGACACCCAGCGTGGACTGGCTAAAGTCCTGTGGTCCATAAACGATACTATGGAGGCTTACAAAAAGCTGATATCTGCTACCGACGAGCTCGTTAAGTCTCAATTTATCGAGATGTTTGGAAAGCGAGATGGCGCAATCTACTGTACCTTGGAGGAGTGCTGCGTGTCTGTAACAGGAGGCTCTACGCCTTCAATGAAACACGAGGAATACTATGGCGGTGAGGTGCCTTTCATCAAGTCAGGAGATGTTAAGGCGGATTATATTTCCTCTGGTGCGCTTTGGCTTACACAGAGGGCTTTGGATGAGACAACAGCCAAATATGTACCAGCCGGGACCGTTGTGGTGGTTACAAGAAGCGGCATTTTGAAGCACGATTTGCCTGTTGCTATCACATCAAACCCGGTAGTCATAAATCAAGACCTGAAGGCGTTTGAGCCAAAGCCAGAGTTCTCTCCTCAATATATTGCTTGGGCTATTCGATCCAGAGAGGATGAGCTTTTAAGCAAGACGCGAGTGATGACTGTTGATAATATTGAGAGCAAAGACCTGTACGAAATACCTGTAATGATTGCTTCGCGAGAAGATCAGGAGCAGTTTGCAGCCTTTGTCCGACTGAGCGATAAATCAAAATTTGCCAATCTGATGTGTTCAAATCTCAATTTATGGAGCAGTTTGCCGCTTTGATTGACAATGAATCTGCGTGTGCATCTATTGAAGATCTCTGTTCTGTTTTTGCAGACGGAGACTGGATAGAAAGCAAGGATCAGTCTGAAGATGGAATTCGACTCATCCAAACGGGTAATGTTGGAAATGCAGTTTATATAGATAAGGGCGAGCGAGCTCGCTTTATCAGCGAGGACACCTTTAATCGTTTGAATTGTACTGAAGTGAAACCCTTAGACATACTGGTTTCAAGGCTTCCTGACCCTGTCGGAAGAGCCTGTATCATCCCTGATGGACTTGGGAAATGCATCACTGCCGTTGACTGTACCATTATTCGTCTTTCTGACAAACTCCTGCCAGAGTTCTTCGTAGCATATACGTTGACGCACTTGTATCAGTCTCAAGTTGACGCTTTTGTGACAGGAAGTACACGGAAGCGAATTAGTCGGAAAAACCTGGGCCAAATCAAGGTCCCGGTTCCTTCAGTCGCACAACAGCATGATTTTGCGGCCTTCGTCCGCCAGAGCGATAAATCAAAATATTGCCTGGAGCATATGATTTGAGGTTTCTCCTGGGATTGCGCACCTATTGACGCCATGACGAATTGACTTTCTGTGTCAGAATATCTCTCGAAAAAAAGACACGCCCCAAAAGTAACCGCCAGGGTTTTGGCGCACTTTTGGAGCGTGTTTTTCATATTAAACTGAGTCTGTCAAAAAGTATACTTTTTGACAGTAGTGGGATTGTAAACTGATAAGAGTTATTCTGGCAGGGTGGTGGGATTGTGCATATTATGGTGACTAATCTGATCAAGCAAAATAGGGAGTATATTGCTCAATGGTGTAGATGCGGATACGCTCGGCAAAGTTCCTTTGGTGCACTGCATCTGTGATGGAATAGGTGACCGTAATAATACCAGCTGCAGTGGCAACAATTATCCCAGCTGTACCGCCAAAAACACCTTGAGCCACGATGGAGACTGCCAGCACAGACAGAGAAATATTGGTTCGATGATGGAACTCGGTTTGTTCGCAGTAGTTGTTCTTTAACCTCTTGTACTGTTCGCCTGTAATCTTAGTCAGATCAATGTTTTTAAGATCTTCTCTCAATGCATCCAGTTTTTTGCTTTGCAATATGGCATCCGGTTTCCCTGTGGCTTTGAACTGCTTTAATGCCTCCAAAAACCGCTTGTCATGGTTTCAATCAGGTCATCTATGATCTGTTGGATGTCCTTGTCATCCATCTGGGACAAATCCATATCCTTGATTCTTAAACTTCATTCTACCACGGGGAGAAAAATCACTATGGATTTTTTACTCAAGTGTCCAACTTGATTTTACAATCAACCTAATCTATAATCTTACATTAAACTTGGAATAGCCCAAAAATGTTCCACTTGACTTCTGTCTGAAACGAAAACGGATATAGTGCCGTCTAATAGGATGAAGCCGCTTCAAGTACCGGGGGAAACACTATGGAACAAATCGAAACAAAGAAAGCACAATTTTCAGCCGCCATGGGAGATCAGGAGATCATTCAACTGTTCTTTCAGAGGTGCGAGGAAGCCATTACCCAGACCCAGAAGAAATATGGTGCGCTGTGCCGTAGTGTGGCCCAGCGGCTCCTGGCAGACCCCAGAGACACGGAGGAGTGTGTCAGTGACACCTACCTTCGTGCCTGGAATGCCATCCCGCCGGAACGCCCCCGCTCTCTGCGGGCCTATCTGGCCCGCATCACCCGGAATCTGGCATTGGACCGCTATAATTACAATACTGCCGCCCAGCGCAGCACCGCCCTCACCGACGCTTTTGAGGAATTGGAACCCTGGATCGTTGCCGGACAGGGTGATCCGGACACAGAACTGGATGCATCAGAGCTGCGCCGGGTGCTGAACGGCTTCCTGCGCCGTCAGAGCGCTGAGGCCCGCGTGTTCTTTTTGCGCCGCTACTGGTATGGAGAGAGCATCCGGGAGATCGCGGAAGAATGCTGTGTCAGCGAAGCAAAGGTTAAGACATCCTTGTTCCGCACACGGGAACGGCTGCGCACGGAACTGGAACAGGAAAGGATCAGACTATGAATCAAACTCGTTTTCAAAAATGGATGAACGCCGTGGACGATGACCTGCTGGAGGAAGCTCAGCAGCCTATGAAAAAGAGACGGTCCTGGCTGTACAGAGCCGGGGCGATTGCCGCCTGTCTTGCAGTAGCTGTAACTGCCATCACCCTGTCCCACCGAGGCACCGACCAACCGGCCATGATCGCAAACCCCATGCACGAATCCAGCGCAGCTGAGTTTCAGCAGCTGGGATACTCCATCCCCCTGCCGGACAGTGCCTCCGGCACCTCCTACTACCTGATCGACACAGGGGCAAGCGACAAGCAAATGGCCGAAGTCAATTTTGAACAAGGCGGGCAGACGTACTACTGCCGTGCCTTAAAGGCAGAGCAGCCCCAGGACATCTCCGGTATTTATGCTGACTGGACGGAGAGCCTGGACTGGAGCGGCGAAGATGTTTCCGTCCAGCTGCGCAAGTCCGAGGATGCGGCCTGGGTGGGCTGGTATGCTCCGGAGGCCGAGGTGCAGTGGTGTGTTGCCGGCGGCAGCGATGCCCAGGTGCTGCTGGACGCCGCCCAAACCATTGTGGAGAAGCTTGGGTACGTCATGCCGCTGTATCCGATGGAAAGTGTGGAGGACGCCTTTGCCGACAGCGGATACTCTGTGGACTTCACGGCAGCGGACCTTGTCAAAACCGGGGATGGGTATTCCCTGACCGCGGAGATCTATGACTATGACCGCTATGAACTGGAAGATATTCAGGGTTTGAAAGAAGGCGACCAGATCCAGGTCTGTCGGAAGCCGGTGACCGTTGAGAGCATCCGGCGGGATAACGGCACCGTCATCATCAACGGCGGCATCGAAAGCGGCGGCGTAGAGCTGATTGAGGATGACGGTCTGTACCGCACCTACGCAATGGATGACCATCCGATCTACTATGATCTGGGAACGATCACCCTGCCCGTATCCACTGACTGCACCTTTGAGGACCACGCCGACCTGGAACAGGAACCTGATGGCCTGGTTTATGAGTACGAGGACGTCCCTGCGGCTATTCAGGCCAGCGAAACGCCCTTCAACTGCTACAACACGGTCATCACTGTCCGGCAGGAGCAGGTGGTGCAGATCATCCGCTATTGGATTCCCTGATGGATCGACATATAGAATCGAGGTAACATGATATGATTCAGAAAGAAAAATACAACGCAAAAAAGATACTTGCCCTGATCCTGTCTCTCGCCTGCGTGACAGGGCTGCTGGCCGGGTGCGGCCGACAGAACACCAGTGAAGGAAAAGCTGACGGAAGCTCCTTGGAAGAACAAACATCCGACACCTGGTATGAAATTGATCAGGAAGCAGGCATTCTGACCGTCCGCCTTCCCGCCGAAAAGGAAGGATTCATTTGGAACTTTACCATCGACGACACCACCCTGTTGGAGCTGGTCACGCTGGAGGACAATGACGGCACCTTTGTTGCCAGCTTCCGGGCGCTGGAAGACGGCGAGACAGTTGTGTCTTTCTCCTATGCCAAGGATGATGTGCTGGAGGAAATCCGGGCGCTGAATGTTACCTGCAAGGATGGAAAAGTAGCCGACGTCTCCAACGCTTCCGTTATGCCCATTAGTGGGCAGGATGATCCGGAGATCACAGACCTTCGAAACAGCAACAGCATCCCCATGATTATGAAGGAACACAGCGCGGTGACCTGCGTCTCCGAGACCTGGGACGGGGAGAACAACTGGCAGAATAAGACTGTCCGTCAATTCGTCAGTTCCGATGGTCGCCTGTGGTATGACTACGAACAGTACGATGATGCTGACCAGGTCGTATACTGCGAGGCGGGATACATCAACGATGACGTTCCCGGTGCCCTGTATACCTGCGAAAAAGACGGCCTGAAAACGATGACGCTGTGCCCGGCGTCTGAGTATGAAGCCATGGTGTCTGACCGCTGGCTGGCGCGTCAGCCGTATGAATATGAGACCGTGGCGGACAAGACCGACAGCACAGAGTATGGAACCACCACCCTGACCGCCGCCAGGCAGAATGGTCTGACAGGGATCAACAGCGAGGTCATTTACTTTATCGACGATGCGACCGGCCTCATCACCGGCATGGAGGTGACGGAGCATAGTGCAGAGGACGGCAGCGTAGTCTCCGTGACCCGCAGCAATATTCTCTACGATGAACCCCGGCTCATGGAGGAGCAGGCGGCTATGAATATTCTGTTCCCGGAGGACGCCTGCTATCTGAATGTGATCATCAATCCCGGAAAAGAGAATTCCGAGGAACAGGCTTTCCAGATGGATAAGTCCACGGAGGTGGAATTTGACGCCATGGAGGGCTATCAGCTGTACTACGATTATGATTGTACCCAGCCCATGGATTGGATCGATGTGGGGCAGAATAAGCTGACTGTCTATGTCACGATAGATCCTGCGAAATAAGCATTTAAGAGATTCTTCTGTGATTGAACACAAACAGATTTCGAAAATCTAACGCCGTAAACGGCATAGGAAGATCACTATAAATCAAACACACGAGCAGTGGAATAGATGGACAATCCAAGAACACACATAACAATTAAGGAGGTCGGGATCGCCCGATCTCCTTTTTCTTTCTGTCCCGGCCGATTTGTTGTTTGGCGTTCCTCTTTTTCGTAAGTATTAGTAGATAACAAAAAGGGGGGGACGCATGAAGCTTGTGAAGTCTATCTCGTTCACAGCGAATGAGACCCAACAGGTCATCCTGCAAAGCATGTCCCTGGCTGCATCAAAGCTGTGGAATGTGGGCAACTACGAGAAGCGTACCTACAAGGAGCAAGGCATGGCTTCCTTCCCTACAAAGGTTGAATATCATGATCGACTCTGACTATCAGGACAACGACAAGGTAAGAACAGCACGGGATCGCTATATCGAACTCGGAGCTGAAGCCGGCTTTGAAATTGCTCCCATTACTTGGAGTCGGAGGCAGAAAGGGATTGACGACTTATACAAGCATCTATTTCGAAGTAAGTGATTTGATGGGGCTGTAGCGCATGAGCACTACAGCCCCTGTCGTTAGGAGTGACTGAGAATGATACCACGAATCCAGCAAGAACGCCCAAATGTAATAAAGCGCTATTACTGTTCAACTTGCGGAACGAAGTTGCAGCACAGTGATGGTGTCAATCAAGAGTCGTGGGGGTTCTGCCCAATGTGTGGACAACAGATTGAGTGGGACAAAGTCACAGATGTAGTCTGGGAGGAAAAGTCCTGTGACATCTGTGGAGGATGGCTCATCAAGAAGCACCCTTTAGGCTTTTGGTATGCTTCCGGCGACTACATCGGTGAAACCACATGCCGTACATGTTGGCTGGAGGAATGCTGTACCACCAATTGTCTGGTCTGCCGACGCAGGCAATATCCGGACTGCGAGTGGATCCATCTGAAACAGTTCTACCTTGAGGAGGAGCAACATGGAGATTGATATTTATTTGGATGATTTGAAGCCGGAAGTTCAGAAACGAGTTCTTCGAGAGTTGGGACTCAAGTCTGCAAAGGATGGTAACTACGATGTGTTCCCTCTGTTTACTTTGGTAAGTGCTCAGATGGGTCATGACGAATGATCAGGATATATCGGAGGACAGAACATGGAAAACAGAAATGAAGTGAAAATCGGAGAAGGCACCTATATCGTGGAGCGATCTTTCACGCCTGGTAAAAGCGTAAAGGACTTGCTTGTCCAGCGCCTGATTTCTGAAAAGAAAAAAGACGATGCGAAGAAAAAGGATGACCTCACCGAAATTGCATAAAGGCATAATTGCCCCAAAGGGCAGAAAAGGCTGAACACCGCTGGTGTTCAGCCTTTTTTAAGTAGTGGGTCATGTATCGTCTGTGATATAGTATTTAATATGAACTGGGTACATCAACCTCAGAGGCGGCCTCCATCTTGAACTTATCCATAGCGGCCTTGGCCTCGGGGACATTCAGCTTGTTGCTGTTCTTGGTAGACATCGTTGTGTTCTCCTTTCATGTTGTGGGGCAAATGCCCTTGTTGGGTATCGCAACGGTAGTTTTGCCGCCCGACAGCGCGATATGCATGAAAAACAGTGGCAAATGCTGGATACGGCGCCTAAAAAGGATGGACAAACGGGCGTATTCATGGTATACTAAATTCACTTAACAGCGAGGGGGACCTTCTTTCAGGAAGGACCGAGCAGGGAGGAAGAGGAAAAAGCGCGGCAGCTGCCGCGCTTTTTCGCGTCCTGCGCCGGACAAAAAAGAGGGAGATGACAAAACCATCTCCCTCTCCGCTATGTAAAAAATAAGTCGGAGCAAGCATACAAACCTGCTCCGACGTGGTCCGAGTGTCGAGATTCGAACTCGAGGCCTCTTGAACCCCATTCAAGCGCGA
>OJPW01000375.1_pt1 | contig 40214 bp, 33 predicted proteins | sample 1598571 | NCBI WGS metagenome assembly OJPW01 (sample SAMN03922493, study PRJEB24848) | human gut metagenome | isolation source: stool sample | host: Homo sapiens | place: Germany | collected 2011-05
AGAATGCCTTATTGAAAAGACAGGAAACAGGATGGTGACACAGAGTGAAGAATCTATGACTCGGATGACATCTTACCGTAAGTGCCGCTTTTATCAAAAGACGAAAAAACTGTCAGCTTACAGATGATAGAAGCCGGCTATCCGTTTGTTTCCTTTCATAAGAAAAAGACTCTTTTCGGAGTCTTTCTTTTATTTTTGTATTTTCGTTTCAGAGATTTTTTTCTTATTTCAGGAAATTTTTCATTGATTATTTTCCCCATTTTTTCTTTTGCTTCTTTGTCGGGATGAAGGCCGTCCGCCGCAAGATTTTCCGGCATGTCTTCATACATGGCAAAGGGCGCTGCCGTATCGATATGGGGCTGCGTCCGTATCCAGCCGTTCACTTTGTCAAATTCCGCTTTCCAGTTTTCTGCCGTCGGCTGCTGGTAGTATTTCCAAATCCGATCCGGGGCGATTGGGGGAATGGTAAGCAGGACCGGCTCGATGTCATTAGCCCTGCATTTTTCCTGAAGAGCTTCCATGTCAGAAATGACCTCTTCCGCCGTTCCCCCGCAGCGCAGATTGTTTGTTCCGCCCATAATGAGAAGGTACCGTACATGGAAAGGGAGGACATCTGCATCGAACCGCCGGAGAAGGTCGTCCGTTTTATCACCGCTCCGGGACATATTTATCGTAGGAAAATCAAGGTAGTACGCATAATTGTAAGGCCAGTCCGCCGGACTGTAAGACATCCTTCCGCCGCCGTGGCTGATACTGTCTCCAAGAATGCCGGTTTCCCAGTTTTCCGCGGGATCATTCACGATCTTTTCCGCTTCGCTCCATACACCTACAGGCCCGCCATCTTCATCAAGACCGCGGACACGCCACCAGACCGTTCCCTGCCGCGGCAGCTCGTCAAAAAGTTCGGGAATTGTAACAACCCCCTGCGAAATGCGATGGACAGACGGTTCACAGCCGTCAGGATTTTCCGGTTCTTCATCAGTGATTTCCACTTCATAAGAAACCGCATGGGGAATTTTCACAAAAGAATACGCCGGATAAAGAAGAACCGTACCGTTCTGCTCATGGTATTTCACGCGGATCTTCGGCGCGTACCGTTCCATTTCCTGCGCGGCCTTTTCCATCGGCACAGGTGCCGAATAGGCGGAAAAGCTCTGCCCGTCCAGACCGATGGCTTTCACCTGGCAGCAGAGAATCCCCGGTCCGTCATAGCTGTCTGTAATTTCTTTTTCAATCATCACACTGTCACGGAAAACATGGCCGTCTTCATAAATCGGCGGGCGCATTTCTTTCCGTCCGAAATGCTGTGTCACAGGCACGATGCGGAAAGAATACCACACCGCGTCCGGATTCGCCGGCCAGCGGACAAAAAGAAGTTCCGGAGAAGCATCCGCCCCGGCAGCGGTCCACATAAAAGCAAAAAAGAAAAGAGAAATAAAAATCCTCTTCATCACAGTCCCCTTTCATTAAACCATGAAAGAAGTATAAGGGATGGAAGAAGAAATAACAAGGAAAAGAAATTTGCCCGTCAAAAAAGAGCCCCCGCAGAGGAAACTCTTATCTGCCATAAAAGAAAAACACTCGCTGCCGGCAGCAGGAATGTTCTCTTTCTTCCCTTTTCTATTTTTACGCTTTTGCGGTTTTCGCCTTTCGTGATCTTTTAGCCTTCCGATTTACCGTTTCTTCCGCTTCTTTCACACCGGCCGCTTCCGTTTTTCCTGTGCGCTTTCTTTTCGGCTTTTCCTCTGCCGGTTTTCCGGATCCTATTTTCCTTTTTTCAGATCCGGCCGTTTTAACTTTTGTCTTCTGTTTTGCCTTTTCTCTTCTCAGGCGCTTTTCATACAGGTGGTACAGTTTATCCGCCAGACCGGCAATGATTTCTTCCCCTTCCACCAGATCCTTCCAGTAATTCGGAAGAAAATCTGTGCCGAAGCGGACGCCTTCTATGGCTCCTGTCAGCGCTGCCGTAATCGGGCTGTTTCCATTATGGTTCGCCGCGGCGATGATCGCATCCACAGGATCATCCACGGCAAGGGCAGCATATACGGCTATCGCCAGAGCTTCATCTGCCTGATCGCCGCTTCCCAGAGAATGGATACTGTCGATGTATGCCCAGACATTCCCCTTTCCGGCGGGCTGGTCGTTAGCCTGCTGCTGCGCTGCAGAAAGAAGTGTGGTAATGCTGTCGGTCCGATGGGTTTTATTCAAAAGCCCGTGAATCCGTTCAATAGCCTTGGGAAGCGTCATTCCGTCAGCAAGGCAGGCAATCAGTGCCGATACCGCCCCTGCCGCATAGTAGGCGACAGGAGTCGAGTGGGAAAAAGCCGCCGCCCTTACGCCGGCATTAAAAGCTGTCTTACTGTCGCCGGCATAAAGGAGCCCGATAGGTACCACTCTTGTCAGCGCGCCGCCGCCTTTGCTTTCATTTACCTTATTTTTCGTTGTCCCCATCGTTTCCCCGGAAAACGCATTCAAAAGACCTTCTTCCGGTTTACGGCGGGCATGCATGAATTTTTCCCGCACAAGGCAGATCTCCCGTTCATGAGGCTGCCGTCTCATCCATGTACGCTGCCCGCGCCGCGGTTCCTCCCCCGTCTGGCTGTAAAACCAGCGCATATAGCCGCGGTACAGCCCTTCTGCTTCTTCCAATTTCTTTGCATCTGTCCACAGAAGTCCGTCTACCGTGGCCAGTTCCATCTGCGTATTTCCCGTCACCGGCGCCAGATTTCCGCACTGCCCGTTCCGCACAAGCGTACGCAGGCCAAAGGGCCCGTACTTGTGCTGAATACGACAGACAGAAAGCTCCTGCAAAGGGTACCCCAGAGCATCTCCGCAGGCGCCGCCAATCATCGCGCCGCGGAACATTTCTATCTCCGTCATCTATCCTCCCTCAATCCCGCAAAACCTGATTCCAAATAAAAACACGACCAAAGAAATACGAAAACGGTTCTCCGCATTTCCAATATATAAAGAGGGAACTGCAAAAATTTCCGTAAACCCCAAAAATTCACAGAAACACTGCTGAAAAACAAAAAATAACCGTTTTATATTTATGTATATTGTATCATAATTCACTGCTTTAATCATCTAAAGATACTTCTTTGGAAGGAAAAACGTCCTTTTTCCGTTTCATTTTTTCTGCCGTGGTTAACTTTCTTTTTTCCGCTCCATCCATTAAAATGTAAATGTACTTTATTTTAAAGAAAACGAGGTCACTATGAAAAGAATATTAATCTCATTATCCGCAGCACTCCTTCTTTCTTCCGGCATTTCCCAGGCAGCGGTTCCGCAGGGAGGATATTTCCTTGACAAGAACGGCGTTCCGCTCACAGAAGAAATGCAGACAAAGCCAAGTCTGAAAAGCAATCCCATGCTTCCTCAGAGCGGTGCCGTCCATGCCGCCATGGAATCCCTTCCTCATTCTTCCGCCACAGTCATCCGGATGACCGTCACGGAAGACGGGATCCCCACCGATGCCGTTGTCACCCAAAGCGCAGGATCCGTCGTTCTTGACGAATATGCCATGAGATGCGTAGAAGGCTGGCGCTTCAACCCCGCCAAACTGGGAGACAAGCCGGTGAGCGCTACCGTATCCATTCCTGTACGCTTCCTTTCCATGATGATTTCCACACCTGCTGCTCCGTCCGACCGCCCGATGAAGAAGGCGTCTGTCGAAGTGAAAGAAGCCATAGAAAGAAACAACCACCCTGTGATCCGTGTTTCCGTCTACATCACGGCGGATGGAAAAACTGACGGCAAACCGAAAGCAGACAACGATGGAAATCTGCCGGGCAGCGATTTCAAAATCCTTTCCGGGTATGCGGAAAATTCCGTAAAAGAATGGAGCTTCACACCGGCCGTGAATCCTGACGGAGAACCCATTCCCCAGGAATTGATTGTCCCGGTGCAGTTATAATATTTCTTTATATCCTATTTCAAAATCATATCCCGTTTTAAAATAAACCCCTTTTGCCGGACGAAGCATTGTCAAAAGGGGTTTTCACTGCAATAAAAAAATCCGCCGGTCTTTCGACTGATGGAAAATGGTGCGAGCGAAGGGACTCGAACCCTTATGCGCAAGGCGCAGGATCCTAAATCCTGTGCGTCTACCAATTCCGCCACGCTCGCATATTTTCTTATTATAGTTTGTAACGGAAACAGGGTCAAGAAAAGACCGGTAAAAAACCTTCTCCGCAAAAACAGAGAAGGCATCCTGCAAAAAAATTACTTTGTTTCATCAAGAACAGCTGTGCAGTGTGGACAGCGGGTCGCATCATCGGCAATGGGTTCTTTGCAGAACTGACAGGTGCGCGCCGGTGCGGCTTCTTCTTTCGGAAAAGCCCTGTTCATCTGGCGAATCACAAGGAAAATCACGAAAGCGATGATTAGGAAATCAATGATTGTATTAAGAAACTGTCCGTAAGCGATGACAGGCACGTTCATTTCTTTGGCTTCCGCCAGTGTAGCCACCGGTGTTTTTCCCAGATTGATAAACCGATTCGAGAAATCAACACCGCCCATAATCATTCCGATGGGCGGCATGATGATATTTTCCACCAGGGAAGATATGATCTTTCCGAAAGCGCCGCCGATAACGACGCCGACTGCCATATCGACCACATTGCCCCTGACAGCAAAATCCCTGAATTCTTTCATCATGCCCATCTTATTTCTCCTTTTCATTCGCAAATATATTAATTTTTTTATACTATAGCACATCCTCATCTGCATTTCTACATATTTCTATATAGCTTTATAAAATTTCCGTGCTTCGATTGTTAATCTCATGTCACTTTCTCGCTTGACAAATAATTGCCATCAAGATACAATAGAAGCGTAAACAGAAGAGACAGCCATTGGCCGTGGCGTTTCTGCTCATTGTTGCTTCTTACACAACCTCTATGAAAAGCTTCCTTTCACCGGGAAGCTTTTTTCGTACTGCAAAAGAGAGAAACCGCCCGGGTTCCCCTCTTCTTTCATCATAGATACGGATTCTTCACTGCGCAGAATAACGCTTAACAGTTCCGCCGCGCCTGCAGCATACCTGCCCTCAACCGTAAAAAGAATCTGTATTTTCCTATTTCCGTATTTTCTGATCGGGGGAAACATCCCGATTGCTCATCTGCCGGCATCCATCCGCTAAAAAACAGCGGATAAGCACCCGCTGCCTTTCTGATAGCCGTTTTATTCCTTAATGAATGTATTTCCTGTCACTACAGGAACAGAGCGATCCTGCCGGACCATTTCTCCTCCCAGCGGATCGATGGCAGACGATACGGTAAGCATCGTGCAGAATGCTCCCCACACGAGAAGAACCGCCTTGCTCTCCTTCAATTCCGCCGTCATCCTTCCGAAGAATCTTTTCATCGGCAGCCTGCTCCCTGCTGCGCCTCTTCTTTCTGATTCTGCCGGTGTATAATGATTGGCTGCTGTCATGAACTTCATCTCCTTTATCATCTGTTTTTATACCATTTCCTTTTCTTGGTCTCATTATACCCACACGGGTATCTATATTCAATAATCATTTGCAAAATAAAGTCCATTAACGGACAATTCGCGCAGATTGTACATTGAATGGCAAAATCAATCATATTCCCTGCAGAATAAAAAACTCACAGCAGATCTGTGTAAAATCTCCATACACGAAGAGACCGCCATGAGCTGTAAAAATTTCCGGCCGGAAAAATAAGATGAAACTTCACACCGGCAAGAACATTCCCTTTCTGTTTTTCACTTATTTCCCTTGTCCGTACGTCGCATTCGGGCCGTGCTTTCTTTGGTAGTGCTCATCAAGGATGTATGCGGGAATCGAGGCCGAAGGATTCAATAATTTTGTTTTCAGCGCCATTTCCGCCGCCGTCTCCATGACGACCGCATGGTACACAGCGTCCGCCGCGTTTTTTCCCCAGGCAAAAGGCCCGTGGTTCCGTACAAGGGCGCCGGGCACGGCAAGCGGCTCGTATCCGCGGCAGCGCACAGTTTCTATAATGACGGCACCCGTATTTTTCTCATAAGCGTTTTTCGTTTCTTCTTCCGTAAGCGCCCTTGTGCAGGGGATATCCCCATAAAAATAATCCGCATGGGTCGTACCGAGGACAGGAATATCGAGTCCCGCCTGGGCAAAAGCTGCGGCATTGACAGAATGGGTATGTGTCACACCGCCGATTTCAGAAAACGCGCGGTACAGCGCCAGGTGGGTCTCCGTATCGGAAGATGGTTTCCATTTCCCTTCCACTGTTTCTCCCGTCTCCACATCGACTGCTACCATGTCGCCCGCTGTCATGCTCTCATAAGGCACACCTGACGGTTTGATGACCATAAGGCCTTTCTCCCGGTCGATACCGCTCACATTCCCCCATGTATAAATCACGATACCCCGTTTCACAAGTTCCAGATTGGCGGCGCACACCGCCTCTTTTAATGTCTCCAGCATAGAACCCTCCTGCTTTTTCTTTTTTAATAACAGTACAAAACCACACCCTGTTATTTTATTGATTTACACTTTATGGTTTTTATCAATTCTCCTATAAATTTCTCTGCTGCGGGAGATCGTGTTTCTTTTTTGGCTGCTGCGGTATATTTCACCTAACCTCACCATTTCGCGGATAACACTTACTGTCTTCCTCACCACGGTAACAGATCCTTCACATTCGTTCAGGATGACGTTTAACGTTTCCCTCACTACAACAGTAAATCCTTTGCTGATGTTTCGTATGACACCTAATGGAAATCATATGCTTCGGCTTTTAACTCACAGCTAACGGCTCACAGCTCACAGCTGATAGCTTTTATCTTCTTCCTCCAATCGTCATTCTGAATGGACGCAAGAATGCCTTGTGGAAAAAACGGGAAACGGGATGGTGACAGAGAGTGAAGAATCTATGGCTCTGATGACATCTTACCACTTTCCTCACCACGGTAATAGATCCTTCGCTATCGCTTCAGGATGACGTCTTATGGTCTTCTTCATCACAGCAGCAAGTCTTCGACATCGCTTCGGGGTGACGCTTATCGTCAGTCGTCATTCTGAACGGTGGCAAGAATGCCTTGTGGGAAAAACGGGAAACGGCAACATGACACCGAGTGAAGAATCTATGGCTCTGAATGACATCTTACCACTTTCCTCACCACAAGGTACAGATCTTTCACATTCGCTTCGGATGACGATTAACGTTCCCCCCCATTATGACGCCTTTTCCTCCAATCGTCATTCTGAACGGTGGCAAGAATGACGTATGAGAAAGCAGGGAAGCGGCAACATGACACGGAGTGAAGAATCTATTACCTCGATGACGTTTTACCGCTTTCCTCACCACGGTGACAGATTCTTCGCTGGCGCTCTGAATGACGCCTTACCACTTTCCTCACCACGGCAGCAAATTCTTCGCTGCCGCTCACACGAGGACGCTTAACGTTTCCCGTCATAGTGACTCTTTCCTTCAATCGTCATTCTGAACGGTGGCAAGAATGCTGTTCAAGAAAAACGGGAAACAGGACAGTGACACAGAGTAAAGAATCTATGATTCTGATGACATCTTACCGCTTTCCTCACCACAGGTACAGAGCCTTCACATTCGCTTCGGATGACGTTTAACGTTTTCCTCACTACAACAGCAAATCCTTTGCTGATATTTCGTATGACACCTAATGGAAATCATATGCTTCGGCTTTTAACTCACAGCTAATAGCTAACAGCTAATGGCTAACAGCTTGTAGCTGACAGCTCACAGCTGATAGCTTTTATCTTCTTACCACTTTCCTCACCACGGTAATAGATCCTTCGCTCGCGCTCAGGATGACGTCTTATGGTTTTCTTCATCACAGCAGCAAGTCTTCGACATCGCTTCGGGGTGACGCTTATCGTCAGTCATACAAAAATACGGTACCCATCACATCTGACGAGTACCGTATTTTATGCTTCTTAAGTTATTTCCTTACGCTTGCTTTCCGTTACGCTTTCGGGGAAATATGAGAACCGTACACATCGCGGTAATCATTTTTCGCCTTATCGTCTTCACTGTTGACGCGGACACGTTCTACCTTGTTTCTGTCATTGTCCTTGCCGGAAATGCGGTCAACACGGATACGATCCAGACGAATCTGGCGGAGTTCCGGTTCGAACTCATTCATAGCTCTGTCCATATTGTCATCTACCGGTGCTCCATTCTTCAACGCGCGATAGAACATCGCCGCAAATTCATAGCGGGTCATGGTACGGTCGCCGCTGAACATGCCGTCCGGATAGCCTTCAAGGATGCCGTTTCCTGCCAATGTAGCCACATATTCATAAGCCCAGTGGTTTTCCGGCACATCGGGGAAGTCCTTCTTTTTACCCATATCCAGGATGCCGAGAATGGAATTCATCTTCTGCTCCATTGTATCCAGACGTTTCTTCAAATCCTTATTCTCATCACGGAGATCGACGATTTCTTTCGCCATGGCTACTTTGGATGTGGATACATGGTTGCCCTGTCCCAGCTTCACGCTGACTCCGGCATTCACCATGTTTTCTCCTCCCCCGAAGGAGCCTCCCACGCTGAACATGGTGTCTTCATTGGGACGGTAGAATGCTCCTACCGCTACCGCATGGGCGTCTTTGTAGTTGCCGTAGCCGGCTGCCACATCCCACTTGTCATCCGGGTCGAAATCCAGCGGATGGAGGGCTGCCAATGCTGCCGCTCCTGCTCCTACTCTATCCATCCGGTCGCCCAGTTCATTGACGGCTCCTCCTATGTTGTTGATTGTCTGGTTTGTTTTCCACAGCTGCCCCCCGTTGACGGCGTCAGTGCTGTTTGCGCTGATGTCTCCGGCTGCTACGTTGGTGATTTTCTTGTTCCCTGCGTTGATGCCGCTGTTGTCGATTTTCACGTCTCCCACGGTCAGGGTGTTGGTGGTCACACTGTTCAATCCTTTCAGGTCTTTGGCCATGCGGACTTTCAGGTTGTTATTGCCGTCGGATACGACGCCGAGGTTGTCTTCTGTGGTCAGTTTGTTTGTGTCTGTAATGCCTCCGACGACGTTCACCTGTTCGTTCAGTTTCTTCTTGATGACGTTTCCTGTATCGCCGCCGTATTTCATGCCGTCGTCTAAGGTGGCGATATCATGCGGCGTCCCGTTCTTCTCTTCTATAACAAGACGGGTAATATTTGTGCCGTCCACGCCGGCTTTTCCGGTACCGCCTTTGATGGCTGCGCCGTCTTGTCCATTCTGTCCGTTAATAGCAAGGCTGTCTGCTTTCAGATTCCTGTCCATTTTGACGGTGAGGTTTCCGTTCCCATCGGCAAAGGTTTTGATGTTTTCACCGGAGTATTGGGAGGCATCTTTTGTTCCTTCTCCTTTGATGGTGACTTTTTCTCCCAGGTTCCGGTGGAATTCTCCGTCGTTGCCGGCAAAGTACATGCCTTTTTTCGTCAGTTCTTCAGATGTATTGGTAATCTTTTGGTCTACGGCTTTGAGCTGGTCTTCTGTAGCTGCCTGTCCGCTGGTGATGTTGTTCGGATCCCAGGTTTTATTGGTCAGTCCGTTGACGGTTCCGTCTTTCCCGTTGATTTTCACTTTTCCGGCATCAATGTTTCCTGTCGTGCCGTCAATGGTGACTTTGTCTCCGGCTTTGATGATGCCTGTTGTTCCGTCAATGGATACCTGTTTGGACGGATCGGTTCCCAATGTCACTTGGTCTTTGAGACCAACTTCATAATTCTTGGAACCATTCAGATTATCAGTGGCTGTAACAGTAATATTTTTACCAGCAGTAACGGTAGTAGTCGCAGCTGCAGTCGCTTTATCCAATTGAGATTTATTAACTGCATCTTTGGGATCCGTACCATCAGCAACGTTGGTGATTTTGTTGCCGCCGTTGTCAAGGCCGTTCTTGGTGAGGGATACGATGTTTCCGGCTGCACCGCTGCTGATGGTTATTCCGTTATTGTTGATGAATGTATCGCCGGCGGTTATGCTTTCGAGGCCTTTCAGGGCTTTGGCAAGACGGACTTTCAGTTTGTCGCTGCCGTCGGATACGACGCCGAGGTTGTTTTCTGTGGTCAGTTTGTTTTCGTCTGTAATGCCTCCGACTACGTTCACCTGTTCGTTCAGTTTCTTCTTGATGACCGCCCCTGTATCACCACCGTACTTCATGCCGTCATTTAGGGTGGCCACTTCTTCTTTGGTTCCGTCCGGTTTTTCGTATACGATACGGGTCGTGGTCGTACCGGCCGCGCCGTCTACTCCGGGTTTGCCGTCACGGGTAACGGAGATGTTTGTCGTTTTTCCGTCGTTACCATTAATACCGATTTTGCCATTTTTGCCGTCTTTACCCGTAGCGACGATGGTTTCGGCCTTAAGATTTTTATTCATCTTCACGTCGATTGTCGTATTTCCGGCAGGGTCTTGCGTGATAAAGGTTTTAAGGTTTTCTCCGCTGTAGTCTGTATCGGCCGCGGTGCCTTCTCCTTTCACGGTTATCTTGGAGCCTAATTTATTGGTCTTTGTGCCGCCTGTATTGGCATCAAACTGCAAACCTTTGTTAATCACGTCATCCAGCTTGGATTTGGAGGCGACATCCTTAATCGTAACGGTTTCCGTCTTGTCCGTATGATTCTTATCCTGTACGGTCAATGCCACGTCACCGTTGGCATCCACCGTATAATCACCGTTAGAACCGACTGTCGGATTGGCGATCAAACGGTAGTCCGTAGCATTAGCGCCTTGTTTCTTCACTTCATCGCTGACGATCTTTAACTGGTCTTCTGTGGCGGCACGCCCGCTGACGGCCGTTGGGTTCGTTACATTCCAAGTCTTATTATCAAGACCTGTTGCATAATTACCGGTAGTACCGCCGGATGTCTGGCTGCCCATGGTCACACCGCCGGCTTTCACCGTATCCGCAGCGGTTACTGTCTTCACATGAATGTCTTCCTTGAGTTTTACGCCGATTTTCGTATCGTCACCGGTTTGGGTGATTTCTGTCGTAATGTTGTTATCGCCGTTAACGGTGACTTTAGAGCCTAATTTGTTCGTTTTTTCGCTGTTATTATCCGCGTCGAAACGAAGGCCTTTATTAATCACTTCATTTTTAGCGTCATGCAATTGGCCGCCGTTCACCGCGTCTTTGGATCCGGCTGCCACCTGACCGTCCGCCACATTGGTTACTTTTTGGTTATTCGCATTGATGCCGTTATTGGTTACATAGGTCTTTCCGCCTACGGTCAGCCCGTTGTTGTTGATCACCGTATTGCCCGTTGTGACGCTGTCCACTTTCACGTCTTTCGCCAGTTTGATATTCAGCGCACCGTTTCCGGATACTACACCGATGTTTCCATCTGACAGTTTTGACGCATCGGCACCGCCTTTGATATCCAGCTGCTCACCCAGTTTTTTATTGATAACTGTTGCATCATCGCCTTTGAAGTTCAACCCTTTTCCAATTGTCGTATTGATGTTTGTAATATCATTGGCATTCTTTGTGATATTTGTCTTATTGGTCTTCACGCCGTCGCTGACTGTTTTCAGCTGGTCTTCCGTGGCGGCCTGCCCGGATACGGGCTGCGGGTTGTCAATATCCCAAGTCGTATTTGTAAGGCCGTTTACGGTTCCGGCATCCCCATTCACCGTGACGGGATGGGTCTGCCCTACGGTAACCACATTCCCCAGCCCGACAGTGAATTCCTTGCCGCCATCCCCGTTGGTTCCTTCCGTAACAGTTACATTAGCGTCTTTTGCTTTGATTGTTGTATGTTTCCCTGCCAGTGTCTTTACGTCATTTAACTGATTAACGTTAACCGCATCTGTCCCGGCTGTACCGTCAGCCACATTATTAATCTGCGCACCGCCGACGTTTACTGTATTTGTTGTATCACCGAGAGTAATTTTTGCACCCGTTGTAGTACCGCCGGGAGCGGTCTTCTGATTAGAAATCGATGTGATTCCTGTCAGATCGCCGGATACATTCACCGCATAGGTTTTGACTGTACCATTCGCTCCGGCTTCTGTACCGGGGGTAACGGTCGTATTTTTACCATTGACAACTTTTACCGCATCCGCCGCAATATCGTTAATAACAGTCTTGCCCGCATTGGTAATGTTATCCAGGTTAGTATTCGCTTTATCACCCAGCTTGGTATCCATTGTAGGCTTATCGTAGTAATTATTGTTCAGATAGGTATTCACTGTATCACCGGTTACAGTCTTATTATCTCCGGCAGCAATCGTACCTCCGCCGATATTATTGATTGCCGTTTTTGTAGCCGCATCCAATCCTACTGTATAAGCGATAACGCCATTAGCATCTTCTGTACCGCCTGTTACAGACACTTTGCCGCCAGCTTCAGCAGCCAATGTTGTCTTGGTCGCACTGACCACATAATCAACATGACCATCTGCGGCAGTCGTATTTGTAACAGTCGCCTGCTTGGCACCGGTAACTGTAGTCTTTGCCCCGGCAGCCGCCTTTTTCACATCTCCGATATTGGCTGCGTTGCTGTCTGTCGTTCCGCCGCTAAGCACGTTCGTAATCGACGTATTATTGGCATTAATGCCATTAGGAGTAACGAAAGTCTTTCCACCTACGGTCAAGCCATTATTATTAATCACCGTGCCGCCTGTTGTGACACTGTCCACTTTTACATCTTTGGCCAGTTTGATATTCAGCGTATCTGTCCCGTTGGATACCACACCGATATTATTATCGCTCAATTTAGACTCATCAGTCACGCCACCAACGATATTCGTCTGTGCACCTAATTTTTGAGTAAACTTATTATCTGCAGCTCCTGCACCTTTTACATCGCCCGCATAGGCCACGCCTTTATCTACTTCCGTAGTCACCGCATACAGCTGGCTGCCGTTGATGGCGTCGGTAGAGGCAGCGGAAATACGGCCGGCCGCCACATTGGTAATTGTCCGTTCTGCGCCTGCCTTGCCTACACTTACTGTGGAAGCCGGATTTACTCCTGCGAAATTATGTGCTACACCATTGATTGTTGCGGAGGGTGTCGCTACAGCAGCTGCTGTTTCTGAGCCATTGCCGATAGCCACGGCATTTTCATTGGCCACTTTTGTATTATTGCCAAGAGCAACGCCATTCTTCCCTGTCACGGATGCACTGCTCCCCAGGACCATAGCCCCATCAGCAGAAGCTGTGGAATTATTCCCTACCACATAGGCATTATCCGTTGTGACGGTATTCTTATAACCAAAAGCACCTGCCGTACTTCCTTTGACCGTACCGGCAGTAACCTTCTTAATTTTATCGCCGTTGGCTTCTGTCGTTTCCGTAATGGTGGCGGAACCGATCGTATTGCCGCCACCGATAGCATAGGAATTATTCCCATAGACTTTGTTATCCGTACCGACAGCTGAAGAAGCTGCACCGGACGTGGTGCCGTCCGTCATATCGAAACCGACCGTATTCGTATCGCCCAAAGATGTGGACTTATCTCCATAAGCACCCGCCTGGCTGCCGACGGCAAGAGAATTCTTCCCCCAGCTCCGTGCTATGACACCGATACTGGTGCTTGCAACTCCTTTTGACATCGAATTGACACCAATCGCCGTGGAACCGATACCGAAGGACTGGGTCATCGCGCCCATGGCTATGCTGGCTGCCCCAATAGATGCGGTGTTCGACCGATTCTGGCTGGTACTGAGGGCGGCGCTCCCCAGTGTCGTCCCGGGATATAACGCTGCCGTTTCCCGCTCAAATTTATTCTGCGCCCCGGCAGCCCAAAGACCGGGAACTGCCGCCTGCAGCTGGCTCTTCACCTGGTCAATATCATTGCCGCCAATGGCAATGGAGGAATGACCAATAGATATCGCGTCCCCGCCGATAGCCATAGCCTGCGTACCGTAAACTTTTGCCAGACTACCGATGGCTATCGACTGTGAATATCCAGCGGCATCTGCCGGGTTGGTAGTGCCCTTTCTGATGATGTTTGCTTCCGCCCCGGAACCAAGAACCACATCGCCCCGGGAGCCGTAAGAATGAGCTTCCGATCCCATGACAACGGCGCCGGAGCCATCCTCACCATGGTACTTGGATACCGTACTCGTCGCCTGGCGGCCGATGACGATATCCCCGTTTTCCGTCGCTGTTGCATTATTCCCGATGGCGATGGTGCTCGCAGTAAACTGATCACTGGCCCGCTTCTGACCTAAAGCCTGGGCCCCCCGTCCTATGGCAACACTGTTTTCAGCAGTCGCTCCTGACTTTGCCTGCAACCCTGCCACAAAAGAATTCACCCCATCAGCCTCTGTCAAGGTTCCGACAGCGGTAGCATGGCCTGCCGTCGCCTTAGCACTGTCACCTACCGCCACGCTGTCACCGCCGGTAGCGGAAGCACCCGGACCATACTGTGTGTTCGCTTCCGCCACCCCCGGCATCAGGCATCCTGTAAGAGCAAGGGCGCACAGGAACGCGCGGACGGGCATGCTGTTCTTTTCAGAAGCTGTTCCCCCGTTTTTCCCGCAACGGCCGGCGATTTCCGAAACCACCACATAGCAGTGTTTCACCCGGCTCCAAATAACTTTGTAAACCTGATTCATAATTTTCCTCCCATCAAACTAAAAAACACGCACTTTCTATAAGGAATTGAATGATGTATACATCTCTTCCTTTATCATATTATACATTTGTAATATTATCTTATAAAGTTATTCATTATAGTTTAATTTAGTTTACCAAATGCACCTTTATTAAAGTATTTCACCGGAGATTTTCCATATTTCCGGCCCCTTTTGCTGTCCGCTTGATCCATTCCTCTTCCTTTGCATATATTCGCCCGGGATATTCGGCACAGAAAAACTTTCGGGGAAACATTTAAAAGTAGACCATTAGTATACTTACGGATTTCATACTATCATTCGGATAAGAAAAACAAAAATATCATTTATTTAGAAAGACGCTTTTGCTCCTTATCTCAGCAGTATTGCCGTTCATAAGCATGACAAAGCCGGTTTTACGTTAAAAGATGGAGCCTTCAATCTCCCACGATGAACAAAAATAAAAGGCTTTCTCCTGAAAGCATATGCTATCGAAGAAAGTCTTTTATCTTATTCCTAATTTAGAAAGACATCTTATCCAATTAGGATGCAACGCTGTTCATGAACTGAACTGTCAGCACTGACGGGTTGGAAACAATTCCCAGAACGGTTACCCGTTGCCCCATAGGAACAACTGCACCATTGAGATTCACAAGAATTATATTCCCTTGGGCCGTACGAAAATTCATCAGCCCGCCGCCAGCACTAGATAGAACGCTGCCCACCGTGTAAACCTTTGTCCCTACAGGAAGTCCGGACAGATCCCATGCCACCTGATAAGCATCCAGATCCTCTATTTTCAGATCTCCCGGATTGACCTGATACCAGCTGGCGAGATCGCTTTTCACCGGTCCCATGAAATACCCGGCATCACGAGATGTCCGTGATACCATTGACACCTGCGATGGATATAGATTTCTCACATCTTTTCTGTAGCTGACTGTCCGCTGATTGGGAACCCGATCCTGATAAGATACATTTCGGATAACAAGTATGGGCTGCTTGGCTTGATTGTAAGCCACATACCCTCTCGCCTGAAAAGGCGTATAACTCATTATCTTTCCTGCATTCTCCATCATAGCAGGGATTTCCTGTCCATCAGGGGTAACAAAACGATATACATTGTCTGTATAAAAACCTTCAAACTGGCCGGTGACAGTAATCTCATCCGCTGCTGTTGCCACGCCGGGCATCAATAGCATCAATAGCAGTCCTATCACAGCAATCCATGATTTTTTCATCTGGAAGCCCCTCCTGATCTGATTAACCGCGACCTTTAATGACGCGTACACGCTGAATATCAGGTGTGCCATCCTTATGCTTGGTGATGGTATCTACCCTAATACGTTCCAGTTCCGGTTCGAATTCTTTCAGTGCTCTGGCCATCCGGTCATCGGCAGCCGCACCATTCTGCATAGCCCTGTAAATCAAGGCAGCCATTTCATACCTGGTCATCATGCGGTCTCCGCCAAACTGTCCGTCCGGATAGCCCACGATGACACCGTTTCCTGCCAGCGTCGCCACATAATCATAAGCCCAATGGTTTGCAGGCACATCGGGGAAGAGCTGCATCTTATCCATATCCAGAGAATCCAGCGGTCTTCCTTCGGAAACCTTCATCAGCGCTCCCTTCATATTCTCCAGTTCAGCGCGAAGATCTTTGATTTCCTTTGCCATAGCCACACGGCTGGTAGATACATGGTTCCCTCTGCCAATCTTGAGGCTGACACCCGCATTAATCATATTCTGACCGCCGCCCATAGATCCGCCGACAGAAATCATTGTGTCTTCATTCGGGCGATAGTAGGCTCCTACAGCTACAGCATTAGCACCCTTATAGTTACCATAACCTGCCGCAAAATCCCACTTGCTGTCCGGATCGAAATCAAGCGGATGGAGAGCTGCCAAAGCAGCAGCACCGGCACCGACACGATTGATTCGATTATCCATATTATTAATAGCGCCGCCAATCTTGTTGAGGGCCTCATTCGTCTGATACAGCTGACCGCCGTTAACGGCATCCGTTGAATTCTTACTGATTTCTCCCGGTGCCACATTAATGATCTTCTTACCGCCTGCATTCAAACCGTCTTTAGATACGTAGGTCGTTCCTCCTACAGTAAGCCCTTTATCATTGATAACGGTCTTCCCTGTTGTCACAGAATTCAGGTTCAGGTCATCAGCAGTAGCCACTTTATAGTCCACGCCGCCATCTGCATTGGTTCCCTTTGTTACAGTGATATTTTTGCCTGCGCTCACAGAAGACTGCTTTGCCGCCTTCGTAATTTGCCCAGCTACGGCCTTGAGCTGGTCTTCTGTTGCCGCCTGCCCGCTGGTGAAATGATTCGGATCCCAAGTCAGGTTTGTCAGCCCATTCACTGTGCCTTTAGAGCCATCTACAGTAACCTTTCCGGCTTTGATCGTACCTTCTGTTCCCTTAATGCTGATCTGCTTGGAAGGATCGGTTCCCAGCGTAATATCATCATTCAGGTTGACATGGTACGTTTTGGATCCGTTGGCATTCGTTTCAGAAGTCACCGTCGTATTTTTGCCGTCCGCTACTTTTGTGGTGGCACCGGCTACCACTTTGTTCAACTGACTAACATTGACCGCATCATGAGGATCTGTACCGTCAGCCACATTGGTGATCTTCTTTCCACCTGCATTCAAGCCGGAATCAGATACATAGGTTGTTCCTCCAACCGTGAGCCCACGGTTGTCAATAATCGTATTCCCAGTGGTTACGCTGTCAAATACCGCCTTCTTCGCCAGCATCAAATCAATCACAGTGTTTCCGTTAGCATCCTGGCTAATCTTGGTCTTGACATTCTGTCCGGAGTACTCGCTGTCCGCTTTCGTCCCTTCGCCCTGGATCTTCACGGTGCTTTCCAGTTTATTCAGAACGGTTGCTCCGCTGTTAGCTCCAAAATACAGACCTTTGCCAAGCGTAGCGTTGTTGACCGCGTCTTTCAGGTCGCCGATGGTCGCCGCGCTCTTCTTCTGGTCTTCGCTTGCGTTCGCCAGCGCCGTACCGTTCAGCGCGCTCTTCACGTTGCTGATCGTTGACCCGCCGACGTTCACTGTCCCGTCTCCCAGCGTGATCGTGGTATTATTGCTGCCCGCTTTTCCGTTCGAGATCGAGGTGATCCCGTTCAGTGCGCTTGCCAGCTGTACCTGCAGCTTCCCGTTTACGTTGTTGACGCCGATGTTGCCATCTGTCAGTTTTGTGTTGTCCGCTCCGCCGACAATGTCCATTGTCTTGTTGAGCAGTTTGGCAATGACTTTGCTCTTGTCTGTCTGTCCGTCGTCGCCGGCAAATTTCAGCCCGTCGTCCAGTGTGGCTACTTCATGTTCGTTGCCTTTCGGATCTTTATAGACGACACGGGTCATGGTCGTACCATTGGCTCCGTTCAGTCCCGGCTGTCCGGGTCTTGTCCAGATATCTGTGATTCCGTCTTTCCCGTTCAGCCCGATGTGTCCTTCTTTACCATCTACTCCCGGTACTCCGTCTTTCCCGTTGATGGTGACTGCGTCTTTTCCGTCTTTTCCTTTGATCGAGATGCCGTCGTTGCCGTTGATTCCGACTTCGCCTTTATCTCCCTTGACGGAGATGCCGTCTTTCCCGTTGATGCCTACGCCGGATACACCGTCTTTCCCGTTGACGCCGATAACTCCGTCTTTGCCGTCAGCTCCCGCTTTCCCGACAATGACTTTGTCTGCCGACAGTTCTTTGTCCAGCATGACGTCGATGATCGTGTTGCCGCTGGCGTCCTGGCTGACCTTGGTCTTAACGTTCTTGCCGGAGTATTCGCTGTCTGCTTTCGTCCCTTCGCCCTGGATCTTCACGGTGCTTCCCAGTTTGTTCAGAACGGTTGCTCCGCTGTTGGCTCCGAAGTACAGCCCTTTGCCTTTGATCGCCTCGTTGGTGATGTTGGTGATGTTCTGGTTCAGCTTGTTTTCGTCTACGCTGTACTGTACGCCGTCAGTGTCTGTCACGGAGGTCAGGTATTTCCCGTCCCCTTTGAATTTTACTGTCGGTGTCGTGTCTTTGGTCAGTGTGACGGTTTTCTGGCTTCCGCTGTCTGCCGTTACTCCGAACTGGGCCTTGATATTGGTTACAGGGTTGTTCGTCGTATTGTTGATGTTATTGATCAGCTTGTTCTTGTCAATCCCGTATGTGACTTTCTTGTCGCTCAGGTTGACGGTCATTGTATCATCAGCTGTCGCAAATTCTATTGTCGGCGTGGTTCCTTCTCCCAGTCTTACCTGGCTGGTCGCGCTTCCTGCTTTCAGGTTAAAGCCGCTTTTCAGGTTATTGATGTCCGTCCTGTTGTTCTGGACCGTCGAATTATTACTGATACTATTATTCAGCTGGTTTTCATCCAGCTTCAAGTTCAATCCGTCATAACCGACTTCTGCCTTGATATATCTATCACCTCTGACAGTCAACGGATTATTCTTATCGATAGTTTTTCTACCTTGCGGGCTGTTTGTGTCCTGGATCACCCAGCTTGAATCTCCGCCCCCGCCCAGCTGGGCGGCTTTTAACTGTGCCACGTTGACAGCATCAGTGTCATTAGTACCAGCAGCAACGCCTATAATCTGACGGGTTTTATTACGAGTCGTATCCCCCACGGCCACGGCTCCCAAGGTAGACTTCCACGTGCCGGTCGTATCATCGGAATGGAAAGCCCCTGACGGATCATACCCGACCGCCCCGGCGGCAACATTAGCCAAAGAACCCGTACGATGGCAGTACCCCACCTTACACTAGCTTTAGCAACATCACCAAAAGCGGCTGCATACTGACCTGTAGCCTCCGCTCCGATACCAACCGCTGTTCCAGCTTCCTGATTTGCTAAGGCATCCTTTCCTATTGCGACCGCACCAGTTGCATTTGCCTTTGCTGCAGTACCGATTGCCACGCCATCCCATGCAGTTGCCCTTGTGCTGTCACCCATAGCGATAGCACGCTCCGCTGTTGCCTGCGAACTTATACCGACGCTTACCGCATTGTGCGCATTGGCTAATGTTGAATCACCTATAGAAACCGCACTCTGGGCAAGCGCATCCGCATTCGCACCGACGGCTACCGCACTATGTCCCCGGGATACCACATCGACACCTAAAGATACCGCGCTATCGCCATAAGCCTTAGCAGTAGCTCCCATTGCGACCGAATTGATTTGCGTCACTTCCGTATTAATACCTACCGCTACCGACCCGCCTGCCGTTGAGCGTGCATTCCTGCCAACTGCCATCGCATTGGTCGCCGTTGCATTCGCAGAAGCACCGAATGCTATGGCATCTATTCCGTATGCCCTGGCCTTATCTCCGATAGCTATCGAATGAGTATTACTTGCGCCGGATAACGTACCGATCGAAATACTATCAGCGCCACTTGCCTCGGCCTGATGACCTATTGCGGTAGAACGAATAGAAGTCGCCTTCGTTTGTGTCCCCAACGCCAGCGCACCGTCACCTCTTGCCCTGGCTGATATACCAATCGCTGTATTATATCCATCTGCCCAGCTATCGTCTCCATACTGTGTGCCGGCCGAAACTTCCATCGGCCAGAACAAAGCACTTCCCGTAAGCATTAGTGCACAAAGAAGCGCACTCAAAAGGCCTGTCGTCTCCCCAGTCTGGCCATACTTGTTCTTACCGTTTTGCTTCGCCAGTTCAGAGACAACAACATAACACCCCTTCGCCTTACTCCAGACCACCTTATAGATCCTATTCAATTATACTTCTCCCCTTTCTACCTACACATTCTTTCCAGTACAATACTGCCAGTATAATACCGAAAACCCCTAAACAACAGGAAAACCTAAAAACATGAAATTTGTAGAGCCTAATATCTCATTTTCCTAATATCTCATATTATTACTCAAAATTTTCATTATTGCAATAGTTATGATAGAAAAACTTAACTTTTGGAATAAAATTTCTATTTCCATCAGCATTATTTCTGTTATAATAAACTTAAATAATCATCCTATTTTTAAAAATCTATTTTTAGGAGGATCATCTTATGAACCGTATCACTATAAAAATGCCTCTTGACGGAACAACACTTGAACAAAAAGATGCGCTTATTCAAAAAGCTCTCCATATTTTATCCGAATTGCTGGAAAAATCCACTAATGCAACGACCCTCACCATAGAAGAGGATGGCGCAGCAGTAAAGAAATACGATACTGCCATAGATAATATATCATCACCATACCCGGAAGCTAAAAAGTCTTATCAAGATTTCCCTAAAATAAAACTTAAAAATATAAAGAAAGAGAAGAAAAAAGCAAAAATCTCACGACATAAAGAAAAAAAGCACAAAAAGAAAGGGAAGAAGAAATAGTGAAGGCAGGTCTATCAAGATAAGCATGTCCTCAAGATAAGCATGTCCTTCGTGAAATACTTAAACTTCAATGTCCGAAAAGACGCAAAAACCACTGGCTGTCCGAAACAACTGACTGTCAGTGGTTTTTGTATGCCAATTTGTACAACTCATTTCATTATTGCACTTAATTTCAACTCAACGGTTTATGAAGTATAAAAAAGACAGGTAAAAATCTTCCTTCCCCGGAAAGCAAATAGTCAATCTTCCATAGCAAATTAAGTTGGCGCCTTTCTTGCCAATTCAGCGCCACCTATTTCCATGATCCCGGTAGCACACGCAGCGCGGCTGAGGATACTTAATCGCCGTGATGACTCAAATCGTAAAAGAACTATTAGCTAATAGCCAACAGCCAACAGATGACAGCTAACAACTAATGGCTGACAGCTCACAGCTGATAGCTGATAGCTTTTATCTTCTTACTGCTTTCCTCACCACGGTCATAGATTCTTCGCTGGCGCTCTGAATGACGCCTTTCGTTCTCCGTCATTATGACGCTTTCCGTTCCCCATTATTAGTGATGTGCTTTCCCCAAATCGTCATTCTGAACGGGGGCAAGCATGCCTTGTGGGAAAAACGGGAAACGGGATGGTGAAACGGAGTAAAGGATCTATGACTCTGATGACATATTACCGCTTTCCTCACCACGGTAACAGATTCTTCGCTGTCGCTCAGGATGACGTTTAACGTTTCCCTCACTACAACAGCAAATCCTTTGCTGATGTTTCGTATGACACCTAACGGAAATCATATGCTTCGGCTTTTAACTCACAGCTAACGGTTAACAGCTCATAGCTCGCAGCTAACGGCTAACAGTTTACAGTTTACAGCTCACAGCTAACGGCTCACAGCTAACAGCTATTACCCTTTTTGCCGGCCGCTCCTGTCATCTAATATCTGATTTGTTTGTAGGTGGCGATGGCTTTTTCAAATTCCACTTTTACAGCGGCAGGCAGGTTTTGGGATACGGTTTCGCTTTTCACCATCTTTTCCAAATCCCTGTCGGCACAGATGCTTTCCGCCGGCAGGTCCGCTTCTTTGGCAAGCCGCGCTCTTACTTTTTTCAGATAGAGGAAAAACGCTCTTGTTTCTATGTCTATGGACGCCGTCTGTCCGGCCTGAATCGTTTCTTTTCGCATCATCGTGATTTTCCCTTTCCGTCCGCGGACGGGTTTTGCCGTTTTGGGAATGACATGTTCTCTTTTTTCCGGCATTTTACTTTCTGTTTTTGGGGAAATACGGCTCCGTTCCGGATGGAGGGCCTGCAAAAAGACCTCTGTGTATTTGTCCGCTTTTTTCGGGCCGATGCCTTTCACACCGCGGAATTCTTCTTCGGTTGCCGGGCGGGTTTCTGCGATCCGACGGAGGACTGTATCGGAAAGAATTTGTGATGTCGACAGATTTTCTTTTTTTGCCAAAGAGCGGCGGAGCCGTTCGAGTTTCTCATATATATTTTTTTCTTCTTTTTTGTCTTTTCCTTTTATTTCTTCCGCTCCGCTGAATTCTCCAAGCGCCGCAAGGAAACGTTCTCCATACTTCTTTAATTTGAAAGCGCCGATGCCGTGGACTTCCGCCATTTCTTCTTCTGTCTGCGGGAGGCGGGACACCATATCTTCCAAGGTGGCATCGGAGAATACGACGAAGGGCGGAACGTGTTCTTCCCGGGCAATGGCAAGACGGAGTCTGCGGAGTTTTTCAAAGATACCGCTCTCCGTTTCTGAAAGGATGGTTTTCTTTTCCACCGCCACAGACGCCATGACGTCTTCCGCACCGAAAGCAAAACCCAGTACCGGCGTTTTTCTTTCGAGAACGATTTCCGCTTTTTCCGTAAGATGCAGCAGGGGAGATTCGCCGCCGTCACGTTTGAGGTAACCGTCGGCGATGAGGAAATGGATGGCGGTTCTCAAATGTTTGATTTTCGCAAAGGATAGTCTGCCGTAGGTGGGAAGGCTGTCCAGGTTCCGTTCCCTGATCATTTTTGTACGGCTTCCTTTAAGGATATCCGCCACCACGCCGGCGCCGTATCGTTCCTTGAGAGATCTGACGGTTCGGAAAATGAGAACCGCCTCGTCGGTGATGTCCACCTTCCCTTTTCCGCCTTCGCAATTTCCGCAGCGGCCGCAGGTCTCATCAGCAGTCTCGCCGAAGTAATTTAAGATGTAATTCCGCAGGCAGCCTGTGGTGCTGCAATAGCCGTCCATGGCATAAAGGCGGTCGTAGTCCATCTGTTTCTGGCCGTCCGTCTGGTTTCCCGATTCGATGAGGTACCGCTGTATGCCTACGTCCTGCCCGCTGTAAAGGAGTATGCATTCCGCTTTCGCGCCGTCACGTCCTGCCCGCCCCGCTTCCTGATAGTAGGTTTCCATGCTTTTGGGCATCTGGTAGTGGAGGACGTAGCGCACGTTGCTCTTATCGATACCCATGCCGAAAGCGTTTGTCGCCACCATGACATGGATGCGGTCGAAGGAAAAATCTTCCTGCCCTTTCTTCCGCGCGCCATCTTCCATGCCTGCATGGTACCGCCCCGCTTTTATTTTCCGGCTTGCGAGCATTTCATAAATTTCGTCCACTGCTTTTCTGGTGGCGCAGTAAATAATGCCGCTTTCTTTTCCATGGTTCTGCACATAGCGGAGAATGAAATCTTTCCGGTCCGCGCCGTGGATGACACGGAAGGACAGGTTCGGCCGATCCAGTCCCATACGGAAAATGGCTGCTTTCCCCAGGCCGAGGCTCCGTTTCATATCTTCTTCCACCAAAGAGGTCGCCGTAGCGGTGAAAGCGGTGACTACAGGCTTTGCGGGAAGCGTATCGATAAAGGTTTTTATTTTCCGGTAACTCGGACGGAAATCATGGCCCCACTGGGAAACGCAGTGTGCTTCGTCAATGACGACCATGGACAGGGGTACTTTGGACAGGCAGTCGGTGAAATAGGTGGGTTCCAGTTTTTCCGGCGCCATGTAAAGCAGCTTCAGACGCCCCCGGAACAAATCGCGGAGCCGCTCGATAGATTCGTCAAAAGGCACGGTGGAGTTTACATAGGACGCGGAAATCCCCTGCTCTGCAAGCGCTTCCACCTGGTCTTTCATGAGAGAAATCAAAGGAGAAATAATGATCGTACCGTGGGGAAAGAGGAGGGCGGGAATCTGGAAGCAGACCGACTTTCCCGCGCCGGTGGGCATGACAGCCAGCACATCCCTGCCCGACAGAATGGTTTTGATGACATCTTCCTGCATAGGCCGGAATGTATCATAACCGAAATATTTTTTTAAAAGTTCCGCCGGTTCCATCGTTTCCTCCTTTCTTCAAATACTTTTCTATTATACCAGTTATTTCCCCCAAAGCGGCAAAATAAAAAGGACCGCAGCGGTCCCTTTGTTTCTTTATTTCAAAGCATATCTTTCTTCCACAGCACCAGCGCCGATACGAGGGTCAGCACGAGACCGAGAAGGGTGACCGCAGCAAATCCGATCTCGCTTGATTCCCACGGCACGGGCACATTAATACCCCAAAGGCTGAATATCAAAGTGGGCACGGCAAGAAGGATCGTCACCGAGGTGAGGAATTTCATAATCTGTGACAGACGGTTGGAAATAATCGAGGAGAAGGAGTCCATCATGGACATCAGGATGTTCGTGTAAATTTCCACCATTTCCAAAGCCTGCTTATTTTCAATGATGACGTCTTCCAGAAGATCCTCATCTTCTTCGTACATTTTCAGGAGTGTATGGATGGGGCTGTTGCGAAGACGCATAAGGCGCTCCATGACGTTTTCATTCGCATGAAGGGCGAAGTTGAAGTAGGTCAGAGATTTCTGCAGTTCCAGCATACGGAAGAGTTCTTTGTTCTGCAAAGATTTCCGCACCTGCGTTTCGATGCCGTCCGTCTTTTTATAAATCTGCTGCAGGAAGTACAGGAAGGACGACGATGCGGTAGACAGTATCTGGAAAAGGAATCTTGTCTTTTTATAGGTTTGGAAAGAGGCGTAATTATTATTTATAAACTTCTGGATCACCGTATTATTTTCAAGACACACGGTAACGAATACCTTATCCGTGATAAAAATCCCCAGCGGCAGCGCATCGTAAGCATCTGTCTCCAGGACGACAGGCGTATTTACGACAACGAAAATAAAATCGTCTTCCAGTTCCACGTGGGAACGTTCTTCACGGTCAAGAGCGGTTTGGAGGGAATCGACGGGAATGCCGGTAAGCTCATTCAGCTTTTCCAGCTCCGCCGCATCGGGAGCCGCGCAATTGATCCACGACCCTTTTTCCATTTCCTCAAAAGCGACGGGACAAAGTCTGTGATTTTCATCATGTTTATAAGCGGTAAGCATCGGACTCCCTCCTTTCCATATAAAAGGAAATACCGTCTTCCTCTGTATTTCCATAATAATCCTACCCTCTAATATAGTGATAAAGGGGAAATATGTCAATCAGAAAGTAAGGAACTCTTTTCATCCATCATAAAAGCGCACAGGTCCGGCCCGCACGCTTTTACCTTTTCTTTCAAATTTCTTTTAGGCCTGTTCTTTCTTTCCGGTCACCAGCATCTGGACGATACCGACAGCAAATCCCACCGCAAAGAAACAGATCCAGCCCATGCTGTATTCCGCCAGCGGAAGAGCCGCGAGCATCGGTTCCACGGCACCCAGCTTCAGACCGAACCCGTGAAGCCCGTCACAAAGAGCGGGCACAGCGGTAAAAAGCGTCGTCCATACATATACGCAGCGGCGGCCGTTAAAGAAATTATGCAGGAACGCCAGCGCAATGAGGGAAATGGACATGGGATACAGGAAAAGCAGTACGGGAACAGCATTCTTGATGATCGTCGTCAGGCCGAAGAGCGCCACGAAGAAGCAGACAACGACCATAACGGTAACAAAGGTTTTTGAAGAAATTTTCGGAAGAAGCAGGTTAAAATAGGCCGCGCAGGAAGCAGCCAGACCGATACTGGTGGTCAGACAGGCAAAGATAACAATAACTCCCAGAATGCCTCCGCCGGCAGCCCCAAAGTAGTGGAGCGCCGTTTTCACGAGGACGGGAGCACCGTTTTCCTGCACGCCAATGAGGGATACGGAGCTGGCGCCGATATAGCAGAGCGCCGCATAAATAACCGCCATGAAAAATGTGGAAATCAGACCGGACCGGAGCGTGTCTTTCGTAATCTGCGCTTCGGAGACCGCGCCGTACATCTTGACCGATTCCACCACGATAATGCCGAAAACAAGAGCGGCAAGGCCGTCCATCGTATTATATCCGTCAACGATCCCCTGCCCGAAAGCTTTCACACCGGTGTCATAAGCGGCTGCCGGTGCCTGCCAGCTTCCCATGGGCGAGGCAACGGCACTGATAATCAAAAGGAAAAGGAATACCAGAAGGACGGGAGTCATGAACTTGCCGACACGGGCCACCAGCTTGGACGGTGAAATCGCAAGCCACCAGGTAATGATAAAAAACACCGCGGCAAAGACATAAAGCCCCATGCTCCGCATTTCAGGAGGCAGGTACTCCGCCACAGCAATCTCATAAGCCACCGTCGCCGTACGGGGAGCTGCAAAAAACGGCCCGATGGTCAGGTACAGCGCCGTGCAGAAGAAAATGCTGTACGCCGGATGAATACGCCCCGCCAGTTCACGGAGATTCACACCGGAGTAGCAAATGGCAAGAACACCCAAAAGCGGAAGACCTACGCCTGTCATCAAAAAGCCGATTGTCGCGGGAATCGTATTTACCCCCGCGTTCTGCCCCATGAAGACCGGAAATATCAAATTTCCCGCCCCGAAAAATAATGCGAACAGCATGAGCCCGATCGCGATAAATGCGTTGTTCGTCTTTTCCCCCATAAAAATCTTCCTTTCTGCTATACTCCAAAACACCCGGGAATTGCAACCGCTCCCTCAAGTAGATACACACTTTGTGTGCTATGTACGCAACATTATATCACACTTTCTGCTAATTATTAACCACTTTTTCAATATTTCCCCGTCTGCCTTTCGGCGGCCGCTCTTCCGTAAGAGACATGCTTTTCCTTGACCGTCCTGTTTTTCAAGATTATGATAAACATATAATATATAAGGAATAATAAAGGAGAATCCCTATGAACATAAAAGAAGAAGCGGCAAAAATGAAACTGGCATCGCCCCTGATGGCCTCCGTATCCGCGGAAAAAAGAAATTCCGCGCTCCTTCACATGATTGAAAATCTGGAAGCAGGAAAAGAAAAAATATTTGCCGCCAACAGGATCGATCTTGCCGCGGCAAAAGCATCCGGACTCGCTCCTGCCGTCATGAAACGGCTGGCATTCGATGAAGGGAAACTGGCGGACAGCATCAGCGGCATCCGGCAGCTCATTTCCCTTCCCGATCCCGTGGGAAAGGTTACCCTTGCCCGCCAGCTTGATGAAGGGCTCCGCCTTTACCGCGTCACCTGTCCCATCGGCGTCATCGCCATGATCTTTGAAGCGCGCCCCGACGCCATGATCCAGATTTCCTCCCTCGCGGTGAAAAGCGGAAACTGCGCCATCCTGAAGGGTGGAAAAGAGACGAAAGAAACGAACCGCGTTCTTTTTTCCCTACTCCATGAAGCCGCCACTGACGCGGATCTTCCATCTGAAGCCTTGTTCCAGGCGGAACAGCACAGCGAAATAGATGAGCTCCTCACCTGCCGCGAATCGGTAGACCTCATCATTCCGCGGGGATCGAACGCTTTTGTCCAGCACATCATGAGCCGTACAAGCATCCCCGTCATGGGGCATGCCGACGGTATCTGCCACATCTATGTGGACAAAGATTATGACATGGCAAAAGCCATCCCCATCGTCATTGACGCGAAGACCCAGTACACCGCCGCGTGCAATGCCGCAGAAACGCTTCTCGTCCACCGGGATATCGCCAAAGACTTTCTGCCCGTACTGGAAAAGGCCGCCGGAGAAAAACACATCCGTCTCCGCGGCACAAAAGAAGCAGGGGAAATTATCCCCCTAGATATCATCGAAGACGATGACTTCCGCCATGAATACCTCGATCTCGTCCTTGCCGTGAAAATCGTCTCCGGCGTGGAGGAAGCCATCGATCACATCAACAGGTACGGCTCCCATCATACCGATGCCATCATCACGGAAAATATCAATACCGCCGCGCGGTTCATGCAGCTTGTCGACTCGGCAGGCGTTTACCAGAACGCGTCCACCCGCTTTGCCGACGGGTTCCGGTACGGCTTCGGCGCGGAAGTGGGCATTTCCACAGGCAAGCTCCATGCCAGGGGTCCCGTCGGATTGGAAGGGCTCCTGTCATACAAGTACAAGCTTTTCGGCAAAGGCCATATCGTTGAAGACTATGCCTGCCATAAAAAAGATTTCCATTTCAAAGAATTGTAACTTTGGGTGAGGTCTTCATGATCGATTTTTTCCACCGTCACCAATCCGCTTTACGGCGGCTTTCCTTCCTGCTGCTTGCCGCCGTCCTGGGTCTTCTCCTCATCGCCCAGATCGTCGCTTTTGCGGCAGCCCGCATTTTCAGCTATGCCATGAACAGGCAGCATATGCTCCGGGGACATATTTCCGTTGAAAAAATCTCCGCCGACATCGCAGGCTATGTTTCTTTCGAAAACCTGCTCTGGACGGATGACCACGGCGTCCCCATCCTTTTTGTGCCCGAAGGGAAAATAAAAGTGCGTCCGGAAGATATCCTCCGGGGCAAACTGCGGGCCACCGCCATTTCCGAGATACGGCTCCGCAATGCTTCCGCAGCGCTCCAGTTTGACAAGAATATGGATGTCGACCTTATCAATAAAACGGCCGCTGAATCCGAACCGGCAGAGGAACGCACAAAAACTCTCCACGAGAAAATCGCCAACTTCAAACGGAACGGACAGAAAATGAAAATGAATATCCACCTGGAAAACTGCCAGCTGGAAGCTTTCTATGAAAACAGGCACTTCCTTCTTTCCCATGTGGACATGCACCTGAATATCGACACCGACGATTCTCTTTTTGTCGACCTGTCCTCCGGCAAATTCGGCGGTACCGCCATCGGCGACAGCGTGAAGCTTTATGGCGACATCGATATGAAAAGCGATGAACACACCATTGCCATGAATGTATCTTTTTACGGTGTCGACCCGGCATCCCTGGGTCTGGGAAACAATATCCATGACAAACTTACCCTCATTGCCGAAGCGGGCGGCCCCGTCGCTTCCCCGAAAGCGGAAGGGAAAATCACCATGGAGCAGCTCCATATCCCTGCCCTTTCTTTCTCCCATCTGGACGGCCATGTTTTCTACCACCATGGGAAAATGAAATTCACCGATGTCACGGGACGTGTCTACGGCGGCACAGTCAAAGCATCGGGAAACTATGACATAGACACAAGGGCCTACAACATCCACCTGGCAGGCAAAAAACTGGATTCCCGCTATCCCGCGAAAGACGCTGCCATTTTCTGCTACGTCGATTTAGAAGGCGACATCCGCTGTGACGGAAATCCGAAAGAGATCATCTCCGAAGGCACCTTTACCTCCGGCAGCGGTCATTACAAACTGATCCCCTTCAAAAAGATACAGGGTGCTTTCCACAACAGAGGAAAAGAGCTGGACTTCTATGACGTATCCATAGAGACCGCCCTCGGCACCTTTTCCACCGACGCTTTCCACATCAGGAACGGCAAACTCCAGCTGGGCGACATCATCCTCACCAATGACCGAGGCGAGGAAACCGATGTAAAAGGCGCCATGGAGCATGCGGAAAACACTTTCCGGCAAATAGGACAGGATATAAAGGAAATAAAAGAACAGATCGGCGAATTAAAACCGTAATGGCGGTTTCCCCTTTCCCGCTCTTTTCCGTTTTACGCGCCGAGGCAAAGCGAGCCGCTTATTTTCACGGCAAAACGCTGAAAGAATTCTTTGCCACTCAATACCGCACCTGCGTAACCGCCATAAAAGTTCGCCCATAATAAAAGCTCCTGCAAGAAAGATTTTCCTTCTTACAGGAGCTTTTATTCTTTTACGCTTCGCCTATGATCGGTTTCTTTTCCGCCACGCCCACTTTCCTCGGATAGGTTTTGGGAGACGGCGCGGTTTTCCTGAAGTAGAGAATCGTCCTTCTCTCTCCCGTAGGGAGCTCCAACTCTTTTCGCTCCATGAGCTCCGCTTTCAATTCTTTCAGGATCTTTCCCGACTGTCTGAGTTCCTCGTCGGCACCAGGTCCTTTCATCGCTGCGAAAATACCGCCTTCCTTCACAAAGGGGATACCCCATTCGGCAATGACGGGAAGCATCTTTACCGCTCTTGCCGTCACCATATCAAAGGTTTCCCTTGTCTTCCTCCGCCGTCCGCCTTCTTCGGCGCGAATATGGAGAATCTTTATATTTTTAATCCCCAGCTTTGCCGCGGCATTCTCTATAAATACAAGTTTCTTTAAGACAGAATCCACCAGCACGACCTGCATATCCGGCCGCAGGATGGCCAGCGGAATCCCGGGAAACCCGGCGCCTGTCCCCAAATCCAGAATACGTCCGTTCTTCGGAAAATATTTTTCCTCATATACAGTAAGCGAATCATAAATATTTTTGATCAGGCTTTCTTCTGCATCTTTGATTCCCGTTAAATTCATTTTCCTGCTCATGGCAATCACCATGGCATTGTACTCTGCCATTTTTCTTACAGCGTCCTCATCCGCTGCCAGGCCGAGCGTTTCCACTATTTCCCTGACGGTCATCATGTCTCCCTTGTGCGGCATACATCTCAAAAATAATTATTTTTTATCAGTATAACAGATTTCACGAAAAGAAAGCCATCCGCTGCTTTCCCATGCAAAAAAAGAGACATGGGGAAAGCGGATGCTCCCTGTCTCTCTTCTTTCAGACACTTACTGTTTCTTCCTTTTCAGGAAAAAACCGCCTGCCGTCAGCGCGATGCCGATCCCTGCAAGAAAATTCCCTGCCATATGGATCATAAGCTCCCTTTGGTTATTGCCTGAAATAGCGGCGGCAGCTTCCTGCGCATTTTTTGCATTTCTGGCAATTTCCAGATTGGCGGCGCTTTGATCCGGATTAAACAACAGGATACAAACCCCTACCACCAGTAGTACAATCCCTACAATCAGCATATTTTTTGGATTACGCATAATACCCTCCTTTTAATTTTTTATCATTATACCATACTCATGCTTCATGTCATAAAGTTTTTTAAGAACCTGATAAGAAAACTAATCAATTTTAAAATAGCTTTCTTCTGCCCTTTAATGATATAATGAAACCGTTTGTGGGAGATCATACTATAGAAACGATTTTATTTACAATAGGAGGCGATTTTAGTGGATTACCCCCCCCATCTGACAAAACGAATCGGTTTATTTTTATTGGTACTGGCAGCGGCGATCATGATGCTGACAGGCTGCGGCGGAGGCGGCTCCTCTTCCGGCGGCGGAAAAGAGACATCTGCAAAGCCGACAAGCCAGCTGGAAAAAATCAGCAGCTATGTAAAAGCCACCAACGGTTTCAACGGCCATAATGTAAGATTTGCCTTTGCCATCGATAAAGTCCTGGCGAAGATGAAAGCCGGTGAGGATCTGGACTTTGCCAGCTTCCCCGCTTATGACAGCCTGAAAGAAAACCTGACAGAAGCCCAAAAGGAAAGCAGCGGTTTCTCCGATATTGACGAAAGTACGACAGCCGTACTTAAGGTATTGGATGAAATGGTGCCCCTGACCGGCAAGATGGAATCTTACTATACATCCAAGGAATATACCACGGACGGCAATCAGAAAGGCCGCGAAATGGTCGCCTCTTATCTGAAACTCTATGACCAGTTCAACGAGGAATACGGCAAACTGGACAGTGCCATCAGCCGGCACAATTCCGAACTCCGCGACCTTCTGATAGAAGAAATGAAAAAGGACAACAAAGTCATGGCAGCCACTTATATGGAAATCGGCCGCGACATGAGACGGGCTCTGGAAGCTATCGATCCGGAAGATCCTGCCAAGACAGATAAGGCGCAGATAGAAAAACTGCTGGGACAGGTAAAGGAAAATATGGAAAAACTCAAACCGGCGGAAGATGTCTCCGGTGTAAAATCTTTCAAAAGCTCTGCTGAACGCTCCATCGGAAGGATCCGTACCTATCTGGCAGGGCGCGGCGGTAATAACGCTTTCAATGACATGGTAGATTCCTACAACGATTTCATCCGTGACAGTAACAGAATAAACGCAAGCGAACTGGATAATAAAAAGAAATAAGAAAAAAGATTCTCCCAGCAAAAAATCCCCTTTTCTCAAGAAGGGGATTTTTTGCTTCCTTATTTACATACTCATCAGCCGGTCAAAAACAGGAATACTGGATCACAGCCCCGACAGTCCCCAACCATAAAACAGCCATAATAACCTTAGCCCACAGATGTATATACAAAGGGCCGTCATGCCGGCGGAAATAAAGCAAATGGATGATCCAATAGATAAACAAAAAACAAAAAAAAGCGCTGCTGGATCTAAACATATAAACGGCTCTGCCGGTGCCGCTCATCATCAATGTAACAGATGCAAAAATAATAAAGGCGGAAAATGCGGCCATCAAACTCCCAATCCCATATAACTGCCACTTCTCTCCTTTTTTCCAGGGTCTTTCTTTGAAAGGCATGTACCGCATATTCCCTCTGAGAAGATATTTATACTTTCGGTTTTTCTTATCCCACGTGCCCAGCCCTATAAGCAGGGAAGGAAGGATACAAAGCCAAAAGCCGAGCCCGAAAAAAACGACGGCTTCTTCCGCCAGCTGATCCATCCGCACCGTAGACCATATATCCGGATTGATTGCCGTCAGCATCAGGGGAATAACGATAATCCCAAAAAGGAACCAGTAGGCGAGATACCGCAGGCAGCCGGCCGCGCCCCTGTATTTCTCCCAATTTTTTATAAATTCTTTCTCCGTTTCCATAAATCCTAACATAATCATCCCGTATCCTTTTATATTTTCACAATCAACTTTCCATGAAGCAGTACGCAGCTTTCCCCGTCAGAAAGGTTCCTATTCACCTGAAAACTGACTTTCTTTTTCCCACATCCGGTTTCCTCCTGCCGTTTTTATTTCCGCTACCTGTCATAATGTTTGAAATGATCGCGTTTTATTATATAAAATACAAAATACATCAGCGCAATGGAAAGCAGTCCAGATTCCCAGCCTATGGAGGCAAAACTTTCTTCAAGAACGATCCGGCATTCCTCCATGCTGTGCCCGTCCAGCATGTAATTGAAGCACAGCAGCCCTAAAAGAGCCATAACTGTATTTACGGATACAGACCCCATCATTTTTACTTTTTCTTTCCAAGCCGCATTTTTCCCACCTTCTTCAAAAGAGCGGAGAAGAAAGATGGAATACACGGCAGGCACAATGACCAGAAGAAACCCGGCACCCCGATAAGTATGAAAGCGGCCGCTCCATAGCGCTTCCTGTAAAACAGTCCTGACAACCATGCTTTCCCGGCTTGCCAGAAAAACACCTGCCAGGATTCCATAGGCCAGCACCAGTCCCAACGTGTACGACAAGACTCTGCTTTCCAATGTATCCAGGTACAGTCTTTTAAAGGCAAACAGCACCAGGCCATACATCAGAAGCCCGCTGTAAAATATCCATGAAGCCGTTTCTCCATCCATGCCCTTTCCTCTTTCTAATAAAATAAATTTCCGCCGCAGGACGAGACTTTTTACCCATTTACAGCAGCACTTCCCCGCTACCTTTTTACGGCTGACCTTCAGTTTCTCATCCCGATCCTAAAATTTTTTCCGCCGCTTCCTGTAAATTATTATACACGTCTATCTGCCGCCTGTGTTCTTCCCAGGGCGGGAGCAGATCGGGAATCATGACGGCTTTCATTCCCGCGCGCAATGCGCCTTCGATGCCGTGGGGGCTGTCTTCAAAAACGGTACATTCTCCCGGAGGAATACCGATCCGCTTTGCCGCCAGAAGAAATATATCAGGCGCCGGTTTCCCTCTTTCCACTTCATCACCGCTCACAAGGGCGTCAAAACAGTTTTCCATTCCTGCGTTTTCCAGATTATTTTTTATCTGCCGGAGCGGACTGCTGCTGGCTACTGCGGTTTTGATGCCAAGCATGCGGCAGCGTCCGAGTATTTCCACCGCTCCCGTTTTGACAGGTACATCCTTTGCCAGATGGCGCAGAACCCTTTCTTTGCAGTCTTTCTGAATTTCTCCGCCGTCCTCCGTGTGGTAGTATTTTTCCAAAATGCGGTTCATCATTTCCCCGCTCGTCCCCGTGATTTCCGTGATGAAACTGTCCGCAAGGACAATCCCCCGCTCCGCCGCGATGGCTCTCCAGTAATTTTGAAAAATCCGTTCCGTGTCAAACAGAAGCCCGTCCATGTCGAAAATGCAGCCGCCTGTCATAATGTCCCCCCTCTTCCGCTTGTCTCCAGCATACCACATTCCGTGCTTTTCACCATAAAAACCGTGACAGTCACCCGCCACGGTTCTTATGAATGTTGGAAATCATTTTATGACGGTCACGCGGTCCTGTTCTTTTTCATACTTTGCAGGAACTGTTCCTTTCAATTCCTCTTTAAGATAGTTTTCCACCGCTTCCGTATCCACATAACCGATGGCCTGGATGTCCACAGCCCCCGGTTCCGTCAGTTTCCCGTAAGCGTCTCCGCCGCGGCAGATGAATTCTGTCGTAACAAGAGTGTAAACTTTATCCACATCGAATGGTTTCCCGCCGATTTCATGGATAGTGACGCGGCTTCCCGGTTTGGCAGGCGCAAAATAGGTGGAATTTTCATACTGCTTCCCGTTTTCATAAGGCACTTTCGTATTCACAGTGTAGCGGATTCCCGACACCTGGGGAAAAGCGCCGATCTGGGACGGAAGGGAACAGGTGGCAGCTTCTATGATTTCCAGAAGCGTTTCGCCCTTAATTTTCATCACATAAAGCTGATTATTGTAAGGAAGCACACCGGAAATATTTCCTACAGTAATATTTCCTTTTTCAATAGACTGGCGCAGACTGCCGCCATTCAGCAGACAGCCGTCCACGCTGACGCCTGAAGCTGCCATTGCCTGCTGTGCCTGCCAAAGGTACGCATCCGCCACGAAGTCTCCCAGGTTCGTTTCATCCGTACGCACGCCGGGATCGCGGCTGCCATTCAAAAGCAACGGTGTTTCCCCCAGCTTCAATGCCATCGCATCGTCCACTTCCCGCTGCGTCTTATCTACCAGTTCTTTGACGACAGGATCTTCTTCATTAAAATCGCCATACTTGCAGAAATTCTCCGTCCATTTATTATCCATGTGGGTAATGACGCCGATATTTTTCGTATAGTGTCCTGTCTCTGCAAGCAGCGCCCCATTGATATATTTATTCTTTGCCGTATGATCATGTCCGTCGATAAAAATATCAATACCGTTTACATTCATGAGAATATCATCAGAACGGTGCCCCCTATTGGCATCTTCACTGCCCAGATGTCCAACTGCCACGATGAGATCGCATTTATCCTCTTCTTTTAATTTCTTCACCAAATTCTGTGTAACAGCAATCGTCGCCTTATCGTCCAGGAATTTCAAACCATATACATTTTTTGGATTGGTCGTCACCACGGTTTCCGGCGTAGTGAGACCGATGATTCCGATCTTTACATCCCCTTTTTTGTATATGATAGAATCCCGGGTAAGCGGCCTTCCCGTCGCTTCTACAATGACATTGGCGGAAAGCATGGGAAACTTCGCTTCCCGGACACGCTCTGCCAGAACCTCCTGCCCGTAATCAAATTCATGATTGCCCAATGCCATAGCATCATAACCAGCGGCATTCATGAAAGCGATTGCCGACTTCCCCTTGCTGAAATTTACAAGATTATTGTCCTGTATGGCATCGCCGGCATCTACAAGAAGCACATCCTTTCCCTGTGACAGGTAATGCTTGCGCAGGGCGGACACGGTGGCCATACCGTTGATTCCTTCCGCCCGCCGGTCAAAACCGTGGGTATCATTGGTGTGGATAATAACCAGATTGGAAAAATCGGCAGCCAGCGCCTGTCCGCAAAGCAGCATGGACACTGCCAAAAACGCAGCCATCTTCTTTTTCATAATATCCTCCATTCCACCGCCCTCCGCCAGGCGGCATAAACGACCTGTAATTCCCGCTTTCTCCGTATCTTACTTTATCCTACCGCTCTCGAATACTTCGTAGCCGCTCCTGAATTTAATTCGAAACAACGTTTCCGCGAAGCTCCGCTCTCCCCGCAGGGAAGCATAAATATAATGAGGTTGGACTCATCCACATAGAAGCGGTAAGGGCCGGGCATTTCTGCCGGACGATATCCGTCCGGAATGCAGCCGTCAGGCCTCTCCGAGATCCATACCCCATCCTTGTAAAAGAACATTCCCGCCCGGATATTCTTTTCCAGACTTTCCACGGTCATGAAACGTTCATCCTCCTTGCGGACAAGATCCTTCCATGATACCCGCTTCCCCGTATTCTGCAAAAAGGTGAACGCTTCGTCCATATATACATCCAACTGGCCGTGAAGAATCTGCTTGACCATCACAAGAGAATAAATATTATCCCCGTTTTTCGTAATCATCGGATAGATCCATGTGCCCGGCTCTCCCTCTTTCTGATAGTCTTGATACGCTTTGTCCACATAAGCGCGAAGCTGTTTATTGACCGCCTTCGCCGCCCCGCTGCACTCGTTCACCGGCGTCCGCCCGTCTATAAAACTGACTGCCTGCACCTGAGGTACAGTTGCCCTAAACTTTCCCTTTTCAAGGGTATACTCTTTCTTCGGGATGAACAGGACGCCATAAACAGGTTCCCGCGCCATGGCAAAAACACCTGTCACGAGAGCCAAAAGAAACACGCAAACCGAAACCAGCTTTTTCATTTCCCTCTCCTTTCCGCAATGACAAAAATTCAAGTTCATAAAAATAATACTGTCCTGCCCTTAGTATACAGGAAATACAGAAAAAAATCAGTTGACAAAGAGAAGACATTCACACCAGCTCTCCGCACCATTTCCTGCAACACCCCGTGCTTTAATACCGGATACCCTTTCCACCTCACAGGTACAGATCCTTCGCCGGTACTCCGGATGACACCTTGTCGTGAGTGGCACGCTTAAAGAACTTTCATTCTAATCTTTCGTGTCACTCCCTCAAGCGAATATCACCAGCTGCGCCATCAGTGATGAGCACAATTTCATGCGCCGCATGTTCCTTTGAAAGCGGTTCCCCCCAGCCATGGAGTGGGAATCGGATGCTGACAGCTCAGAACAGACATTTCTCATACGATTCCATTCTGCTTTCCATGCAAAAACCGCGGGGCAGGGAAACATCCGCGGTCGATGTTATTATTTATTCTCATTATTATTGTTTATTATTTCACAAGATCCACTTTCTTTTTATGCGGTCCGTCCTGCAAAGAGAGCACGCATAGCATTCAGTACGGCAAGAATCATGACGCCTACATCGGCAAAGATGGCAAACCACATATTGGCGATGCCGACCGCTCCCAGGAGGAGAACAACCAGCTTGATACCGATAGAGAACCAAGTGTTCTGGTTGACGATGGCCAGGCATTTACGGGAAATCCGGATCGCCTGGGAAATCTTCATGGGATCATCATCCATAAGAACCACATCTGCCGCTTCGATCGCCGCGTCAGATCCCATCGCGCCCATGGCAATACCGATATCTGCGCGGGTGAGCACGGGAGCGTCATTGATACCGTCACCGACAAAGGCAAGATTTCCATTTCCTTTATTCTCCAGAAGGAGTTCTTCCACGTTCCGCACCTTATCAGCCGGCAGGAGCTCGCTGCATACCTGGTCGATGCCAAGTTCCTTTGCTACAGCGTCAGCGACTTCTTTCGCATCACCTGTAAGCATGACCGTCCTGGTGACACCCACCGATTTCAGAGCGGCAATGGCCGCTTTTGATGTTTCTTTTACCACATCGGAAATAATCACATGACCTGCATATCTTCCATTGATGGACACATGGATGACCGTACCCACAGCATGACGATGGCAGTCATACCATTCGGCGCCTACGGCTTCCATCATTTTGGAATTTCCCACACATACGACATTGCCATTTACATGGGCACGGATCCCCTGTCCGGCTATTTCCTCTGCTGCTTCCACACGGCAGCTGTCCGATTCGTTAGGATACGCTGCGCGGAGAGAAGCCGCGATAGGATGCGTGGAGTACCGTTCTACATGGGCCGCCAGATGGAGCAGTTCTTTTTCACTCATTTCCTGCGGATGGGCGGCAGTCACCTGGAACACCCCTTTGGTCAGGGTACCGGTCTTATCAAAAACCACCGTCTTAACCTTGGAGAGCGTTTCCAGATAGTTCGATCCCTTTACAAGGACGCCCGCCTTGCTCGCGCCGCCGATGCCGGCGAAGAAACTCAGGGGAATACTGATAACCAGCGCGCAGGGACAGGAAATAACGAGGAACGTAAGCGCCCTGTAAATCCACACATCCCAGTCAGCCGGCACCCCCATGAATCCCATACGGACAAACGGAGGAACGAGGGCAAGAGCGATCGCCGCCGCTACCACGGCCGGAGTATATACACGGGCAAATTTAGAAATAAAATCTTCCGCTTTTGATTTACGGGAACTGGCGTTTTCCACAAGATCAAGAATTTTAGAAACCGTCGATTCCCCAAACTCTTTCGTCGTCCGGATTTTCAGAAGACCATTGATATTGATGCAGCCGCTGATGACTTCATCACCCGATTCCACTTCACGGGGCAGGCTTTCCCCTGTCAGGGCGCTGGTATTCAGTGTAGAACTGCCTTCCACTACTTCGCCGTCGATCGGAATCTTTTCACCGGGCTTCACGACGATGATCGTCCCCACTTCCACTTCGTCAGGATCGACCGCTTCCAGCCGCCCGTTTTCCCTTTCCACATTTGCGTAATCAGGACGGATATCCATCAGTTCGCTGATATTTCTGCGGCTCTTGCCGACGGCATAGCTCTGGAACCATTCGCCGATCTGGTAGAAAAGCATGACGCCGATGGCTTCCGTATAATCACCGTCTTCATAAACAGCCAGGATAATCGCCCCCAGCGTGGCAATCGCCATAAGAAGACTTTCGTCAAAAGGCTGCCGGTTCTTCACGCCTTTAAAGGCTTTCCACAAAATATCATACCCGATAATCAAGTAAGGAACCAGGTAAAGCCCGAACCGTACCATACCGCTTACCGGCGCAAAATGGAGGACAATCATCAGGATTGCCGCCACGATAATGCGCATTAAATTTCTTTTCTGTTTCTTGTTCATGTCAGCCTCTTTTCCCCTGCCGGCCAATATTCAAACATTCTGCCGACCATCTTATTTCAGGAAAATCTCGCAGTCATCCTCCACCTTTTTGCAGTTCTTATACACTTCCTGCATAACGGTTTTCGGATCCTGCCCGTCTTCAAATTCCACATTCATCTTGAGCAGCATATAATTAACTACGCAGTCTTTAACGCCGGCCGTTGCTTTGGCAGCATCTTCCATTTTCAGCGCGCATGCAGCGCAGTCCACACCAATCTTGTAACTTTTTTTCATTTTCTTCTCCTTTATTTTACATTTAAATAACCATTTAATCGTTAATCATATTATATTTATTCTTTTACCTTTTGTCAAGACTCTTTTCCGATAAATTTATCCTGTCATTTTCCCATGTATGTTACAATTAAGAAAAATAATTTCTAAAGAGGTATACCATATGACAAAAAATAAATACGGACTTCCGCACCACCATGGAAATGATGAAGAACGTATCATCAGCCGCCTGCCGTCCCAAGAGACAATCGATGATGTATCCATCCTGCTGAAACAGCTCAGCGATCCCACGCGGCTGAAAATTTTCTGGATTCTCTGCCACATAGAAGAATGTGTTATCAATATAGCCGCCATCATGGACATGAGCAGTCCTGCCATTTCCCACCACCTACGTCTGCTGAAAGCCTGCGGACTGATTACATCCCGCCGCAACGGAAAAGAAATGTATTACAAAGCCGCCGATACGGAAATCGTGAGTGAGCTCCACTACGCAATTGATAAAATCGCCGCTATTACCTGTCCCGACTGAAAGCAAAAGACCGTTCCCTGTAAAGGCAGCGGTTTTTTGATGGCTGCATTGCCAAATCAAAGGTAAAAAAACTGTCAACTTACAGACAGGCAAAAGTCGGCAGCCCTTTCCGTCCCTCAACTGTCATTAGTACCATATAAGTGTAGCAAAGAGAAATACAACATTTCCCCTGCTGCA
>OJPW01000385.1_pt1 | contig 39483 bp, 33 predicted proteins | sample 1598571 | NCBI WGS metagenome assembly OJPW01 (sample SAMN03922493, study PRJEB24848) | human gut metagenome | isolation source: stool sample | host: Homo sapiens | place: Germany | collected 2011-05
GATGGGCGCGAACCGTTGGAACAGGCAACGAACGCTCCCCGCGGCGGGGAAGGAGAGAAAGAAAACAGGAATAGGAGGAACAGTCATGGACAAAAACAGGCAGAGCGGCTTTACGCTGGTCGAGCTTGTCGTGGTCATCGCGATCATGGGCATTTTGGCCGGCGTTGGCTCGGCGGCGTATTCGGGCTATGTGAAAAAGGCGAACGAGGCGGCGGACTTACAGCTTCTCGGCGCGGTGAATACGGCGTTTGCATCCGCGTCCTACGACGCGGGACAGTATGACGGGAGACCATCCGGCGGCGCGGCGTCTCTGGCCGAGGACGGCAGGGTGGCTCAGGTCATCTCCTCGGTCGACCGCAAAGGTGAATTCTTTCAGAAGTATTTTTCCGGCAATCAGGACAGCCGGTTCAAGGTATATACCAACCTCGCATACGACAGGGTGACGGGCACCTTCCACGGCGCGGTACTCACCGCGGCGACCGACAAGGACGGGAATATGGTGCTGCGCTATACCATCAACGGGCAGGACTATGTATTCACGGCTACGCAGGAGCAGCTCGACGCATTTCGCGCCTCGACCTTCGGCGGCAAAAGCATGACCATGAACGCCCTCACCGGCAATGTGGGCGGAATGATCAATGCGCTGAATTCTGCCCTTGGTGGGGGCACTTTCCTTGCGAGTGTTCTTCAAACTGCCGGTATGAATCTCGAAACCTTGGGGATAAAACCGGATGAAAACGGAAACTACAGCGAGCTTGATAAGCAGAGACTGGCAAATGCAGCGCTGCTGCTGGCGGCGCGGGAAACAGACGAAAATACCGCGGAAACCCTGCTTGCGCTGCTTGCCACGGATGAGGAGGAAGCGCTGGGCGAAAAGCTATATTGCCTTTTTGACATCGATCATGTAGGCGAGACGATGAGCAATGTGGGGGCGATGTACGGCATCATGACCGCCTTTGCCCATTCCGAGCAAGCGAAGGGCTGGAGAACGACCCTGACGGACGCGGACGGCAAAGAGTCTACATACGATGCAAAACAGTACTACGACTATGTCAATCAGCAGATCGCCGCTGCCGCCAATAGCGGAAAAGATGGCGGAGAAAAACTAAGTGATATCCTTGCCGCGCTTGGGCAGTTTGGGTCGTTTGTTCAGGACGAGGGCGGCATGACGCTACAATTCATGGATTATATCGACGGCACGGAACCGCTGGATGAAAACGCGCAGATCAGCAAGGATCTGGACGGCTACATCAGCGCGATGCAGGCGCTCAGCGCGAATCAGGAGGGCCTGGTTGCCGCCGGTATTCTGGAAAACGGCGCGGACAGCGGAAACATTTCCCCGATCCTTGACCTGCTCTTCGCCCCTCAGAAATGAAGCGCCCTCCCCCATCGGACAGGCACATGATAAAAACGACCCCCGTGAGCGATCAAATGAACCGCTCACGGGGGATTTTTTGCGCTGATGCGGGGAAGATGGCCGCGCGGAACGCTTAGCCCTCCTCTGTGTAGCCGTTTGGATTTTGCACCTGCCAGTTCCAGGAGTCTCTGGCGCAATCCTTATAGTCATATTCCGCCGTCCAACCGAGGATGTTCTTTGCCTTTTCAACGGCGGCAAAGCTCAAGGGCACGTCGCCCGGCCGCGGGCCGACGATGCGGTAGGGCACTTCCCTTCCCGACGCCTCTTCAAACGCGGACACCAGCTGCAGCACGCTCGTCCCCTTGCCCGTTCCCAGATTGAAAACGTCATATTTGCTGTCCGTTTTTTCAAGATAGTTCAGCGCCGCAATGTGCCCCTTCGCCAGATCGACCACATGGATGTAATCACGAACGCCCGTGCCGTCCACGGTATCGTACTGATCGCCGTAAACGCTCAGATACGGGAACTGCCCAAGCAGGGTGCGGGTGATGTAGGGGGCAAGGTTGTTGGGGGCCTTCTGCCCGCAGTCCTCGCCGATGAGCCCGGAGGGATGCGCGCCGACGGGGTTGAAGTAACGCAGCGAGGCAAAGCGGAACTTGTCGCGCTGCCGCGCGAAATCATGCAGGAGCAGCTCGTTGAGGTACTTGCTGAACCCATACGGGCAGCAGACCTTGCCGACAATGTCGCTCTCGCGGTTCGGCATGGTCTCGGGCGTGCCGTACACCGTTGCCGAGGAGGAGAACACCAGCTTGTACACCTGATGCTTTTCCATTGCGTTGAGAAGATGGAAGGTAGACGTCAGGTTGGTGTCGAGATATCTTCCGGGGTCTTCAACGGACTCCGCGACGGATTTTAAGCCCGCAAAGTGGATCACGGCGTCAATGCGGTTTTCCGCGAAGACCTTTTCAAGCGCGGCGCTGTCCAGCAGGTCTAACTTGTAGAAGGCGGGGCGCTTGTTCGTTATCTTCTGGATGCGGTCGATCACTTCAATCTTAGAATTGCACAGATTGTCGGCAATGACAACGTCATAGCCGGCGTTCAGAAGCTCTACCACCGTGTGACTTCCAATAAAACCCGTGCCGCCCGTCACCAATATCGTCATGGCTCATGTTCCTCTCTTTTCCGTTTGTTTCTTGCCGATTTCGCGTTTTTTGCTCAAAGCAATCCCTTCTGCTCTAACTTTGACAGATACCAGGACTTTTTCAGACTCTTTTCGTTGGCGTAGGTATAGACCACGGTATCCACAAGCGTGAGATCGCCGTTGTTGTCCCGGATGAGCGTTTCCATGGCGCGGATGACCTCGTCCATCTTCCCGTCGCACTCCTTTTCCAAGGCGTTCGCCCGGGAAAGATAGCCCTTTGCCATCTTCGCAAGCTGAGTCGTTGTCCGCTTTTCCGCGGGGAGCGCCAGATACTCCGCCTTGGCGTCGGCATACATCGTATCGAGCGCCAGCGTGTACTCCTCGCGCAGGACGTAGACCTTGGCGATGAGCGCCGACAGCTCCTTCTGATAGCTGCTTTCCGCGCTTTGTTCGCTCTTCTCGCCCGCGGCCGCCGCGTCCGGCGTCTCAGGTGCAGCGTCCGTTTTGCCGCCGCTTTCCGGGCGGCTTGCCGGGACAGCGCTCTCCGCATCGGGTTGGGAGGGTTCCCCTCCCCCGCTGCCCGTCAGGCGCTCCATAAGCTGCTCCTGCGTCATCGAGCCGTCGCGCAGCGCCTGACGCTCCTCCTCCGTGACCTCGCGCACCGTGACCTCGCTCGCCGAGCGCACCGCCTCTTCGATCATCTGACGGTTTTCCTCCAGCTTTTCCTCCAGCTCGGCCGATGTATGCTGCGTCGCGGCATGGATCGCTTTTAAGTTATCGCGCTGCCACCAGAAAAGCCCCGCCAGCGATACCGCCAGCAGTACAAGAATGGTGCAGAGAATGGTTTTACGCCGTTTCAAGCCGTTTCCTCCACTTTTTTGAGGTTCATTTTCCTCATCCATCAGTTCCAACGCCTGTTATGAGACTTCTGCCGTTGCTCGACCGTTGATCTCCTCCGGGGAGGCATAGGTCGGGACCATCTCCCGTAGCATGGTGATCAGATCCTGAGGCGGTATGTCGCGGGTGACGGCTTCATCCAGCCGCAGCAGGTCGTCCATGATGACGTCCTTTGAAATGTCCTGCTGCTGCTCAACGAAGATCTTCTCATTGCTTGTTTTGGAAAGCGTTTCGCTGCGCATCAGCAGCTCCTCATAGAGCTTTTCTCCCGGGCGCAGGCCGATCTCCTGAATGGTGATATCCTTATCCAGCTCCAGCCCGGACAGGCGGATGAGGTTTTCCGCCAGTTCCAGGATCTTCACCGGCTCGCCCATATCCAGAACGAAGATCTCGCTCCGCTTTGCCATAGCACCCGCCTCGAGCACCAGCTGGGCAGCCTCGGGAATGGTCATAAAATAGCGGATGATGCGCCTATCCGTAATGGTGACGGGGCCGCCCTCCTGGATCTGCTTTTTGAACAGGGGCACAACAGAGCCATTGGAGCCGAGCACATTGCCAAAGCGCACCGCGCAGAATTCCGTGGGGCTGTCCGACCGGCTTTGCAGGATCATCTCGCAGAAGCGCTTGGTCGCGCCCATGAAGTTGGTGGGATTCACAGCCTTATCCGTGGAGATCATGACAAACTTTTTGACGCCGAACTTCTCCGCCGCCCGCACCACATGATATGTGCCGAAAATGTTGTTCTTGATGGCCTCCTCTGGGCATTCCTCCATCAGCGGGACATGCTTGTGGGCCGCCGCATGGAGCACGATGTCGGGGCGATACATCTGAAACAGGCTGTAAACTTTTTCCTTATCTCGCACGGAGGCGATCTCCACCCGCAGGTTCAGCCGATCGCCCCATACACGCCGCAGCTCCTGCTGGATATCATAAGCATTGTTCTCGTAAATATCCAGAATGATGAGCTGCTTGGGCTGATATTTGGCGATCTGACGGCAAAGCTCGCTGCCGATGGAGCCGCCGCCTCCGGTCACAAGAACGGTCTGACCCTGCAAGAAATCCGTCAGGATCGCCGTGTCCAGCTTGATCGGCTCTCTGCCAAGCAGATCTTCCACCTGCACATCCTTCACCGCCGCCATGCTCACCTCGCCGTTCACCAGCTGGTAAATTCCCGGCAGGCTCCGTACACGGCAGCTCGTTTTCTGGCAGATGTTCAGGATCTCTTTCTTATCCTTGGCAGACGCTGCGGGAATGGCAAGGACGATCTGCGTGATCCGCTCCTTTTTGACCATCTCGGGGATCTTCTCCCGCCCGCCGACGATGGGCACGTTCCCGATGTACTTGCCCTGCTTGCTCTTGTCGTCGTCGATGATGCAGCAGACATGGCCTTTCAACTGCGGCGTGACGGAGATCTCCCGCAGGAGCATCCGCCCCGCCTCGCCCGCGCCGATGAGCATGACGCGCTCGCCCTCCTCCTGCCTTGCCTGACGGGCGGAGCTTGCGAACATCCGCAGAAAGCGGAAGGTGCAGCGCCCGCCCACCAGCAGGAACAGCTGGAACAAAAGCTCCATGAAGAGCACGCTCCTCGGCTGGTGATAGCCGAAAAGCGCCGCTGGCACATGGAACGCGCAATAGGCGAGAAATACGGATACCATCATCTCGGCGACGTCGTGGGCGCTGACGTACCGCCAGAGATAGCGGTACATCCGGCGCAGCCAGAAGACCGCCGCCGTGATCAGGATCTCAAAGGGCAGAGCGCGAAACCACGGCTCAAGGTAATTGGCAGGCACCTGATCAAAATCGAAGTCGAAGCGCACCAGCAGCGCAAGACCGCCCGCCACAATGATGAAAATGGCGTCCATCAGGAGGAAGAGCACCGTCTGGACGGGTACGCTTTTTTGAATCGTTTTCATACTATGCCCCCATGGATCTGCGGTAAAAGGCAGTCCCTCCACTGCCTTTTACCGTACTCTTTTGAATTCTCCGCTCAGCGGAGGGCGACGCCGTCAGACGCCTCGCAGATGTTCTTCCACGCCCAATGGGTCTGGGGGACATCCGGGTACTGGCGGGCATTCTCGTAAGACTGACCTGCCATGCAGCGGCCCAGCAGACGGTTCAGCAGAACGGCTGCCTGCGCGCGGGTGATGTGCTGATTGGGGGCAAACTGCCCGTTGCCGACGCCGTTGACCCAGCCGAAGGACGCCGCCGTAGAAATGGCGTCAAACGCCCAGTGGCTGGCGGGCACGTCGGTAAAGGTCTCTCCGCTCGCGGAGACCTGGGTGAAGCGGGCGCAGATGGTGACAAACTCGGCGCGGGTGATGGACTGATTCGGGGCAAACTTGCCGTTGCCGACGCCCTCCACGATGCCAAGAGAGGCAAGGGCATTCACCGCCTCGGCGCACCAGAGCGTGTCGGGGACGTCCGTAAAGGTGGATTTGGAGGAAACCTTCTGCTCCTTCAGCAGGCGGTAGAAGATCTGCGCCACCTGTCCGCGGGTAACGGAGCTTGCGGGATAGAACCTGCCGTCCGCCATGCCCTGCATATAGGCAATGTCCTGATCGGTGTTCAGCTGCTTGGAGATGCCGGTCATATCGGGGTCGGCGACCATCATGGCGCGAACGGACACGCTGCTTTCGGGCATGGTGAAGGTGTAGACGCCGTCAGACTGCTTGCTCACGGGAATGTCGTTGCCGCTCACATCCTTGACCGCCAGATCGGAGAGGACATAGCCGTTCGACGCGGCGCTGTCCCGGATGACGGCGGTCTCACCCTTGGGCAGGGTATTCTTGTCCGCGCGCAGCGTGTTGTTCGGCACAGGCTCCACAACGACCTTGTGACCGTCGGGCGTGGGCACGACGGGCGGATTCACGCCGCTGTCCGAGCCGGTGGTGTAGGCCTTGAGCGTCACGGTCACGGTATAGAGACGGCCATTGTCCCGATAGGTCACGCGGTTGACGCGGTCGACCGTGAGGTTTGCGAAGGTGGAGGAAAGGCTCTTGAGCGTATCCTTGAAGGAGCTGTCCACGCTGTCATAATACTTCTCAACGTACGCATTCCACGCGCTCTCGCCCTGCCGGAACGCCTCGGCGCCCGTGTCCACGATGGTTCTGAGGCCGGTTCCGGCGAAAATGCTCTCCAATTCGCCGTATTTGCTGTCGACGACGGAGGCAAGCTCCGATGCAAGGGGCGTGCTCATCGTGCCATACCGGCTGGAGGAAGCGCTGAGCGTCCGCTCCACGCCGTCGGCGTCGGGACCGGTGATGGTCACGTCGACATAATAGGTCGTGGCTGCCAGCGCGGTCTGCGACAGCAGCGTGCACAGCACCAGCATCAGTGCCAGCGTTCTCGCAATGTTCCGTTTCATGTTCATCTTCATCCTCCATTGTATAATAAGTTGTAAGAATCACGTTTCTACTTTTTCAGACAATGCCCTCAAGATGCAGCGTCTCGCTGTGCAGCCTGCCCGGCAGGGCGCTGTGATGGGTGGCGAATACCGCCGCCGGATACGCGCCCGTCAGCTCTGTCAGCAGCTGCGCCTCCGTATCCTCGTCCAGCGCCGAGGTGATCTCGTCCAGCAGCAAAAAGCGCGGGGCGGAAAGCATCGCGCGGGCGATGGCAAGGCGCTGGCGCTGTCCCGCGGAAAGACCGCCCCCCTCTTCGCTCAGGACGGTTTCAAGGCGGTCGGGCAGGTCGCGGACAAAGCCGCATTGCGCCCGATCCAACACCTCCCAAAGGGCGGCGTCATCCGCCTCGGGCTTTGCCAGCAGCAGATTTTCGCGAATACTGCCGGAAAAGAGCCAGGGCGTCTGTGGGACATAGCCGAACAGTCCCCGCACGGCAGCGGAGCATGGAATGTCCCCTCGCTCTGTTTCCAGATATACCCGGCCCTGCTGCGGGTGGTACAGCCCCAGAATAAGGCGGAAAAGCGTGCTTTTTCCGCTCCCGGACATTCCCGTGAGGCAGGTCCAGCGATCGAGCGGCAGCCGCGCGGAAAAATTCCGCAGAACAGGCTGTTCCTCGCCCTCATAGGAAAAGGTGACATTTTCAAATACGATGGCGCGAAAGACGTCGTCCTCCTCCGCCGCTTGTCCCGGCGTCTCCCCGGGCAGGGAATACAGCTCATCCAGCCGCGCCTCCGCCGCGCGGACGGCTGCCAGCCGGGACTGAACGCCCGACAAGCCCGTGAGCGGGCTTTGGAACATCGCGAGGAGCTGTAAGAGCGCCGCAAGGTCGCCGAAGGAGAGCCTTCCTTCCCGAATGGCGATGCCGCCCCAGACAAGAAGAACGGCGTATCCAAGCTGCAATACGGCGGAAAACCCGGTTCCGACCCCCGTTGAGAAGACGCGCAGGCGCTTGCGCTCGCGCAGCCACTCCTTCTGCCGTCCTTCAAAGCGGCGGACAGCCTCCTCCCCCGCCGTCATGCTGCGCAGAAGCTCCGTATGCTCCAGGATCTCCTGCGTGCAGCCCGTCAGACCTTCCTCCGCCTGACGCACGCGCAGATGCCGCCGCGTCAGATACTTTCGCAGCAGCCGCCCGCCGGCGATCGCCAGCGCGCCCGCGCCTACGACCGCAAGGGCAAGGGGGATATTGACGAAAAACAGCGCGGATGCGGCGCAAAGCAGTCGGATGAGCTGCCCCGCCACCTGAGGGCGGCCGACGACCCGCCATTCGCAGACGGTGTAAGCGTCCTGCGTCAGGCGGCTGAAGACCTGCCCGCTGTGGTAGCGGCTGTATGCCTCCGCATCCTTGCTCAAAAGCGTATCAAGCGTGTCGCGCCGCAGCGATACCGCCGCGCGGTCGACCGTCCTGCCGGAAAGCAGGTCAAGCCCGCCGTCGAGCAGCGGGAGAGCCAGCGCCAGAAAGAGCAGCGCGCCCCCCCATGTCCTGCCGCCCTCGTCCAGCACCCGGCGGCTCACCAAGGCAAGCGCCGCGATGCCGAACGCCTGCGCGGCGATGCCTGCATACAGCAGCGTGAGCGGCGCTTTGTACGCGCCCGCCGCCTTTTTCTTCGACTGACTCATCTCATCTTCTCCCGCGTATCAGTCCCCTCCGTGCCCGCTGAAGGAATTGCAGCAGCCTCAGCAAGGGGCGACGGGCGGGAAAGGTATGGACCCAGAAGTGTTCATAAAGCCGGTAGGGCCGGGATTGGGCGGTCTCCTGCCAGCGTCCCTTGCGGCGAAAGGCGGTGACGTATGCAATGATCTGCGCCTCATCGACCTGCTCCCCTTCCCACTGCGCGTCGCCGCAGCAAATGCAGGTCTCTGGCGCACACAGGCGGATGACCCGGTGCAGGATATAGCTGCCGTCCGCCTTCTGATAGAGGGCGATATCGCCTGGTTGCACGCGGCGATCGAGCCGCGCAAGGCGCACCATGTCCCGCCCGCCGGCAAGAAGCGGCCACATACTGTTTCCTGTTACCGGAAGGAGCGCCTCACCGTGCGCGAGCTGCTCATCGAGCAGTTCGCGCAGCTGCGCCATGGGGATCTGCCGGACCTCCATCCTACAGACCGTCCACCGCGCCGACGGGTCTCAGCTTGTCAAGAAAGGCGGCTGCGTCCGCCTCCGCCTGCTCCCGTTCGACCGAATACACGGCGCATAAGGCGTCTCCAAGGCTTTGGAGCGTCTGTTCCTGTTCCAAAAGGTCCCATAAAAATGCGCCGGTCTCGTTTACGGAGATCATTCCCGGAAACGCTTCGGCAGCCGCCCCCAAAGGGACGATGACCGACATATCTGCGACCCGGCGCAGGATGAAATTCTCATTTCTTCGCATATTCCCTCTCCTGTTCTGCGCGCGCTGCGGTGAAGATCGCGTCGCTGCGGTGAAGGAGCGCTTCCAGCGCATCCCCCGTCAGACGCTTTTTGGCAACGGCAGCGGCAGGGCCCAGATCGGGTGTGCGCCGCTGTGTGCCGTGACAGTCGGATGCAAGGAAAAAGGATTGCCCCTCCCTCAGCAGCCGAAGGAGCTTCCACCGCTCCATGGGATGCAGCAGGCATCCGGCGCTGAGCTGGATGGGGACGTTCAGGCGATACAATTCCTGTATGTGCTCCTTCTTCTGCCGCCCCAGATACCGCTCCAGATGCGCCAGCACCGGCGTAACGCCGCTCTGTGCCGCCAGAGAGTAAAGCTGGTCGATCATGCTGCCGCTCCAAGGGGTGAAGGGCAGTTCCAGCAGCAAATAACGGCTCGAACCGAGACACAGCGCCTCAAGATCGTCCCAATGGTTCATATTTGGCATCCATGCCACCTCTGCACCCAACACAAGGTCAGGAAAAGGTTCGGCGGTTTTCTTCATCGCTGCGGAAAGATGCTCCCAAGCGGCTTGACGACGCGCGAGAAACTGCTCTATGCTCTCCCTGTCCCGATGAAAATGGGGGGTGAGCGCTACACCCGTAACGCCCTGCGCCGCCTCCATGCGGAGCATTGCAAGACTGGCTGCCGTGTCCGGCGCGCCGTCGTCCATGCGGGGCAGAATATGGGTGTGAAGATCGGTCATGGGATGCTCCGTTCCCCGCTGTCCGGCTTCTCCTGTCCGTATCCGTAACCGTAGCCGTGCCCATAGCCGTAGCCGTAGCCGTAGCGGTGGCGTCGATAGCCGTATTTCCGATATCCGTAGTATCCGCTCTCCCGCGGCACTTCATTGAGAACAAAGCCGAGGATCTTCGCGTGGGAGCGCTCTAACTGCTCCACCGCGCGCAGGACGCTCCCGCGCTCGGAAAGACCCGCGCGTACCACGAACAGCACGCCGCTGCTCTCCGGCACCAGAACGCAGGCATCCGTCACCAGATTGACGGGAGATGTATCGAGAATGATGTAATCATAGTTCTCCTGCAAGCTGTCAAGCAGCGCTTTCATGCGGGAGGAGCCGAGCAGTTCCGACGGGTTGGGCGGCACGTCGCCGGCAAAAATGACGTCAAGATCCTCAATGCCGGAATCATGGATGGCCTTTCCAAGCAGCTCCGGCTGGATAAGCAGGTTGCTCAGTCCTACCTTTTCCTTCGCGGACAGGAGCCGCGCCAGCTTGGGGCGGCGCAGGTCGCAGTCGATGAGAAGGACGCGCTGTTTCATCTCCGCATAGGAGATGGCAAGGTTGAGGGCGGTGATGCTCTTCCCCTCGGACTGCATGGCGGAGGTCACGATCAGCACCTTGCACGCCGTCTCGTCCGCCAGGGAAAAAGTCACGTTGGTCCGCAGGGTCTTGTAGGACTCACGGATGAAAAAATCGCTCTTTTCCGAGAGGATGTTTTTCCGCTCCACTTCCATGATCGCGGCAGTATCCGGCGCGTCGTGCCGCCGGGATCTCCGCAGTAGAGAAAAATGCTTCTTTTTCATGTCGCCTTACCTCTCTCCGCCGTGCTCATCGGCTTTTTGTGCGCTGAGACCCGCCTTTTTCCGCTCATTCTCCGCGAAAGAGGGGATCTGCCCCAGCATGGGCAGGTCGAAAAGCTGCGTCAGGTCTTCCTCGTTCTTGATGCGAACGTCCATCAGATACAGCAGCGTGACATAGACGACCGCGAGAAGCAGACCTGCCGCACAGCCCAAAAGGGTATTTTTCCGATAGCTTGGGGTGTAGCGGCTCGTGGGCACCTTGGCATGGTCGATGATCTTGGTGGAGCTGCCCTCGACAAATTCCTCGATCTCGCCGGGGGCGACGGTCGCCACCGCGTTGGCGATCTTCGCCGCCATCTCCGGATCGGGGTGGGAGATGTACACGGAGAACAGCTCGGTCTCATCCACCTGCGCCGTCGTCATCATGCCGCGGATCTCCGCTGCCGAGCAATCGAGCCTCGCGTTCTTTACCACCTTTTCCAGCACGGTATCGCTGCGGATGATGTTGACATAGGTGTTGACGAGCTGCTGAGAGGTCGCGAGGTTGGCCGCACTGATATAATCTACCTGCTGATTCGCCTTTATATTGTTGACGTAAATGGTGACGTTGGCACGATACAGCGGCGTAATGAAATTGGCGGTGTAGATCAGGGAGATCACCGCGGCGGCAAGTGCGCACAGCAGGATCAGTCGCCACCGCCTGAGGTAAAGCAGCAGCAGCTTCCAAAGGTCGATCTCCAGAATGTCGCTGGATCGGTTGATGTTGGATTCGTTCATGGTTGTATTTCCCTTTCTGTCTGCGTTTGGACAGATCTTGAGCGGGGCTTTCCGCCCCTTTTGGCGAGAGACCGCCTGAATAGTCTAAAGGCGGCACAAAAAGCCGCAGATCAGTCGGTACTCTTTGTGCCGCTTCCGTCCACTGGCAGCGGGCAGCACGGCGTTTGTGTGTTGCCTCCTGTCAATCGATGGGTTTGGCTTGATCCGGGAACAGTTTCTCCCGGACAAAATAGGCGGCGCTGTCGTCATTCCGGCAAATCAGTCGGAACACGTTCGTCTCCCGCAGGAGACGGTCTGCCGCGGCAAGCAGCCGATCCATGTCCTCCCGATGCAAACGGAAGGGGGTCTGACTCAGCAACAGAGGTAAAGCCTCCGCCGGAGTGAGCGGCTGTAAAGCGTTTTCCTCCCCCTGAAAGAGGAAGCAGATCGCGCGCAGGGGGGCGCTGCGGTTCTGGTTGAGCGCCTCCTTGCCGGACCATGGCGTGCCGAAGACCTGCCATACGCCGTCGTAACGGCGCAGGGCGGGCTTGTCGTCGTTGAGAATGGACGCGCCGAACAGGCGCACCCATTTTTCCGTGTGGGTGGATTTCCCCGTGCCCGGCGGCGCGGAAAAGCACACGGCCTGTCCGCCGTATTCCACCGCCGAGGCGTGGAGCATCATCCCCTCGTGGGACAGAAGCCCCACGGCAAAGCAGTCGCCTGTGGCGATGTACTCCGCAAGGTCCTCCGTTTCCAGCTCGGGACAGAGCGACAGCGCCTCCGCGCCGCCCACGCGGATGGTGATATCCGCCGCGCCGCCCCAAGCGGAGGTCCGATAGACCTCCGCCTGGGCAGCCGTGCGTCCCTTGGGGGACATTTCAACGATCAGATCAGCGATTCGGTAACGCATCACTTTTTGTGGATCCTTCCGTCCTCACCCCAGTAGGTGCGCTTACCTCCTGTGACGCTGGCGTTCTTGACAAGGTGGTTTTCCCATTTGTTGAATCCCCACTTATTTAAGGCGATACTGTCGTCCTGCGACATCGGAGCGGCCAACGCCTCCAGCGGCGCAAGCAGGATCAGTTCGGCAGCCGGAGCGATATAAGGTTTTGTTGTTTTTTTCATCATTCTTATTCACTCCGTTTGCTGATTGATGCCCGGTTCACCCGGGAATTTGTCGTTGAGGATCGCCTTCTCCTCCTCGGAGAGGTTCTCAGCTTTCTGCCAGGCATCCTTGAAGCTCAACCCTTTCGGTTCGCTATTCTGCGTTCCGCTGTCGGTGCCGAACGTTGCCTGCGCGCTGGCAGTGAACGGCGTCAGATAGGTAGCAGGGTTTTCCTTATCGATTTCACGCATCAGGTATGCCTCGAAGAAATAGGCGCCGCTGTCGTCTATATAAATAAACTCATCGGTCGTGGCGTCGTCGGGCACCGAATGACTGAAGCTCTCGCTTGTGCCATCAATTTTATCCGTCAGGGTAAAGCCCAGCTTCGTCAGGTATTTCTTTGCCTCGGCGTCGCCTTGGAACTGGCCGATGAAGAACAGCGCGCACTGCGGGGCCTTCAGCTCAAAGCGGTAGCCGGTGACGGAGATGTTGAAGCGGTGGAAGGACAGATTCGATGTACCGTGTTCTTCGCTCGGAATGGCAACGTAGCGATCGTAGGTCTCGATGTTATCTTTCGTCACCTGGTGGGTCGGGGCGTAGGGGACCACACTGCCAACGATCTTGCCCTTCGGGAGGGCATTATAGCCTTCGGCAGAGCTGTCCATGCCGTAAAGCTTATAGCCGCCCGATATCGAGATATTGCCCGTCACCGTGCGGCCGTTCAGGTCGAGATAGAGGTTTTTTTCAGCGGTGATATTCTCGGCGGTGTTGTGCAGCAGCTTGATGTATTGGCCGGCTTCAAGCTTGCCAACCGCTTCTTTCAGGGTTTTATGGGTTGTCAGCGGCGTGCCGTCATTCTTGTCGATCTCCGCGACTTCCAGGTTCTTTCCCCATTTGCCGCCGCAGGTCGGGCAGTTGCAGTAGGTAAAGGTATCGCCGGCGCTGGTGGCATCCGCGGTTAGGGTGGGAGCGCCGGTGGCGTTTTGCAGTTGGGCGGGGGTGATGGGGATTTCATGGGCTGTCGTAGTGCCGTCGTACTGATAGGTAACTTTCTCGGATTTTTCACGATTCGCTAATTGAATATACCTGCCAGTGCCCTCACTGGAGCAAATATTCGCACCGCTTGCCGTGGTGTAAATGTCGTGGTAATTATAAAATCCCAGAGTTCCGGTTCGTCCAAGATTCGTCGTCAGCTTGCCGTTGACATCCATTTTCACGTCCGCAAGGGGTGCGCGCTTACCCGTTCTGCCGGGAGCGTAGACCACTGGAATGAACGTGCTGTTGTTGTTGCCTCCGCCGCAGTATTCGCCCCACTCGTCCACATCGTAAATGTACATACTCTTCCCGCTTGCCACCGTCAGCTCCGCGTTTCTGGCGATCGATACCTCCACGCCCGGCAGCAGCGCCACCGTCTGATTCACGGTCAGCTTGCTGCCGCTGGTTAGGTTCACCGTCATGTTATTGTTGAGCGGCAGGACAAAGTTCTTAGAATTGGTAGCTATAGGACCCAAGGATATGCTCAGGCTGTTGAGTTCCGCTGTGCCGTCAATCGTGTAGATTATGCGGTCGGTACTGCCGTCATATGCTTTGGTCAGGCTGCCGGAATTCAGCTTGAATAAGCCATTAATTCCAATGAACTGAACAGGGGTCGAGTTAATCTTGCTATTAGCGAATACCGCTGTATACGCGATTTCGGTTGCTCCTGCATACATGGTCAGCGGTGCCTCAATATTCTGCACCGCGTACTGGTTAAAGGGAAATACTTTGTTTCCCATATCACTACTGGCGCTACCGCCGCGGAAGTCCAGGATCTGATACCACTCATACACCGAGCCGTCGGATTTCACGGTGACGGAGCCGCTGCCGGAGATGAAGCCCCATGTATACAGGCTTGCGCCGCCTTGCACCGTGATGGCGCTGCCGGACTCCATTTTGATATGGCCGTGATACCCGACGATTTGCCCTTTTTGATTACCGCCTGCCGCATAGTACTGCCCGCCGACGCTGAGGGCAGCGCCCTTTTCAAGTGTGATCGAGCTGCCCGCCGCCATCGTCAGTGTCCGGAAGGGCTTGGCTTTCGGGGCGGTTCGTATAGCTTGCGGGGTCTCTGTATACAGCGTGCCCGCCTCATCAAAGGGGATCAGCAGGGAAACGCCGGACGGGATCGTATAGATGCCGCTGACCGTTCCGTCTCCAACCTGAGTGATGAGGGCAGATTGCTTTCCACTCGCCGCTGTGATGGCATTGGTCAAATCGTCATAGACCAGACCGCCGGTTTCAAAAAGCGCAAGCCCGCTGGTCGTAAATCGCGCTTTGATGGTGCAGTTTTTATCTATATTCAGTTCGGTTTTTGGAACTCTGCTGATGGACTTATTGTTACTCACGTCGTACCAGTCCATGAACTGATAGCCCTCATGCGGGGTTGCATTGACCACATAGGGAGTCTGAGAGCTTTGGGAGTAGTTGCTTTCCTCGGTGATGTCATTCCCGTCCACAGTGTAGCTGCCGTTCTCCGCGGGCTGGAAGGTCACGGTGGCAGTTGCTGCGGACACCAAATTGATGTCGGTTATCTCGATCGTAGTTGCGGTTTCGGTGCTGCCGGATTTGATGTAGATCTCGATGCTGCCGTTGCGCGCCAGTTCTTTGGAGACCTTGCCGCCCGTGGTGACACTCGTTCCGTCCACTTTGATCTCGCCGCTGCTCACCTCAACGCGGTAGTTAAAGGACAACGTCGCTTTGGTGCTCTTTTTATTTGTGATAGTTAGGGTAGAGTAGTGGGAGAAAGTTAAAAAAAGTCCTTTCGAACTTAAAACTCTACCGCTGACAGTCTTGCCGTTGGCACTCCACTGAGCCTCCGCGTCACCGTTAAAGCTTAAGCCGATGTCTTCATCGGCTAATGTTCCGCTTTGCGCTGCCAGTGCCGGCAGCGTCATCGCCGGCAGCATCGTCAGTATTGTGACGACCGTCAGGAGCAGCGACACCAAGCGCCTGCCGATTCGTTTCTTCATTCCGCCGTCCTCCTGTTTTTCTTTCGTAATTCGTCTTTTTTTTGCTGCCGCGAGGACGGCAGCAAAAAACGGCCCCTTTGCCTTACTTTTTAGAATTCAGAACTGCCTGCAGCAGGGCAAGCGCGTCCTTGTTATTGAATGCATCGTTTTCACTAATGTCGAATCGGGCATTGTAATCACTGATGATCTGCATTGCACTGAGGTAACCTGCCATATCCGCATTAATGCCTTTCTCACCAGCATCCTTATACTCAGAAAAGTGATCGTCTTTGAACATTTTTTCTGTCAATTCAAAAACTTGAGTAATATTTTTAGGAGGGGTCATCATTGCCGTCTTGAATTCATCGGTGGCATAACTGCTCTTTGCATAGCCGGTCGCTGTGCCATACATTAACGCTGCATAGGGCAGTATGCCGTATTGACCAACAACCTCTAATTCACCACTTCCATCATTTCCGCTGTAGATTTTCTCTAAAATTTCTGCTCCGTCCATGCCCTTCGCCTTGGATGCGACGTAAAGGACGGTAGCGTTAGAGAGTTGAGTGGTGGTTACCTTGGAAAGGTCTTCTCCCAGTTGATCCTTTAAAAACTTTTTGTAGACTTCAATCTCCGCATCGGTCGTGCCGAAGGATTTCATTTTATCAATTATCTTAGAAACCGCTTCATTACCCTGCTTTCCTCCAAACCAATCGGTAAACAGACCGGTGAGGCTGTTCATGGTATTTGCCAATTCCGCCTCGTGACCGTTCAGATTGGACTGCAGGAATTTTTCAAGATTTGCCTGCTGTTCCGCACTCAGCGTGACCACCGTGCCGGGCAGGGGGATCGTGTTGTATTTGCTTCTGCTCGCGTACTTATCTGTGCGGTACTTCACCGTGGTTGCCCAGTCAGCGCCGAAGGCGTTTTTCAGCCACTGCTCAACGATTACCTTATCGCTGTCACCATTGGCGGAAGTAACGGAAGCGCCCTCCTTGTTGACGGTCACGCTGCCCGTCACGCCGGGGTTCTCATACTTGCCGATCTCGCCGGCGTACAGGATGTTCTTATACAGAGTCTCGTCCAGACCCTCGTTGGTGCGCTTAATGTAGCCGCCGTAGCCCACCGTGCCGACGCCGGCTAAAATGCCGATGATCGCGATGACCACAATAAGCTCTACCAGCGTAAAGCCTGCGCTGCCGCGCAGCTTGTTCCTCACTTGCTTTTTCATGTTGTATCCTCCTCAATATATTTGATTTCTTTTTGAGAATTATATGAACAGATGATTACTCTGTGGTTTCCCCTTGCGTTTTCCATTTCAGCACGCCGTAGCCCACGATGCGGGAATCCGACAGCAGGTAGCGCTGGACGGCGACCTTGCCGCCGCTGTTGCCCTCGATGGTATAAAGGAAATCGCCCTCCACGCACAGCACCGCGCCGACGTGGTCGGGGTCGGTTCCCTTGTCCCAATCGAAAAAGACGTAGTCGCCGGGAATGGGCGTTGCGCCGCTGTCGCGCCACCGACCATAGCTGCCATCCTTGAATTTCTCCATGCCATCGTCCACGTCTGCGAATTTGGGCGGATTGCCGTCGAAGGTCTCATTGGGCTGCTGCGCCGCTCCCCACGAGAGGAAACAGGCGCACCAGGGGGTGTATTGGTTCCAGCGGGGGTCTCTCGCGTAGCCGTCGATGTACCATTCGGAGAAGTAATTGTAAGTGCCGTCGCCGTTTTTGATCTCTCCCCTGCTGTCGTACTGTCCGGCAAGCGTCTTTAAAAACGCGAACCGCGCTTTTTTCTCCTCCTCGGACAATGTAGTAGAGCCCGGCAGGGTCTGATTTTTCAGCTCTTCCAGCTTTTCCTGCGCATCCTCTTTGCCGACGCTGTCGCCCTTGATCCCGGTGCGGCAGAAGACGGAGGTGCTGTACCTGTGCGCCGCGGTCGCGAAGGTGAAGGTCACGAGGCTGCCGTCCAGAATGACCTGCGCACCGCGCAGGTTGTCCAGCAGCACCTGATCGCCGCTTCCGCCGCTGCGGAGCTTACCGTTGTTGTATCGCAGCAGCACCGCTCCGGACTTGCCGTCGGCGGTCTTTCCCAGCAGCCGCCAACCGTCGGAGAGAGGCTCCACGCGGTAGATCTTGCCGCTGGCGGAGAGATCCTCCAGCGCGGAGAGCACGATGCGCACGGTCTGCTGCTCGCCCGCCTCTTTCTGCGTCGTTTGATGCACCCGCAGTCCGAGCAGCATCAGCGACGCTGCGGCTGCCAGCACGATGGAGCTGACAGCGACGGTCACCAGCAGTTCGACCATGGTGAAGCCGCTGTTGTTTCGTTTCATCCGCTCGTCCCCCCTTCCGCTGTCAAGTGGGTGATGGTATAGGTGCTGTAGCTGTGCGTCGCCTTGCTGACCTTAGCGGTGTACGTCGTTTCGGTTTTGGTCGTTCCGTCGGGCAGCGTTATCGGTGATTTCGGATGCGGGGTTGCGGGACACTCAAGATCCATGCGGATCTTTGTCTCGATGCGAACGGTGGCGTTTTTGTAAGTAAGCGTAAATTTGCAGGAGCTGCTGACAGAATCGCCGGTATCGCCGGAATCAAGGGTCAAGGTATATCCGCTGGTCGGCGGGTTTACCAGTGAATTTAAGTACGTTTCGTACGCTGCTTTCGCCTTGTCCTTTGCTTCACTTTCCGAGTCACATTCTGCGGAATCCGTTAAGGAGCTTACCTCCTCCGCCAGCGCCACGAATTTTTCGATCTCGCCCTCCGCCTGATAGAGCTGCTGCGTCTGGCGGATGGAGCGCTCCTGCGCCTGATAATTTTTCAGCGCCGCGGTGCAGACGGACACGGCGACGGCACACAGCACCAGAACGACGATGAGCACATACACCAGCGCGTAACCGCCGTTGTCTTTCCAGAGCTTCTTCATGTGCCACCGCCTTTCGGCACCGCGCGGACATAGGTTTCCACTGTAACGAGCGGTTCCGTGGGCTTATCCGACACCGTGACATGATAATAGGGTTTTCCGTCGACCTGCTCCGTTTTGACCGTCACGTTGGGGAAAACGGGATTTGCCTCCGTGACGCCGTCCTTCATCAGAGTCTCCACGGCGGTACGGACGTTCAGATGGGCTTCCATTACGGCCTGGCTGTGGGCGTTGATCCGTCCCGCCAGAATGAGGCTCGTGCAGATGGGCGCGGAGATCAGGCCGATGATGGCGACCGCCACGACGACCTCCAGCAGCGAAAAGCCCGCTGTTCTCTCTTTCCCGATCTTTTTCATGCCTTTTCTCTCCCAATGGGTCAGTTGAAAATGTCCGTCTTACCGGTCGCGGGCGGCGTTACGCCCGGTTCCTCATAGGTGTTCTGAGCGGACGGCATCAGATACAGCGTCAGGGTCATCTGCCCGTCCAGCAGCTTCTTTTCGCTGTCGTAGTTGAAGGTGGCATACCGGATGGAGGTAATGCGCTCATCCGTTGCCAGCGCGTGTACCATGTTCTTGAACTCCTGATAGGAGGCGTGATAGTACACCGTCAGGTTCAAGCCCTCAAGGAGTGCGCCATCGCTCAAGGCCTGCATCGGCGTGATCTCACCGAAAGAAAACTCGATGTCGCCGCCGCTCCCGAAGCGCTGAAGGAAAATATCGTGCAGTTTCTGGGTGTAGCCCAGCTCCTTACTGCCGGTCCCCAGCGTTTTTTCCAGATACAGCAGGTAGAGGAGCTGATCCTCTTCCTGCATCCCGGCGGGGAACTTGTCGTAAAGCGCGGCGCGGCTTTCCTCGATCGCGGCCTCTGCCGGCTCAAGCTGATCCTGCACGTCCTTGTACATCTCGTTTTCGACGATGGTGGTTTGCAGCGCGGTGATCTGAGCATTTAACTGATCCCGCTCCATGACGTAAGCTTCACTGCGGGGGCGGTAGCCCAGAACATACACCAGAACGGCGACCAACAAGAGCAGGACTGACAGGACAGCCTTCCAGTTTCTACCGATCACTTTCACTGGCCCACCTCCACTTTCTCAACCTTGGCGTCGCGGTCCAGACCCTTGCGCGTCTGCTCCGCCTGGATCAAGGACTCGTCATAGGTCAGCACGACCGTCAGGTAATAGCGGTTGTCGGCAGGCTTCTGCGTCTGAGAAGCGCCGGTGTTGAAGATATCCGGGATTCCTGAGCCGCCGGTTTGATTTTTGAGTTGATTCATCAGGATCCACATCAGCAGATCGTTTTCATCCATGCCCGTGCTGCCGGAGGCGCCGGATGTACCGGAGGTCTGCTGATTCTTCCGCAGCAGCGCGTTGACCGCGGCCACAGTGGCGGCATCCCGCTGGAACGCCGCGCCGCTGTTGATCTCCTTTTGGAGCGCCACGAGATCCAGAGCGGTATTGGCCTCTTTGATCTCGCCCATTTCCTTGGCAAGATGGAGCGCAAGCTTGCCACTCAGCGTCTGATTCTGCCGAATGAGCGCAATCGTTGCGTTGACATTCGTCTTGTTGTCAGTCAGGATATTCAGCAGGTTCGGCAGATATTTGTTCAGCATCACATCGTCGCTCTCATAGAACATGCGGTGCTGATCGGCGTTTTTCCAAATGTCGTCAAAGATCTTGTCGTACAGGATCTGGTCCTTTTCCTCACGGGCGATATCCTCGCGCATCAGCAGGAAAAACTGATACATGGCGGCAGGATCGTTTTGCAGCAGCGAGCGCAGCGCCGCCTTTTCCTGCGCGGCAGTGGCGCTCTTGAGCAGGCTGTCGAGCGGGAAGGAATACTGCTGCACCGGGCCGTAGACGGCTTGCAGCGCGTCCAGCTGGTTGGAGTTCAGGTATTGCAGGCTGAGACGCAGCTTTGCAATATCGGCAGACTCAATGCCAGAAGCAGAGGACGTACTGCCGCTGCTGGGCGTGGCAGGCGTGACCGGCGTGCCGGAATTGCCGGGACGGCTCGGAACGCTGGGGGTGCTCGGTGTGCTCGGCGTCGTCGTGCCGGGGGTGCTCGGAGTGACGGGTGGGTTGGGATTGCTCGGCGTGCCGCCGGTGCCGCCTCCACTGCCGCCGCCTCCGGGGAGCAGACCTTGCAGGAAATCAAGGTTATCGGGGGAAATGGTCATGCCGACCTTCTCCATCATGTCGGCGTAGCTTTCAATCTTCTGGATGGTCGCTTCGTCAACGCCCGCGGCACGCAGCAGCGGGAGCACGTCCTTGATCATTTTGCCGGTGATGCCGTTTGACGCGTTGGGGAACAGCTCATCGAGGGAATAGCCGCCCTCGGTGGGAGGTTCTTCCGTACTGCTTTCCTCGGTACTATCCGCTGCGCTTTCCTCCGTGCCCGGCACGGGGGACTCCTTCCCCGCTTCCTCGTACAGCGCAGCGATCATTTTGTCCGGGGAGTAGGCTTCCCGCGGGCCGATGGTCAGGCTGGAAACGGTGTTGAGGGTCATGAAGGGCACGTCGCGCAGCGCCACGAGGAAATAAGCGGCGTCCTCCTTGCTCTGGAAGGCGACCTGCGCCGCAAGACACAACTCGGTCGTGCTCAGAGCGGTCACCGTTGACTTCTTGGGGAGCTTTGCCTCCAGCTCGCCCAGCACCAGTTCAAGGTTGTCGTTATATGTCCGAACGGAGTCGAATACGGTGTCCCAGTCGGCGCTGTAAGCGTCGTACATACTCGAATAGTTGTGGTAGTTCTCCGCGCAGCCAGCATTCTGCTGGGCAAGCGCCGTCAGGCGGTCCTGCTGTGCGCGCAGACCGTCCAGCTCCGTGCTCCACGACAGCTTGGAGGTCAGCAGCAGCAGTACGGACGCCGTCAGCGCCGCGCCGCCAAGGAACACAAGACCGTACTGCCACGCGCGGTTGATGGGTGCGCGCGCGCCGGTGATGTGGTTCAGCTCCGGGTCGCCGAAGTCAAGGGCGGTGAGCGCCGCGCCCTGACAGAGCAGCCACTGCGCGCCGTAGTCGGTCTCCGCCATTTCGACGGGGACATTCAGCAGCGACGCGAGCGCCGGGGCAAGCCCCGCCTCCTTCGCCTGACCGCCGGAAAGCACGGCGCTCGTCAGGCGGGCGCGGCCGGGCATGGCGGAGAAGTAGTCGAGCACGATGCCCGCCTCATTGAGGTCGTCCTGCTGGGAATAGCCCCGCTGCAGAAGACGCTGCAGCTTGACCTGCCCGTTGTGGACGAAGGTCAGCAACAACAGCTCGCTCTCGGCGTTGATATAGAGGCAGACGCCGTCGTCCGTATCCGCGGAGGACTTCGCGTGCTTTGGCAGGGCAAAGTCCGCATCCACGGCGGTGGCGTGGCTGTGACCGCAGAAATCGACGGCGGCAACGCTCAGCCCCATGCTGTTGGCAAGGGCATAGTAGCGCTGCAGCATTGCGCGCGGCACCGCCCAGAGCTGCACGCGCAGAAGACGCGCGTCCTCGCGCTGCTCGACGCCCACGCTCTCCCACGAAAGCTGATATTCGCCCGGGTCGATGGGGAAATACTCGTCCATGTTCGCCAGCAGCATCTGACCGAGGCGCTGCTGCTTTTTCACCGCGGGGACGGTGACGCTCTCGCTGATGACCTGCGTGGAGCAGAGCGAAAAGACCACCTTACGGCAGCGGCGGAACAGCCCCTGCCGCAAAACCGGCTCCATCGCGTCCCGCAGGGCGTCCAGCCCCACGAGCTGACCGTCCTCGACCGCGTTCGGCGGCGTGGGCAGGATGACCTGCTCGGAAATGGCGTCGCTGCCCAGCGTCATCTGGGCGATGCGGATCTCCCGCTCGGTGATCTGCACCACCAGCGCCCTGCCGCTCAGCTTTTGCTTGCTCATAAGTGTTCCCTCCCGGACTGTGGGAATGGCACAGCCGTCCCGAAGAACGGTTCTGCCCCTCCCACAGGCTCTTGTTTTTCTCTCGCGGGCAGGTCCGCGCCTGCCCTGTTTCTCTCCCGTGTTACAGCCCAAAAAGACCGAGATACGCCGCGATGAGCCGGTCGCCCCATAGCGCCGCGACCCAGATCCCGGCGGCAAGATACGGCCCGAACGCCAGTTTGCGGGGCGCGCCGCGTTTCATGCGGACCGAGTGGATGATCGCACCGGAAACGCTGCCGAGGATCATCGCAAGAAGGATGCGCTGCCAGCCCAGCAGCAGTCCCGCCCCTGCCATCAGCTTGACGTCCCCCATGCCAAGGCCGCTGCCCTTCGTCACGAACCACAGCAGGAGGAAAAGAAGGCTCACCGAGAACATCCCGATGAGATACGTTTTCCAGTGCGCGGTATCGGCTGCAAGCTGCACCGCGCCCAGAAGGAAGATCGCAAGGTTCACCCCGTTGGGGATCTCGAAGGTGCGCCAGTCGATGAGCGCCACGACCGTCAGCAGGGAGAAAAGCAGCGAATACAGCACCGCGCGCAGCGGCTCGGCCTGATACAGCCACGCCGCGAGTAGCCACGCGCCGCCGTTCAGCGCCTCCACCACGGGGTACTGGGCGGAGATCTTCTCGCCGCAGGCGCGGCACTTCCCTCCCTGCATCAGCCAGCTTGCCACGGGCAGCAGCTCATACCAGCGCAGACGATGGCCGCAGGCCATGCAGTGCGACGGTGTTTTCACGAACTCCTCCCCGCGCGGCAGGCGGAAGATCAGCACGTTGCAGAAGCTGCCGACGCACAGACCCAGCGCCGTCCAGAGCAGCAGCAAAAGACAGGTCATGGGAAATATCTCCTTTTCGCTCAGGGGTCTCCCCCCCCGTCCGGGTGATAGGGATACCGGACGGGCAGGGCGTTGTTTCAAAGTGCTTGGGATGGTGCGGGGGGTGGGGGTTAGCCTTCGCTCTTCGGGGCCAGCGTCCACTTTGCCTCAGAAAGCTTCCACGTCGCGCTCGTAGCACCGCTCTTGAGTTTGAAGCCCGTCAAATCATAATAGGGCTTAACTGCAGTAGCATCGACACCAGAAACGGCAGTCACACCGTCAGACTCTTCAGTATAAACAGTAATCGTGGCAAGAGTATTATCAGCTGTAGCGGGAACAACTTTGATCATCTTAACGTCCTTAAAATCGTCATCATTGACGTGCTTATCGGTATAAGCAAAGACAGCGGCGGTCTTGATGGAGTCGAGCTGGGTGTAGTCGGCGGCCTCGTTCGCCTTCTTGATGTAGCCGGAGTAGGCGGGGACGGCGATGCCGGCGAGGATGCCCAGGATCGCGATGACGACGATCAGCTCAACGAGAGTAAAACCGGACTTGGAACCAAACTTTTTCATAGGAGTTTTCTTCCTTTCTTTGTTTTGCGTCGGATTTTATATCATCGCCATGCGGCACGGGCCCCTATCTCCCACGCCAGAGGACATGGCTTGGATATACGGATTTACAGGTATTTGTCGAAGGCCTTGGTCATGTTGATCATCGGCAGGTAGATGGCCAGCACGATGATGACCACAAAGACCGCCATGACGATGATGATGGCGGGCTCCATCAGGTTCAGGAGCTTTTTGGTGGCCTCATCTACTTCTTCATCGTAGTAGTCGGCCACTTTGCCCATCATGCTTTGCAGGTCGCCGGTCTCCTCGCCCACGCCGACAAGATTCGACACCATGGGCGGAAAAATACCCGTCCGCACAAGGCTCTCCCGCAGGGGGGTACCCTCGGCGACCATGCCGCGCGCGTCGCGGATGGCCTCCAGATAGTAGATGTTGCCCATGTTGCTGGCGGCGAGGTCCATGCTGTCCGTCAGCGTCAGGCCGGAGCCGATCAGCACCTCCATCGTGCGGCAGAAGGTGGCGCAGGCGGTCTTCACTGTCAGGTTGCCCACCACGGGCGTCTTGCGGGCGAGCCAGCCGAAAAAGTGGCGGCCCTTGTTCGTCCTGTGGAAGAGGACGCCGCCCACGACCAGCGCTGCCAGCACCAGCAGCGGCACCCACCACCAGACCTTGAACCAGTCGCACACCGCCATCACGCCGAGCGTGAGCTTTGGCAGCTCCGCGTCCATATCCTCAAAGGTTTTGAGGAAGTTGGGGATGATCTTCGTCATCATCACGATCAGCACGACGATCATGACCACGATCAGCACGCAGGGATAGATCATGGCGCTGGTCACCTTGCTCTTGGTGCGCTTGCTGCGTTCGAAATAAAGCTCCATCTGGCGGAAGGATTCCTCCAGATTACCGGAGGATTCGCCCGCGGCCACCATGTTCACCAGAATGGCGGGGAAGATCTTGGGATGGCGGCGCATGGAAGAAGCAAGCGATTCGCCCTTTTCCACGTCCGCCTGCATTTCGCGGATGGCGGCGCGGAGCTTTTTGTTGCCGGTCTGCTGACCGAGCATGGAAAGCACGGACGCGACCGACACGCCCGCGCGCAGGATGGAGACGAACTGACGGCAGAACACCGCCATGTCCTTCGCCTTGGGGTTGCCGAGGAACGGGATCTCGATATCGCGGTTGAGGGTGGTCTGCTCCTTAATGTCTAAAATCGTATAACCGGCGCCGCGAAGGGAGCTTTTCGCGGTCTCGATGGACGACGCATCCAGAGAGGAGCGGACGCGCTTTCCGTTTCGATTGATCGCCGTATAGTTGAATCCGGGCATGGAGCCGCCCTCCTTTCTCAGGTCTGCCGCCCTGTCTTGAATTTATCAGGCTCGTTGGCGGCGGCGAGGGCAGTCTCCAGCGAAATCACGTGACGGTCGACAAGATCCTCCAGCGCGTCGTCCAAAAGCTGCATCCCGTACCGCTTGCCGGTCTGGATGGCGCTGACGATCTGGAAGGTCTTGCTTTGCAGGATCATGCTGCGAATGGCGGGGGTGACGACCATGATCTCGAATACCGCCGTGCGGCCGCCGCCGATCTTCGGCAGGAGGGTCTGGCCCACGGCACACTCCAGCACGTCCGCCAACTGGATGCGGATCTGGTTCTGCTGCTCGGCGGGGAAAGAGTCGATGATACGGTCGATGGTGTTGGCGGCGCCCTTGGTGTGCAGCGTGCCGAACACCAGATGGCCCGTTTCGGCGGCTGTGATGGCGGTGGAGATGGTCTCCAGATCGCGCATCTCGCCGACTAAGATCACGTCGGGGTCCTGACGCAGCGCAGCGCGAAGTCCCGCGGCAAAGCTGCCGGTGTCCGCGCCGACCTCGCGCTGATTGATGATACATTGATCGCTCGCGTGCAGGTATTCGATCGGCTCCTCCAGCGTGATGATGTGGCGGCGCTCGGTGTGGTTGATGTGGTCGAGCAGCGCCGCGAGCGTGGAGCTTTTGCCCGAGCCGGTGGGGCCGGTGACGAGCACCAGTCCGCGGGGTTTATCCGCCTGCGCCACCACCACGGGCGGAAGGCCCAATTCCTCGGCGGTGGCAATGCGCAGCGGCAGCAGGCGAAGCGCCAGCGACGTCATGCCCCGCTGACGGAACACGTTACAGCGCATACGCACCAATTCGTGATAGGTCACGGCGAAGTCCGCCTCGCCCATTTCATGAAATTCCTTGAGAAGTCCGGGCGTGATCAGCTCCTGCACATAGGCGGTGGTATCCGCCTCGGTCAGCGGGACCTCCCCAAAGTTGGTCAGCTCGCCGTCCAGTCGAAAAATGGGGGGCTCCCCCACCGTGAGGTGAATGTCGGAGGCGTTGCGCTCCAGCGCGTCATGAATGAGTGTTTCCAGGTCGATCATGCGCCGTCCTCCAAAGGATGAGTTTCTTCCGCCACATTTTCAACGCTGATGCGCTGCATCTCGCTGATGGAGGTCGTTCCCTCCAGCACAAGGCGGCGGGCGCTTTCGCGGAGGGTGTGCATCCCCTCGGCGATGGCAGTCTCCCGCAGCGTGCCCGTGTCGCAGCGGTGGGAGATCATCGTGCGCATACGGGGCGTGATCTCCATGATCTCGTAAATGCCGATCCGGTCGAAATATCCGGTACCGGCGCAGCGCTGGCAGCCCACCGGCTCGTAAACCTCGGCGCTGTCCTTCTCCTCCGGCGTCAGTCCCAGATATTCCAACTCATGCTCTAAAAGAACGTGCCGCCGCTTGCAGTTGGGGCAAAGCCGGCGCACAAGGCGCTGGGCGATGATGCCGGTCAGCGCATCGGCGATGAGGTAGCTTTCCACGCCCATGTCCAGCAGGCGCGTGACGCTGCTGGCGGTGTCGTTGGTATGCAGCGTACTCACCACGAGGTGACCCGTGATGGACGCCTGCACCGCGATGGACGCCGTTTCCCGGTCGCGGATCTCGCCGATCATGATAATGTCGGGGTCCTGACGCAAAATGGAACGCAGGGCGTTGCCAAAGGTCAGGTTCGCCTTGGGATTCACCTGCACCTGATTCACGCCGTCCACGTTCGCCTCCACGGGGTCCTCCACCGTGACGATGTTCACCATGTCGCTGTTCAGCTCGTTCAATGCGGTGTAAAGCGTGGTGGATTTACCGGAGCCGGTAGGTCCGGTGACCAGCACGATCCCGTTGGGATGGCGCAGGATCTCGTCGAATTTTTCCAGTTCCGACCCCGTCAGGCCAAGGGCGCGCTTGCTGCGGCGCAGCGCCTTTTTCTGCGTCAGTCGCATCACGCACTTTTCGCCATAGACCGTGGGGAGCGTGGAAACACGCACATCGTATTCCCGGCGGTCCACCAGGATGGAAAAGCGGCCGTCCTGCGGTCTGCGCTTTTCGGAAATGTCCAGATTGCTGAGGATCTTAATGCGCGCGATGATGGCGGGCAGCAGCTGCAGGTCGTAAGTGGCGGTGGTGTACAGCACGCCGTCCACTCGGCAGCGAACCCGGACCTTGTCCGGTCCGGACTCCACGTGGATATCGGAAGCGCGTTGGCGCACCGCCTGCTCCACAAGGGAGTTCACCAGCACCACCACGGGGGAGGCGTTGACATCCTCCTGAAAGACCTGATCTTCCAGAGAGGCGCTCTCCCGCTCGTTGGTCTGGGTGTAAAGCTCGGCAGCCTCCTGCATCTCCTCGCTGCCGTAGCAGCGGTCGATGGTCACGAGAATGTCGGATGTTGTCGCTAAAAATGGCTTAATGCGACACTTGCTGGCAATGGCGACCATGTCGCGCCCCTTCATGTTCATGGGCTCGTTCATGGCGACATACAGCGTGCCGCTGTCCTCCGGATCAAACTGGAAGGGCATCATTGTATATGTACGCAGGATATCCGGGCGAACCGCCTGTCGGACATCCATGGGGATGGTCATTTCGTAAAGGTGCACCACGGGGGTGCGGGTCAGCGAGGACAGGGCTTCGATGACCTGTTCCTCGGGCAGGATGGCGCGCTCCAAGATCAGCTCGCGGATAGACTTGTTCGTTTCCTCCTGAGCATGACGCAGCTCGTCCGCCTGTTCCGCGGTCAAAAGCTGCTGTTCCAGCAGGTATCGCAGGAGCTTTTCGTTCATGCGCGCCCTCCTTTCTCTTGTTTTTCGGGGCAGAAATTATTTTTGAATCAGTGCTTTTCAAAAGTGTGAGACGACAGACCCGCCAGGCTCTCAAACGCGAATGAGCCGCTGCCGCGCCTAACGTCTCTTTTTTTATGCTCCCCCTCCCCCGGCGGGGCGGAATTGCCCCGCCGGGAAGAGGTGGTCCGAATGGTTGATCTGTCTTACGTCGTCAAATTACTTGACGTTGATGATGAGGTTCGCGCTGGCGCTGCGGGTGTTGTAGTTGACCGTCACCTTCTGACCGGCAGGGTCAGCGAAGCTGTTGATGCTCAGATCGCCGAACTTCTCAATGAGGTTCGCAAGAGCCGTGACAGCAGCCTGCGTGGTCGTGGCGGCCTTGAGCTCGTTGAGGTCGTTCTCCGTCAGCGTCACACCGTTGAGGGTGATGCTCGCGCCGTCGGGCAGCAGGTTCTGCGCCTTGGCAACGATCTTGCCGAGGTACTGCGCAACATAAGTGTCGCCCTTGCTGCCGACGATGTCCTTCATGGTCGGGCTCTTGAGCGCGGCGGCAAGCTGGGCTGCGGTCTTGGTCTGGATGCCATTGGCGGCATCGAACTTCAGGCTGTTGATCAGGTCGATCTTCTTCTGATACTCCGCCTTTTCAGCAGAGCCGTCATTCAGGATCGAAGACACATCGATCGTGCCAAGCTTATCATTCAGCTTCTCGGCGAGCTTTGCCTTGCCCTCGGTCTTGATGGTGGGCTTGAGGCTATCCAGCGCCGTAGCCTTCTCGGCCTTCTTGTCGTTGTAATTCAGACCCAGTTCCACAAGCGCACTGTAGATCAGGTATTCCTTCAGATCGGAATTGCCCGCCAGCAGAGCATTCAGCGTGGCGGAGGAATTCATCGCAGTGTCAAGCTCCTTGGAGGCGGTGTTGAAGATCTCATTCTTAATGAAGAGACCGTTGACCGTAGCAACCTGCTGGTCTTCTGCCGGCGTACTGCCCTTTACCACAACTGCAATGAGCTTTTCCGCAATTATAGCGTTGATATGGTCGACGGTTTTGATATCCAAGGTAACGCTGTCGGGAACAATGATCGCCCCGGGATAGAAGGTTAGACCCGCCTTAGCTGCGGCCAGCATCGGGTGCTCGTTCGCCTTCTTGACGATCCACGCCTCGTCGATGTTCTTCTCCGCAAGCTTCTCCTTGATCTGCTTCTGGATCAGAGCGTCCAAATCCTTCACTTTGAGCGCGTCGATGTCCTTCTCGATCAGCGGCCACACGGCGTTGATGAGGATGTCGTTCTTAAGACCCTTGAGGGTGCCGCCGCTGGTGGCAGACTTAGTGATCGTCAGCCAGTTGGTATCGATCCAGCTCTCCACCTTGGGCATCAGAGCATTATAGATGCTTTCGGCAGTGGTGTACGTCAGCGTGATGTCGTACTTGTCAAGCGTGGTCTTAACCTCGTTGTAGAGGGTGGGGATCTCGGTCTTCAGACCCTCCTGCGCCGCAGTGACGACCTTACCCTTGGTGCCGTCGTTATAGGTGAACTGCGCGGCGATCTGGTCGAGGCCGTCGTTATAAGCCTTCTGGATGTCCTTGCTGATGTTGAGACGCAGATAGTTGCCCTCGTCATACTTGTACTCCAGCAGACCGTTGCTGTTGAGCGTCGGCTTCACGACCAGCTTATAGTTGTAGGTGTAATTGTCGGTCTTCGCCTTGATGTCCGCGTTGGCAGCGGGAGCAAAGTTCACCTTCAGGTCGATATTGAACTCGAACTTGTCGGTGTAGGAGGCGCCCTGCGCCTTCATCTGCGCGTAGATCTCCTTGGAGATGGCAGTGCCAAGCTCCTTGGCGATCGTGGACTTGGCGGCGGAGAGAGAGGCGCTGCTTGCGCCGACCTGAACAGTGGCGTAGGTCTTGCCGTTGAACACGACGTCGACATTGCCGCAGAGATAGTTGTTCTCGCTGTCGCGGAAGTTCGCCCACAGGCTCTTGCCTTCCTTCTTGAGAAGGTCGACGACCTGCGTCTTGATCTCGCTCAGGGACTTATTGGTGAGCACGATGCCGGTCTCGGACTCGACAGCGTTCTTAACGCTGGTCAGGAAACCGTCGATATCGTCGGGAGTGGGCGCGGTCGTGGTGCCGGTGATGATCGCGTTGGCGAGCTTGTTCGCCTGCTCGATGGCGGAGACGACCTGACCCTCCTTGACCTCGAGAGCGACGTTCCAAGTGACCTCGCGCTCAGCCTTTTTGTCGCCGGAGGTGAAGTTTGCCTTCACATCCTCGACCTTGACCATGGACTTGACAACGTCCTTGACCTGCTGGAGCTGTGCATCCGTCAGGTACTTGTTGTCCTTGTTGACCTGATCAACGGCGCTGACAACGGCGTTCTTCATGGCGTCGAATCTGTCGTTGACCTGCTTGACGGACTTGAGAACGGCATTGCCGATGAGGTCCTCGGAAACGACCACGGGCGCCTTCGCCTGCCAGACGGCGTACAGGGTGATAATGGGATAGGCAGCGGTCAGCGTGACGGTGCTGCCGGCGGGATACGTCGCGGCCGTGGCGCTTCTGTCAGTCGACCAGCCCAGGAAGATGTAACCGTCGCGCGTGGCGGTAGCGGTCACGGGGAAGCTGTAAGTGGTGCTCGTCGTCGTCATGGAGACGGGAGACGCACCGTTCAGCGTGCCGCCGTTGGCGTCAAAATACAGGGCATAGGTGTAGGCGGTCACCGGGGGGTTCACCGGGGGATTCACGGGAGGATTCACGCTCGGGGTGTTATCCGGCTTCGCGTTCTGCACGAGGTGAGACATACGGTAAATCACCGCTGACACCTGCGCACGGGTAGACAGATCGTTCGGGCGGAACGTGCCGTCCTCAAAGCCGTTGACCAAGCCGTGACGCTGGCACTGCTTGACCGCGGCGAGCGCATACGCGGGGATCGCGCTCTCGTCGACCATGACGGAGAGCGAGCCGCTCTCGGGCAGAGTCACCTTCCAGGCCTTGCGATAGAGGTCGAGGTAACGCTCGATCATGGCGCACATCTGCGCGCGGGTGATGGGATCGTTCGGGGCGAACTTGCCGTTGCCCACGCCGTCTACGATCTTGTTGGCAGCCGCCCAGTTGATGGCCGCGGTGTACCATTCACCGGGAGCCACATCAACGAAAGCGCTCTGGCTGCTGTCGCCCTTCGCACCGTGGAAACGGAACAGGACCGTGACGAACATCGCACGGGTCATGTTATCCGCGGGGGCGAAGGTCTTGTCCGCGACGCCGTTGAAGTAACCCTTCGACGTCACAAGGTCTACGAATTCGTAGTACCAGTCGGATCTGCTGACGTCCGTGAAATCGTCAGCTTTTTCCGCCAGCGCTGTGGGCACCAGGGAAAAGACGATGCACAATGCCAGCAGAGCACTCAAGATACGCTGCTTTTTCATCTTCTTAACCACTCCTTTTTTTACTGATGATCTTCGAGTACCGCAAAAGGGTGTCAGCGTTTCCGCCCCAAGCGCTGCTCGCAGCATCCAAAACCTGTCCCTGTCCGGGCGTGCGGATAGGCGCACGTACTGACAGTAATACAGTCTACATAAAGTCTATCAGATATTTTCTCTTTTTGCAAGCAGTTCTTGCTTTTTTTTCTATATCCTTCCAAGGGTCTTACATTCGAAAATTAATCGCCGCGAATTGCTCGGACAAGTCTCACGTGAGACCGCCCTATCCTTCTTCAAAACAGGAGAACGCCGGATAGTAGCGCAGCGGGATGGGCTGTCCGAGCGCGGCGGAGCGATTCTTGAGGATCTTGAGCTCCAGCTCGCGGGGGTCCTTGCGCTTTTCCTCGTCGATGTTGAAGCCGGGCCTGCCCGCGCCGCGCGCCTGAAGTCCCAGCAGCACATCGGCGGAGTAGTCGATGCCGCCGGATTCCTTGAAGGCGTTCATGGAGACCTCAAGGTTGTAGTTCTCGCGGTTGAAGGAGGAAATGGCGAGGATGGTCAGCCCGTGCTGGCGGGAGAGCTTTTTCAGCGCGCACACGATGCGGTCAAGGTTCTGCTTGTCCGTGAAATGGACGTCCACCGGGGCGATGATCTGGAGATAGTCGATGAGCACCACGGGCTTTTGTCCGGTCTCGGCTATGTGGCGCGCGACCTCCGCGCGGATGTAGTCCAGCCCCGTTTCGTGGTCGCCCTCGCGGAAATAGAGGTGCTTTGCATAGGAGGCGTAGCGCGTCTGCGCCAGCTCCAGATGCGCGAGATCCTGCGCACTGTAGCCCGCCCAGCGCCTGCCGTCTAAAACACCGCGCGCGGTCTTGGCAAGGCGGCGGCGCGCGGAGGTGTCGAGCAGGAAGGATTCGCGGGAAACAGAACGAGCCATCAGCTCCCATGTCATCATTTCAAGGGAGAAAATGAGAACGTCGCGCCCCTGCATGGCAAGCTGATCGGCGATCTGCATACAAAAGGCGGTCTTGCCGAGCGAGCTGACCGCACCGATCACATAAAGTCCGTCGTAAAGTCCGCCGTCCAGCGTCTGATCCAGCCTCTCAAAGCCGGTTTTGAGCGCGGGGCGCTTTGCCTGCGCCTCGATATAAGCGCGGAATGCCTCCATCTGCCCCGCGGCGGAGGTCTCGGCATAGGGGGGCGGCTGCTGTGCCAGCCGATCCTCGACCGCCTGCGCCAGAAATCGCGCCGCGCCCTCGCGGTCGACGCAGAGAAATTCGTTCAGATCCTTGCCGGTGGGAACGCCCGGGCAGCGGTACAGCCAGGGGAATTCCTCGGCGAGGGCGGCTGCCCACGCGTTGCCTGCCGCGTCGTTGTCCGTCAGCAGCAGGATGGGGGCGGGTCGATCCAGTCCGCGCAGCAGAGCCGCCGCCTTTTCGCGGTTGCCCGCGCCGTTCAGCGCGGCGGCCCGATAGCCCAGCTCCTCTGCCGAGAGCGCGTCAAAGGCGCCTTCCAAAAGGAAGACCGGCTCTTCCCCGCCCGCAGTCAGCAGCTCCGGCTGAAAGAGCGGCGAAGGCTGCCCCTTCTCGTTGAGATAGCGCTTTTCCGCGACGGCGCGGCGCACGCAGCGCCCGTTTTCGCATGGCAGCACTACGCAGTCATGCTCAGGGTCGTAGCCAAGGCGGAATCTCGTCACCGTGGCGTCGGAAAGCCCGCGTTTGGCAAAATAATCGGTTTTTCGGCGGTGAGAAAAGCAGCTTTCGGGGTAGGAGGCGGGCAGCGTTTCCCTGCTCAGGCGGTCAGCGGGGCGCGCCTCTCTTGCGTCGCCGTGTCCGTAGCGCTTGCTCGCAAGCGCCAGCGCGTCGTGCGGCGAGGTGAGGTTTTCGTCGATCGCCAGCAGATCGAAGAGGTCATAGTCCGCGCCGCAGGCAAAGCAGTGTACTTTCTGCCGCTTTGCGTCGTATCCCATGGAGGGATCGCGGTCGAGATGCTTTGGATTCAGGCAGCGAAAGCGCTTTTGCGGGTCAATACCCCGGTCGTAGAGATAGTCAACGATGCGGGGGCGCAGGTCGTTAAAGGTGTCCGGCATAGGATCGCCTCCTTTTCTTCTCGTTATTATAGCATAAGACCCCGCGGAGGATGGATTCCCGCGGGGTCTGTAAGATATCTTAAGATATCAATAAGGGGATTTTCGGTAAAAATGGAAAATATGAAAAAAGTTAGATGAAACAAATATAAAAGTATGATTCGACAGAAAATATCTGTATAAAAGTTTGAAAAACATGGAAAAATGGCTTGGGTAATTTTGGGTCTCCTGCACGACTTGAGGTCGGCTTTGCACGAAATGAAGTCGTCTTAGCACGGCTCGAAGTCGGAATTGGACAGGCTGTGACCCTCGTTTTTTTCACAGGATGGGCACAGACGGTGGAGAACTTCCGGAAAAAGTGGGCGATTTGGCGGGAAAAACGGCCTTTTGTCGTCAAATTTCCTCTTTTTGTGAATATCTTTTCCACGGATGCTTTGCATTCTCTTCCGCGCGCGGCGAGAATTTCGGTGAATTCAGACGTGGTTTCGTGCAGTTGCTGAGGGGTCACTGCGTGCTCTGGGGCGGCTTTTTAGCGGGCTTTTTCTTCGCCTCGATCTGCTTGACTGTCTTGTTTTTTTCGATCTGCTGGATGTAGCTCTGCATGGTGGCGTCAATGCCGACGTTCATCTTGCCGCCGAGGAAGGTATTGATGTCGTCATAGTCGAAATCCATGTGGATCGAGCCGCCCGAGACGTCCTCGATCTCCTCCACTGCCTTATTGAACGGGCGGATGATCGCCTCGTCATAGTTGCGGTTTTTGACGTCCTCCTTGGTCGGTAGGCCGATGTAGTGGATGATGTCCTGAATTTTTACGCGGAAGCTGCCGTCGTCATCGACGGGCGCTTTCCGCGCGCGGTAGAAGAGATAAAACGCCATGCGGTAGGCATTTTCGCTCAGATGACCCATCCAGTCGGGGATCAGCTGGTAATACTGGGTCAGGAAGTGGCGCACGTTCTCGGCGAAGGAAATGCGCACCTCGCCGGTGTACTTTTTGATGGATGCCTCGGTCGCCAGATGGGTGATATAAAAGGATTCAAAATACTTTTTGAAGGATTCCGCAGTGATCTTCATGCCTGTGATGGACTGCATATCCTTCTTGATCTGGCGATAGGCGGCGTCTCTGGATCGCAGACCCGCCCAGTCCATGTACTCTTCAATGGAGAAGGTCGCGGTGTTGTTTCGCCAGTTGTCAGCGTTGCCGCGCATCAGAGTGTAGATCAGCAGGCGGTGCGCCGTCCAGGAGAGATTTTTCGTGTATTCCGCGACGGCCTCAAAGATGATGGTCATTTCGTAATCCTTGTTGCGGTAGCGGATGTTCTGGTTGCCGTAGGCGTCAGGCTCGGAATAGGTCACGGTGATGCCGTTGGAGGAGGGATGAAATTCCCTGCCGCGCTTCATGTTCGCCCAGACGCCGCAGATGAAATAGGTGGCGGGGCTGTTGCCCAGCACATCGTATTCCTGCACTCTCGCGGTGACGGTCTTATCAAAAATATCCAGCAGCGTGGCGGCAAACGTGACGGTCTCCGACGCGCCGATGGTCACCGCCTCTGCCACCGCCTCCGGCGAAGACAGATCGTGTGTCTGAAGATAACTGTCCATCAGGGGGTAAATGTCGCCGAAGTCAAAGACGTTCATCTGATTTTTGAACTTTCTGGGGTGCTCTTTTTCCAGCGGCTTCAGCTTATTGTATGTATCCAGCATTTCCTGAAACTGTTCGGATTCCAGAAAACGCAGGGGGGTGTCCTTCAATTGCTCTGCCGGTTCGGGGAACTGGGACATGGTGCGACCCTCCTTTTGCGAAAAGATTGCTTTTTTAGAACCTTAGTATAGCATAAGTTGAAAAAAAGGGAAAGAAAAAGTTTTTTTCGCAAATCGCGAGGAAAATATTCTCATCGCTCGGACAGGTCTCACGTGAGACCTGTCCGAGCGGTGCGCTATTTGTCCGTCAGCAGCGGCTGCCGTTGATGATCTTTCGGATCTGACGCTCGCTAAGGCGGAATTGGGCCGCGAGACTTCGATAGTTAGAGCCATTAAACATGGCGCGAATGTCCCGATCGCGGGCGCCGCGCTCCAGCGATTCCCGCTTGGGAACGTACAGCGTTTGTCCGCCGCACAGCAGCGTCAGGTGGACGAACGCCTCCATACCGATGGCGTCCACGATGTCTCGGTACTCCTCCGGGATATCGTCCGTGCGGATGTGGCGGGCAGGGGGGATGCAAGTGGTAGACATAACATTTTTCTCCTCTCTGAAATCGGGTGTGAAACAGGACGAGTTCCTAAGTCTCACGTGTGACTTGTCCGGCTTTGTCCAAAGAACTGTTTCTACCATTCAGCGCCGCCGAGGGAGGCGTTGTATCCTTCGATCAAACAGAGCGGAAAATTTATTCCTTTTCGCGAGAGAATATCGCTTGTAAAAAACAAAGAGAAAATTGTCCAAGTGTCGCCGCTGCCGTTCTGAGCTTTTCCGGAGTGATGAGAAAAAGGGCGGAAGACCGACTTGGAAACGTGCAGTTCGCCGTATGTGATTTTCGGAATTCCGACGTGCTCTCGTGCATGATGTTTTAGGCAGATGTTTGGGAAAGTACGACTTGAAAACGTGCAGATGAGAAGAAAATCAGTTCCAAGAGATTGGATATCGGCGCGTGATTAAAACACCAGATGTAGTGAATTTGGACAAGTCTCACGTGAGTTTTTGTGGGAAGGCGTTCCGATTTCGGCAAGAAATCGAAAGAAGTCTGCACGAAACCAAGTCGGAAATCAGCTGGAACAGGGAAGCGTGGGTGCACGAAACTAAGTCGGAATTTGTCAGAAGCAGGGGAGAGCGCTGCACGAAATCGAGTCGGAATTCGGCGAAAACGGGGGAGAGGCGCTGCACGAAATCATGTCGGAATTCGTCGGTTTGCGGGAGGCGTCCTCCCCGTCACTGCCAGCGCGTTCGCCATCGGACAGCAGGGGAGAGGGGGGAGCGACTTTCCTCGCAGCGGCGAAAAAGGCGGTGCCGGAAAAGAAAAAAGTATCCGACACAAGTCGGATACTTTTATATGAAAACTGATTTTGATGTAGTTTGCTTTCAGAAGGTCAGTCGTCCAAAACCATTTTGAGCGTCTCCACGGTGCGGCGCAGCTCCTCCAGATTTTCAAGGCAGGTGTCAAGCTTTTTCCTGGCGGTGTCCTTGTCCACGTCCGTGCTGAGATCCAGCTCCTTCAGTTGGGCGATGCTACGCCGGACCGATCTTCCGAAGGAGTCGACCGTCCGCAGGGGGTTGGCGCTCTGGGCGGGCTTTGCCGGGGGAGGGGGGAGTTCGGCTGCCTTTGCCCATGCGATGGCGCGGTGCACCAACGCGGGCAGGTCGCCCTTGGCGTCGTTCCGGGCAACATACTCCTCTACGACGGGCTGAAGGTGCATATTTTTCTGACGGGCCAGCTCATAGGCATCAGTCATGGTCATCTGCCCGTTTTCCGCCCACGCGGTAACGGTCTCATCCAGATTCAGAAGATCCAGATACCGCTCCACGGTGGCGCGGCTCAGATCGACCTGAGATGCCATCAGCTCCGACTGCTCCTTCACATTATCGGGGAGCCCGCCCTCTTCCGCCAGCGTGCTGCGCAGGGTCTCCAACTGGCGCGCCATGTCGAAGGGGGAGATATTCCGGCGGTGGATGTTGGCGCCCATCAGCGCCCGCAGCTCGGAAAGCTTACTGTCGTAATGGCGGATCTTGCAGGGCACGGTGGCGCGGCCCAGCTTTCGGGAGGCGTGGACGCGCCGGTGACCGCTGATGATGCGGTAACGGCCTTCCGTGTCCGACGGGGTGACGATGATATCCTCCAGCAAGCCGTCCTTTTCCATGGAGTGCATGGTGGAGAGGAATTCCTCATCCTCCGCCATGGAAAAACGGTTCAGGGGGTTATCCTCCAGCGCGTCCAGCGGGATCTGGTGGGTGAATTCACCGTTCACGGCGCTGGCATTGGCGGTGGTCTTTTGCAGCGTGGAGAAAATGGAGGGATTCTTCTTGCTCGCCATTCATCAGCCCCCCATTCTTTCCAGCATTTCGTCGCACAAAGCGGCATAGTCGGCGGTCGCGGCGCAGCGGGGAGAGAAGAAGCAAAGGGGTTGAAGCGCCAGAGGCGCTTTTTTGACGTCAATATTCTTGCGGATGAAGGTTTTGAACGCAAGGTCGGGCAGCATGGCAGGGAAGTGGGAGATCATTTCCTTATCGAGACTGGAGCAGACCTCCACCGCCGTCATAAAGATGCCCAGCACGCGAATGTCGGGGTTGGCGATCTCGCGGACGGACTGGATGGTTTCCAGCATCACGTCATAGCCCTCGATGGAGTTCTTGTCCACCTTGATGGGGATGAGAACATACTCAACGGCGACCAGCACGTTGATGTTAAAAAGGCTTTCGAGAGAAGGGGAGCAGTCGAAGAATACAAAATCGTATGTATCGGGAAGCTGCGGCAGCAGGCGGCGCAGGGTGGTGTCCCTGCCGAAGGGCATTTCCTGCATGGCTGCCAGCGCCGGCGCCAGCAGACCGCCGCCCCGGATGAGATCGAGGTTTGCGATGCTGGTGTGGCAGATGGTGTCCGCCAGGACGGCGGTTTTGGATACGATCACGTCGGTCAGGGTGAAGGGGGACACGTCCGTCAGTTGGAGGTTGCTGGTGGCGTTGCCCTGAGTGTCCATGTCCACGATGAGAACCTTCTTGCCGCGGCGAACCAGCTCGCCCGCCAGATTGATGGCGCTGGTGGTCTTGCCGGTGCCGCCCTTCTGGTTCATGACAGCGATCGTTTTCATAACTGGCTCCCTCCGTTCTTTTCCAGCTCCTCAATGCTGGCGACCTGCTCCAGCACGCTGTCTAAGATCAACTGGCTCATGCTCATGTGCAGCTTGGCGGCAGCCATCTTGATGCGTGCCCGCTCGTCCTCCGTGGCGTAGACCAGCAACTTGATCTTCTTTTCCTGTTCCATCGACAAGACCTCCGTTCGTGCGTCGTTTGATGTCGTTCCTTGAAAATTCCAGATGAAATCGTTTTGCACGGCTGCGGGCTGGCCCGCAGCAACCGCTCATTGCTAACATTATGACATTATAATGTCATGCCGTCAAGAGGAGAATGGTCGAAATGATGTCATAACGAAAAAAATTTTACTGCATATTGATGGCGTGTCGTGATTCTGAGAGTTAGGTCGGAAGCGTTCTTCCAAAATTTGATGAATAATAGAAGAATAGGGGGGAGCAAATATGATTTATTTCAAAGATTGGGAGATCTCACACGACGGCAGTATTCTGGCACGCCAGTACGACCACCTTTCCCGTGTGCTGCTGGTGCGCGGCACGCCGCAGGGCTATGACTGGGAGATGCGGGTACGGAAGGGGGACTGGTACGAGGTCATTCCCCTGAGCCCCATGGAGGGGGACGTGGGCTGCGTGCTGACGGAAAAGCATCTGGCGCTGTGGGGCTGGTACAGCCTGCAGCTGGTGGGAACGCTCCGCACCGACGGCGTGACCGTACAGCACAGCAATGTGATCAGCGTTTTTGTGGCGGAAAGTCTGACGGACGGCGAATGGCCCGCCTCGCCCGGCGAGTTCATCCGCTTGGAGTCCAACGTCCGGGAGATGAATGGTCATCCGCCCATCCCCGGTGAAAACGGCTTTTGGATGCTGTGGGAACTGGATAGCCACAGCTACAAGGAGAGTGCTTTCCCACTGCCGAAGGGACTGGATGGCGTAAACGGCAAGGATGGCGTAAACGGCAAGGACGGCGTAAACGGTAAGGACGGGACAGACGGAAGAAATGGGACAGACGGCAAGGACGGCGTGGACGGCAAAACGCCGATTCGCGGCGTGGACTACTGGACCGAGGACGATGTAAGCGCCATGCGGGAATACATCGACGGACGGCTGGGGGTGGTCGAAAATGGCACTTACTGACAAGCTGACGGCGATCGCGGACGCGATCCGCGCGAAAAACGGCGGCACGGACAAGCTGACGCTTGCGCAGATGCCGGAGAAGATCGCCGCGATCCAGACCGGGACGGATACGAGCTGTCTCTTATACACATCTGACGCTGCCGACGATACTCCT